>ERZ650310.380-NODE-380-length-13310-cov-4.253565_pt1 | contig 13310 bp, 4 predicted proteins | sample MGYA00376246_ERZ650310 | MGnify/ENA primary metagenome ERZ650310 (study PRJEB26733, sample SAMN07839286) | wastewater metagenome | biome: small river; feature: stream; material: water | place: USA: North Carolina | collected 2016-03-01 ...
TATACTTTTAATGTAGCGGACAATGCAAATAAGAACGAAATCAAAAAAGCTATTAAATTAATTTATGGAGTAACTCCAGCAAGAGTTTCTATAATTCAAATTACAGCAAAGAAAGTAGTTCGTCGTGGAAAAATTGGAACAAAGAAAGGTGGTAAAAAGGCGGTCGTATATTTGAAGAAAGGTGACAAAATAGCATTTGCTTAATTGCAAATCTTAAATTAATTTTCAAAAATTATTTAATATAAATATTACTCAACACAAAAGGATTTACGAAATGATGAACACCATGATAGAATATATTGATAAGTATAATGTTACTGAAATAATTGCAGATCTACTTGGTACGAAATCAACATATGAGCAAATACTGAAGGAAAGATGCTTATCTATGATGTTGATCGCGGACTATGGCAACCACCTCAGAACATCTCAGGGTCTCGTCTTGCAGTGATCAATGGAGAATGGTACATGCACTCTCTCTTCGGAGATGAGACCTACAAGCTTGATGATGGATATACCGATAACGGTATTAAAATCGATTGTAAGGCCTATTTTGCCTATAATTCATGGGAAGATCGGGCGATGCTTAAGGATCACACAGAGCGATATGTTGAAATGTATTTGACCAATAACCAGACAGCAGAGTTTGTTGAGCGGTATGAGTACCGTGCCTCTGCTGCTGAAAAACGGTTTACTATCGATACTACAAACCCTGCATTTATTTTTGAACCTATGGAAAGTGCAGGACTCGGACAGGTTCCGCTAGGCTCTGAACAGCTTGGAGGAAATGCCGGAGCCGAGGAAGAGTCGAATGCCGGAAAAGTGAAGTACCGCAGAATATTCGGTAGTGATCCGATGGAGTATTTCGAGATACAGAGCGGATTTGAGTGGTCTCAAAATGATAGTCAGGCAGAAATACTATCACTTGGAATGAATGTAAGACAATCTGTCAATTATCCACAGTCGATTACTGATTAAAAATAAGGTAAAATAACAATAACATCATGACTACAAAGATCGTACAAAGCCTCCCTACTCAACTCTATGAACCGATTTCATCATCGGTGACTACTTTCAAAATCAAAACCCCTTACGACATCTATGGTAATAAGCTCACCATGGCAGCACTTGGCTCTATTGCCTACGGTACATTTGAACCAAAAAGTCGATCAAACCAAGAAATATTTAGTTTTACAGGACTCACTGATAATGGTGATGGTACTACTGACGTTACTGGAGCAGTCCGAGGACTTAAGGCTTCAAGTGGGTATGCTGCAGGTGGTACAGCTCGAAGTCATGGATCTAGTGTAACCATTATTCTCTGTTCTGATCATCCACAACTTTTTGATAAGCTCGCATTTAAGGATAATGATGAGAATATCACAGGGCTTTATACATACACTCAATTCCCTAAAAAATCTGGCTCTCTTGTTCCTACATCAAACGATGAGTTCGTTCCTAAGGCATACGCTGATGGTCTTTCATTTGCCGGTGCTCCTGATGGTTCTTATACACAAAAAGGTATTTATGAGCGTTCTACAACCTCAGAAATTAACGATGACGCATCCGCAGGATCAACAACCGCTCCTCTCGCTATTACTGCAGCAGATCTCAAGACTTCAAAATATGCTGAAAAGATTCTTGTACAAGCTCAGTCTACTCCTGGTCTCACTGTCGCAGTGAAGGCATTTCGTCATATTGCCCTTGATTTTTCTACATCATACGGCGGTGGTAGTACTTCAGCATTAACGGCACCAACGGTGAATCCTCGAATTGACCTTGTCGTTATTACCTCTGGTGGAACTCTCGCTCTTCGAACAGGTGCTGAAGCTGCTTCGCCTGTAATGCCTACTCCTACGAATGGAGATGTTGTTATCGCAGCTCTCTATCTCCGCGTTGGTACTACTGCTATCTATAACGAAGACAAGACTACGAATGGGTATATCGTGAATATGACTCCGGTTGTGTATCGGAATGATCTAGCTCTCACTAGTCAGGCAGGACAACAAAGAACAACTCTTGTTGCCGGCGCAGCTATTACAGCAGGCCAGGCACTTCATATCACTCCATACTATCAAAACGGAGGAGCTGTGCTCTATGATAATTATAGCGGTACAAACTATAACAATGTAACAAACCAATCAAAAACTTTTGTTGTGGGAAGTAATAGTAATCGACTTCTTTTGGTAAAGATCGTCACAAATGCTGTGCCAACATCTGTAGCATATAACGGTTCAGCAATGACGCTTGTAACATCTCAGGCGATTGATGGTACTTATACAATGTACCTATATAAACTCGTAGCACCATCTACAGGTTCAAACTCTATTCTTGTTACAAGCACTGGTATCTATCAAATATCAGCCTCTTCTTATTACAATGTAGATCCAACAACAAACGTAGAAGCATTTGCAAAATCAAATACAGGAAATCCTACTATTACACAAGGAATTACTACTCTTTCACCAGGAGCTTTAGTTTTTGGAACATACAGTACTGTTGGTGGTACTGATACTGGCACCCCTGGAACAGGGTCTGGTCAAAGTGATGCAAAATATGTAAGTAGTTATGCTTTAAATAATATTCACTATTTCTTTGATACCACTGGAGCAATTCGTGCAGATGTTACAGCAGATAGTGGTGTACTTAATGAAACACAAGGAAGAAATATTGGATTACAGTACGGTAATACTTCTACAGGCCCATCAGCGTGCGCAGCTATTCTCGTTTCACTAAAACCTGCAAATGCCTTTTCTCTTGGAGTCGTTCCTGCAACAACAAATACTATTGTTCAAAATGAACCACTTATAGACTTTATAGGATTCGCAGAATCTTCTGTTTCTGAAGGAGCTAGTGTATCAGTTCTTATTGCTCCTATCATTACTGGTCTCAGTGGTCTTACTACTGGTAAGAAATACTTCCTTCAAAATACTGCAGGAACAATTGGAACTGTACGATCAAATGCGTATGGAAAACTTGTTGGTGTAGCACTTTCTACATCATCACTATTAATCTCTCCAGATAAAACAGTCGGTGGTCCAATATCAAAAATAGCCAATTACACATATACTGCTGAGTGTGACGGCTTTGCACAGCTTCGTGGAAATAACACGTTGATTATTGATGGAGTAACATTCACTGGAGTTGCGAATGCAACAATGACGATACCTGTAACAAGAGGAAAAACATACATCGCTTCGGCCGGTGCTGCTGATACTTACTTTACTCCTTTAGCATAAAATATTATGAACCCTATACCACAAGGAACATCTCAAACAACAGTCAAGATAGACCCATTCAACTCAAAGACTGGTGCAGGTACTTTGTCATATTATGCGAAGCAATATGGTACTGATGTTGGAACACTTCAAAAACTAAATAATATTACTGATCCGAATAAGATTTCTGCAGGATCAAATCTTATTGTTCCTACTCCAAACATTCAGACAACAAATAAAATTGGTACTGATATCAAAAATAACCTTACTACGCTTGATGGAATCAACAGTACAGTAACGGCAAACATGACAGGTGGTACAGGAATTGCTACAGGCGGTGCTCCCGCGGGCGGTGGTGCTCCTGCAGTTGATCAAGCGACTCAGACTCAGCTCAATCGTGCTACTGATCAGGTACAAGGAATTGTTGATAACGGAAATAGTACACGAACAGTTACCTACAAAGACGGACAGACTCAAATTATTCAAGGAAGTGATACATCAAAAGGAGATACATCTACAGGAGGTGGAGGCCTTTCTGATGGTAGCATTCCTAAACAAATACAAGATGCTCAGAGTAGCTATGAGTCTATCGTTACTAATATCATTATTCCTTCACTCAATAGTGCAAAGCTCACTGCTGATGCGAATAACCTTGCTCTTATCAAGAGTATTCAGGATAAATATGCTGCTCGAAGAGTACAGGTATCAAGCGTAAACGAATCTATGAAAGGATCTGTACAAAGTACCGGATTCCGATCAGGACGTACTCGAAACATGTCTCTTATTCAGGATGGCATTATTTCTCAGGAAGAACTTGATGGTATTCAGCGATTGAAAGATCTCGATGCAGAAGAAGCATCTCTTATTGCTGAAGCAAATACTGCAAAAACAGCAAAAGACTTTGAGTACCTCAGCAATGTTATGTCTGCATACGATAAGGTATATACCAACAAGACAAATACTCTCCAGAATCTTTATACACAAGCACTCGCATTTGAAAAGAATGCTCTTGATAAGGTGAAGCAGTCTTCAGATGCAGCAAAACAAGAGTTTGATCTTGGCCAAAAGAAGGCTGAATCAGTTGCTCCTGGTATCGCTGATAAGTACTTCTCCCTAAAAGACCCTTCAAAACAAGAACAATTCTTGCAAGAAATATCTACACGACTTGGTGTTGACCCTGATATGCTCCGCGGATACATGACAGAGGCAAATCAAAAGGCACAAGAAAGTGCTGCTACTGTTGGTCAAAAAAATCGCTCAAATATTCCGAAAAATACTAGTCCTGAGAATGATACAATTACCAATAAGAGCAAGAACCAAAAGCAATACTATTTTGTCCCACAGGCAGGAAGTGCTGATGCAAAGAGCCTAAAGAAACTTGGACTCGATGGCGATCAAGTATCAAAGCTTCAAGGATTGCTCATGAAGGGGTATACTTTTGAAGAGCTTAAATCGATGTACAGTATTCCGGATAGTGCGATTACCATTTTGAAAAAGTACGTTAAGACACAAGAGATAAAAAAGAAATAATCCATGACAAAGAAGATCATCATCACAGACCCTATAGCTCCTCCACAAGGTGGTCTTTCTGACTATGGAGCTCGTGCATCAAAAGCGGCAACAGTCGCACCAAAACCTACTCCTGCTCCTGTAGCAGCAACTCCTACTCCAAAAGCTCCTAGTGATTTATTCCCAAAAACAGATCAATCAATAATCTCAGGTCTTCCTTATACTGAGCTTCGTGCCTCTGATAAAACTCAGAGTTACCTTTCCGCTGATAAGTATCTTTCAAACAAAGAGAGCTTCTTCGGTAAAATTGCGAAGGCTTTCATTCCTGGTTCAGGATTTCTAGGTGCTGCGACTAGTGCGGCAAAGGATTTTATACAATCAAAACTACCTGAAAAGCCACAAAAAGAACTTACTCCTGCTGATATTATTCGTCTTTCTGAAGGAGACAAGCAAAACTATTTCCGACAACAGCGAATGCAAGAATCCTTCAAAAAAGAAGGAGTAACAAAAGAACTTCAAAATGATCCGTATGGACAGGTAAAACCTGATTATGTTGAGCCTCAAGGATTCGGAGGAACTCTTGTTGAGTCTCTCAAGCGTGGATGGGCTTCTACTGCAAAACCTGCTGTAGGATATTTTGTTGAATCAATGGCAAATGTTGTTCCTCTCAGTCCAGAAGCTCAGGCAAATCTTAGAAACTGGGGAGAGAAGTTTGGCGACAAGATGACTGCGAAGTTCATCAAGCAACCAGAACTTCTTCGTGATCCTACTATCAAAGATTTCGTCGATGGAGGAGCAAAGGACCCACGATGGTATGCGGCGACTATTGGAGAGACTCTCCCTACCGTAGCGACTACACTTGCAACAACAACAGCCGGTGCTCTTATCGGTTCTCTTGGTGGTCCAGGTGGTGCTGCCGTCGGTGCACGAGTAGGTGCATTCTCTGGTTCAATGGCTCTTGAAACATCAACCTCATATAAGGATATGATTGATCGAGGTATTGATCCTCGAAAAGCAGCAGACGCATCAAAGCTATATGGTGTTATTGCTGCAACACTTGAAAATGTTATTGGTTTCAAACCTGCAGAAGTAGTGATGGGAGGTGGTAAGAATGTGATCCTTGGATCATTTAAGGACTTTGTACGAACAACTCTTCCTACCTATTCAGCAAACTTTTTGAAGAAAACAGTGGCAGAAGGAGGTGAAGAAGCAGCACAACAGCTCGCTCAGAACCTTGTTACAAAATGGCTTGATAACTCTCAACAGGTATGGAGTGGTGTCGCTGAGTCTTTCTTCGCAGGTATGGCAGGGTCACTTGGTCTCGGAGGTTCTGAGATTGTTGGTGATATCTATCGAGCAAATTATGGAAAGGGAGCAAAAGAGACGCAACAAAAAATTACAGATTTTCATGCAGATATTGCTGATGCGCTTGCGACAAATAGCAAGGATGAGGTTATCTCTCAGGTATCAAATCGTTTTAATATTTCACAAACAGATTCAAAGGATCTTGTTGAGGCTATTGATAGTATCCGACAGGACAACAATACTCGAAGCCAAGATGCTGAGGCTCAGGCAGTAATCGAAGATGCGTTCAAAACTATCACCGGGCAAAGTAAGACTGTCTCAGAGCAGATCAGTGCCATTGTAAAGTCTCCTGTGTCTCAAGGAGAGGACCAGACTACAGCAAAGGATACATTGATCAAAACAGTACAAAAGGAGTCTCTAAAGGCAGAATCTCGCGTTTCAGCACAGCAGGCTCCAGAGCTTAGTATCCCCCTACCAGAAAAGGTACAGGAACAGGCAAATACTGACTGGGCACAAAACTACTCAGAAGAATACGCAAATCTTTCTGAAAAGGCCATAGAGCTTCAGGATGCTATTAATTCATCAACTCCAGGTAGTGAGACTCAGAAGACTCACATTCAAGAATATGCGAAGGTAGCAGAACGAATGCTCTCTATCGAGGAAGGATTCACTGCTAAATATCAGACTCCAGAAGCAATGGCAGCGTTCATTCCTGGATCTCCTGAAGCTTCTCGTATTTCAGTAGCACCTATTGCTGTAACTCCTGTCAGTGCAAAAGAGATCAATGCAGCGAAGAGAGCTGTTGTAGAAGGTAAAAAAGCAGGACTTCCAGAGCTCAATCGTAAGCTCGCACAAGAAGGAAAGATTGCTATTGTAAAAGAAACTGCACGAGGTGAAGAGCTTTCTGTTATCGATATACAAAAACCTGAGCTTACTACCGATAAAAAACTTATTGGAAAACTAGAGGTAGATCTTCTCAACGCATACAAAGAGCATCCTGCATTTGAAACCGAGATAACAAATCTTCTTGAAGAACTTGGTATGGCAGAGGCAGGGTCTCGTGAGGCAATACCAAATGCAAAGCGAGGTGAGGGAAGTAATATGCAATTCTTTGCTATTCCATCAACCTTCCCTTCATGGATTCCTGATAATGCACGAACACGAAAGGATCTCAATCGTCTTATGGAACTTGTCTCAATGGACAGTATTACATTTCCTACGCATCCGAGAGCAACAAAGATGCGTGCTTTTGTCGATACATTTTTATCAGTTTTAGATCAACAGCTCGGAATCGATACAAAAGATATCCGTTCTGATATACTCAATCAATATGGTGAAACAACTTACGAGCAAAACTTTCAACTTCAAGATGAAGAAGCCCTCAACATTGAAAATGACCCGACTCAAAACGGTGATGTCGGAAACACTAGCAGAGGGGCGGCGGATAGCGCGCGAAGACAAGCAATCAAGAAGTACGAAGAAGCTGTCTCCGAATCTCAAATAAACGAACAACGAGCACGGCTCCAATACATCAATGAAACTCTTGTACGAGGGTTTGATGATTTTGAAGGTACACGACTCACTGCCGAGGATGTAAAGTCTCTTGAGGCGGAGCGTGATATTCTTCTTCCTAAAATTGCACAGCTAGAAAACCCTACTGGTATTGACCGAATTATTGACGATACTGGAAAGGAGATCTCTGAGATGATGCGATTCCAGGTAATGACTCAGACCGCAGCAAGCAATGCACGGTTCAGTAACGATGAGGCTCTTGGCATTATTCGTAGCTACTTCTCTGAATCAGAAGTACCAGTACAATTTGTAAACAATATCTTCACTCCTTCAGGAATGCAGGCATGGGGTAAATACGGTGCGGGAATGATCACCTTCGTCAATAATCCAATGGAGTCAACCCCCCATCACGAGGCTGTTCATGCGTTCATGGACCTCTTTATCGATCAAAAGAATCGACGAACAATTCTTGATACTATTAAGCGCGACCAAAAGAAAAAGATGGGCGATCACTATGCACCACTCTCTGACTATGATGCAGAAGAGATACTTGCTGATGGTTTTGTCTCTTATGTACAAAATCGAAAAGGACAGAGTGTCCTTAAGGCATTTTACGATCGTATCATTCGTTTCTTAAAGTCATTTGTAAAAGACACTACTGTAGAAAAGTTCTATAACGACATCATTAATCGTAAAAGATCAGTAGAAAAAAATATTATAAATAAAGAGTTTTCAGCATTCAATGCTATAGAAGACAGATTCGCCTATACGACAAAGACACTTAATAGAATTGTCTCTGAGATTAAAAAGGACACTGTCTCTAAGAAGCTGATTGACCAATACACTCGTCGCGATGGTGTAACAAAATATGATGCAATAATCGTGAATGAGACCCTTGCTGAGATGGAAGGTGAAGAGTTTTCAAAGGATGATTTCGTAGCAAAGGCACGAGCTAAAATTATGCCTCTCGCACTGCTCCGTACTACAAAATATGCAGACTATGGCATCAGAAGTCTTGAACAAAAACTTGTAGAGAATAATGCTGACCCTATGCACTTTGGTTTTACTGAGACCCACCTATATGACAGTCCTTTCAAGCATGGTGTGACTGGCCACTGGGGAGAAGAGTATGGATCAGTTAATTTTGAATATGATATTCAGCACGTTGCAGGCGTACAGGATGGAGTCGCTGTAGATACGTTTATCGTGAAACAAAAAGGTGTGACTCTTAATGAGGACAATATCGCTGAAGCTGTTCGTGGAACATTTGCATCACTCCAGGAGGCTGAAGAGTATATCGCTAAAGTAAAAGAAACAAAGCCAAAACAATCAGGTCTTGCTGTTCATGTGCGTATTGCTGAGGAAAAGAATGCTGAGTCTGATAAGCGAAGAGAGATTCGATCAACCAAAATGGATCTCAATGAGAATAAAAGAAAACTTGCCGATCTTGAAAGTATTAAAAAACAAGCTGTTTTATTTATTGATGAATATAAAAATACTTTTTCTGCAAACTCAAACGCTATTGTTACTTCTGGCCTATCAAATACATCAGAGTCTTCTCTAAAAAGAGCAAAGGAGGGAGAAGCTGTTCCTCTTAATTACCTTGGTCCAAATATGCAGTATCAGCTTGGTAGCGATGTTGAGTCTTTTTACCGGGCGAAAGGTGATATGCCACTAAGTGTAGAGACCAAGATAAGTGTTTACTATGATGGAAGAATTGAAGTGTCTTCTGAGTTGGAAGGTCAAATTGTTCGATACAAAGGAATGATTGCTTCTCATGAGGAAGCTATTACAAAAATGGAAGCAAAAGACGTTGGTCCTATTGCTGAACGTATTCGATATCTCACAGAGATTCAGTCTGATCCTATGCAAGAGCGGTACCGAGTAAGTACTCTTGAAAAAGAAGTTGATGATGTACGAAAGGCATTTGTTAATTTTGTTGATGGTAAGAATATGAGTGTAGACCTAATCAGTTCAATGATGCGTTCTCCTAGAATCGTAATTCCTGGTATAAATAAAATAATTTCTGACTATCAGATGCAAGGAAGTATTTCTCCAGAGCAGCGACAACATGTCCTTGATTCACTTGATAAAATTGTTGCTGACTACCAAAAAACATCAGAAGAAACTCAATTCTTTGGTGTCATGTCTCATGTTCATGAGCGTGCTTTGAAGGAAGAGGTCCGACTTGCAGCACACGAACTTCTCGTTGATGGTACCCAGAAGGCAACACTTCGAGTTCCTACTGCCTTTACTGTCTCATCTCTTGAAGGTCATGTATCTGGATACACTCCAGTAAACGGAGTTCTCAAAACAGGCGGAATGATGAACCAGGAAATGTCTGGTGGTATACAAGCTTCTTATACGAAAGAGGTATTTGATTCTGTATTCCCTGATGGACTAAAAGAAAGTGATAATATCATCATTTTTGGAAAGCCTTTTGTGGTAGAGAATCTTATCGAGAATAACGGTACAGTATCTTTTGATCTCTCTGAAGGAGACTCTTGGGTAGTGCAGCCTTATGAATGGGATGACAGAGAAGGTGAACCAGAGTTTGGAAGCAAGATTACACTTGGTGTTACTGACTATATTGTTATAAATAAAAATAATAATGACTTGAAGCTTGCACCTTCTGATCGTGCTCGAAGATACGATGTACAAGAGGCTGTTGATGATAATGTCTCTCAAAAAATAGGTGATGTCATCTCACAACTTGAAGATATTGAAGCTACTCATGGAGCAATTGTTGGCTCTGAAAATGCAAGTAAAATTATTGGCTTGATAGAAGCAGGAAAAATATCTACAGATAATGATTTTGAAGTAAAACTCGCTCTTCAAATAATGGTTGATCGTGGAGAAGATGATATCACGATTAATGATGATCCTGTTCGAGACGGTCTTGGTTCAGAGTTTAATGATAGTGAATGGGATTTTGCAAATAGTGACCTAGCGGGATACCTTGGACTTGCTGAGGCATACGTTGATCACAATAATCCTTATGGTAATAAGGCGTATGGTGTTGAAGAAGGAGGAGATACTGTTGATGCTCTTGTACCTGATGCGTACGAAGAACATCCAAAATATTTCTTTGCTTCTGATAGCAAGCTCAAACTTCCTAAAAAAGAAGAGCAGGCTGCTGCTACACCAGTTGTTCATGAGGGTGAGTACCTATTTAATCCTGACAGTATTAAGGATAACGAATACCGAACAGTTCATAATTACTATCGTCAAAAGGTGGTTCCTTATTTTAAGAAACTCCGAAAAGATGCGAAACTTGTTGTCGATCAGAACGGGTATCAGTGGTGGGAAACTGAACTTACCGCACAAGATAAACAGGCTGTTGAGGCATATCAGGTAAAGGATTCTGTGCCACAGGAATCTCTTGATGGTTCACAGCAGCAAGCACAAGATTCATTTATCGATTCTACAATTGCTGTTGATGACTCATACCAGGAGCACTTCCAAACAGTAGCTCAGGCAAGTGGGCTATTTAAGCTCGCAGAAGAGACTCGCCTTGAAAAACTACGTCGAAAAATGCAGGATCAGAATGCTCGTATTGAGGTGATGCAAGATCAGCTCAAGGCACAAGGAGCAATCATTCCTGAGTCTTCTGATGTGTTCCTCATGAAAACGCTTATGCCTCGAAGAATTGGTGGTCTCACTTCGATGTTCCAGGAAAAAGTTGTTCATCCATTTATTGAACAAATGACTCTTGATGGAATTAGTGTTGAAGAACTTGATAAATATCTTCTTGCAAAACATGCTCCAGAACGTAATGCTGCAATGGTTGAAAAAGGATATGATGGTGGTACAGGAAGTGGTATGTCAGATGAAGACTCTGTAACAGTACTGCAAGAGTTCTCAGATAGCGGAAAGACACAAAAACTTGAGACACTACGACTTCGAATACAGAAGATTCTTGACCTCGCTCTTGATCTTGAGGTATCACAAGGACTCGTTTCTCAAGAAGACGCAGCCGTAATTCGTTCAAAGTATCAGTACTATGTTCCTCTTCAGCGTGTCATGGACGATGATTCAGGTGGTATCGGTGGGACTGGTAAAGGGGTAGATATTCGTGGAAAAGAATCAAAGCGAGCAAAAGGATCAGAGAGACAAGTACTCCCTATTCTTGCTCAGGTATTCAATCGATACGAAAAAGCAATTGTTCGCTCTGAAAAAAATAAGGTTGGTCTTGCACTTCTCGATCTTATTGAGAACAACAAGGATAGAATCTCTAGCCTATTTAAGGTTGAGAGCCAGAAATATGTTCCTGTATATGACGAAAGTGGTGAGGTTCAGTATATGAGTCCTCTATTCCAGACCGCTCAGAATGTTATCGGGGTGAAGAAGGATGGAAAGCAATACTTCATCACTGTAAAAGATCCACTCATAGTCCGCGCTCTTAAAGAGGCAGGACGTACATATTCTATTCCGTATCTTCGCGCATTTATTGCATTCAAATCAGCAATGACAACACGATACGCTCCTGAGTTCTGGGTAACAAACTTTGAACGTGATATTGCAGAAGCGATGATCAACCTAGGCCAGGTAAAAGATACTCAGCTTTCAAAAGAACAAGGAAAAAATCTCAAGACAAAAATCCTTAAAGATGTTGGTTCTATGGTCCGCGCAGTGTATCGAGACAACCGTGGAAAGGAGACGCAATATGCGGAACTCATAAAAGAGTTTAAAGTCAATGGTGGACAGACTGGATACTTCTATCTCGATACTGCACAAAAACGAATGGAGAGTCTCGATGCTCTTCAGAAGCAACTTGCGGGAGAGGGTATCGAAAAAGTAAAGAATGTAGGACGCGCAGCACTACAACTTGTCGATGATATCAATGAATCGATTGAGCTTGGTGTTCGACTATCTACTTACAAAAACCTTGTTGAGAGTGGAGTATCAAAGAAGCGAGCTTCTGAGGTAGCGTCAAACCTTACTATCGATTTCAATAAACAGGGAGAGTGGGGAGGAGTATTGAAGTCTCTATATCTTTTCATTAATCCTGCTATTCAGTCATCATATCGAAGTATTAAGGCCGGAACGGTATCAAAGAAAGTCCTTGCTTCTATTGCCTCTATGACTGTCCTCGGATTCGTAACAGCGATGATGTCTTCTATGTGGGGAGGAGATGACAACGATGATGATATCCCAGACTACCAAAAGAACACTAAGATCATCCTTGCAACCCCATTTACTGAGTCTGTGACAGCTAAGGACGGCACTGTATCAGAGGTTCCGAAGACTATTACTCTTTGGTCATTACCATACGGCTATGGGGCATTTTACGCACTAGGACGAAGATTGTATGAAGTATCAAATGGACGCTTGAGCTTCCTCGATTTCACCACAAAGTCATTCAGTGCTTTTGCTGATTCATATAACCCATTTGGAGGATCAGATATTTCCGCTATAGGACTTCTTCCTGATGTAGCTCAGATGCCTGTTGAGATCTCAGCGAATAAGTCATCATTCTTTGGTGGTCCTATTCACCCTGATCAACCTGCATTTGAGGCAAAGAAGCCAAGTAGTCAGCTTGCATGGAAGTCAACATCAAACACATCAAAGGATCTCGCAGGATTTATGAACAAACTTACCGGAGGTGATGATGTTGTTTCAGGATGGATGGATATCTCTCCTGCGACTCTTGACTATATGACGACACAGCTCACTGGAAGTCTAGGGCGATTTGTAAAGAATACCTTTGACTCAGGATACAGATCGGAAGAGCGTCGTGTAGGGAAAGAGTGTCTTCGCCTGTGT
>ERZ650310.383-NODE-383-length-13280-cov-8.614367_pt1 | contig 13280 bp, 17 predicted proteins | sample MGYA00376246_ERZ650310 | MGnify/ENA primary metagenome ERZ650310 (study PRJEB26733, sample SAMN07839286) | wastewater metagenome | biome: small river; feature: stream; material: water | place: USA: North Carolina | collected 2016-03-01 ...
AGCAGCGCTTGCAACTGGGCAAGATAGTCGGTGCTGGTCAGACCCATGTGATGGTCCCCATCGTGGTCATGTTGCCGGTGGTGTTGGTCACATTGGCACTGGGCGAGGTCAGCGTGTAGTCGGTCTCACCAGCCGCAGCAGAGATGGCGGCACGGATATGACTGAGCAACAGGGTGCCACCTGGTGTCGCCTCCCGCAGCAGCAGATCCTGCAGCTCGGTCTGCACGGCCGCCTGCACGGCCGCGGTAGACGGTGTCAGCCCACTGATCGTGAAATTGAGTGGCACAGCCGTGGGTGCCACCACCGTGCACTGGGCCGTGACAGGGCGGCGGGCATCGATGTAAGCCTGCACAGCGGCCACCTCGGTGCTGTCGGGGATGATGGCAGCACCAGTGCCGTCCAGGTCGCGCACAAAGCGCACTGTGACAGTGCCAGCGCCCAACTCTTGCGGGTAGACCCAGGCACGGGTCACACCCGACACACCGAGTGCCCAGGCAATGTAGTCAGCTGCCGCGCCACCTTGTGGTGGCTGCTGAATGCGGGCCAGCAGCCGGGCACGCAGCGCGTCATCCGTCTCTACGTCTGCACCGCCACTCAGCAGCCCGGCTGTGGCAGTGGCCTGCACACCAACCACTGGTGACACCAGCGTCAGGCTCTGGCCAGCAACCCGGTTGCCCGCAGCCGCTGCCACCACTGCGATCAGCGGCGCGGTGGCGCTGGTGCCCACCACCACTGCGTCGGCCGTGGTCTGGTACTGCACGCCATCCAGGGCCTGCAGCGCGGTACCCGAGGGGATATATGCCCCGGCCTGCACCACAAAAGTGACAGTGCCCGTGGCGGCCGCAGCCACCTTGCGCGTGATGCCCCAAATAGAGCACCACCGCTCCAAAAACTCCACGTCCGCAGTGTCGTAAATCACCTGGTCGGAGAGCCAGTCGATAAAGCCATACAGGCCGTGGGCAACACCGCCCAACACGCGGGCGTACACCTCAGCGTCTGCGCGGCGCAAGAGGTCATCAGTAGACAGGCGCGAGAGCACATCGGTGCGCACCCGCTGCACGATGTCGGCAAGCTGTGGTCGGCTATACATTCAAGAACCCCCAAACATCGGTAAATCGAACATCGAGCGGCACCGTGCCGTCCGACTTGTAAATGCGCACGCCAATGGCCAGCGTGCTCAGGCCCTGGCGCTCTGTCTGCACGTCCACGCGGGCGGCCACACCGTCGTCAATGAGCCACTGCAGCGCCTCCTCGGCATATTCCTTGGCTTTGGCCACCGTCTCGGGTGTGAGCGTGGAGCGCGACAGCAACCACAGCCTGGAGCCGATGCGGTCATTGGGAATGGTGGGGAAGGTGTCGCCCCACCAGCCCATGCGCAGATCGGCAGGCAAGTCGTCGTCGGGATTGGCCCTGCGCCAGGTAAACAGGCTGACGATCACGGCGCGGACCAGCGGCTGCGCTGAGTCCATGCCGAGTTTGGTCACCTGCCCGTCGATCTGGACGGTCAGTGGTTGGTCGTTGAACATGGTTTTTAGTTAGGAGCGCCGGTATTGCCAGCGCCGGGTTGAACACCCGAGTGCGTGTGTGCCACCATGGACTTGCCACCAAAGGTGCCATTGGTCGTGCCCACCACATTCGGTGCGGTGACAGTGGTTCCAGCAGCGATGCTGCTGCCAGCGGTCATGCTGGTGCCCGCAGTGATGGCGCCGGTCACCTGCAGATCACCGCTCATCGTTACCAACGGGCTGGTGATCTGCACTTTGGTCGAAGCCACCACGGCCAGCGTGCCGTCTTTCTTGAAGTGCGCTTTGTTGCCATACGCGTCGTGCAAGGCGGCCTCGCCATCCTGCAGGCCGGTGAGCCGGTAGCGCCGATCGGCCACCACCACAGTAATGCCATGCGAACGGTCACCGTCCATAAACACGGTGACATGCTCAGCACCAGGCAGCGGCTTGCTGGTGAACCCAAACGGCTCGAAGTGCTCGACGTTGTCTTTGGCTTCGTCGGCCATCAGGCGCAGCTGCAGGCTCTGCATCTTGCTGGCCGAGTTGACCGCGCTGACAGCACCGCGTGCCACCATGTTGCCAAGCCTGCGGGCCAGCGGGGCCATCAGTTTTGCGATCTCTTTCACTTGATGTCACTCCATGCAGATCCACCGCCCTTTTGGGATTTTTTCAACTTCGCCGCTTTGGTCACATAGCCGTCCTGCGGCCCCACGCGGATCTCAGTGCGCAGGCCCTGGTTGTCCATCACCCAGGTGGCCTCAGCGATCACCATGTCGGTGTTGAAGCCGATCACGGCATCGCGCACCCGCACGATCAGGTTGGGCACCCACAGCGTGCCGTCTGCCTGCCGCCAACCTGCCACGGTGTAGGAGGTTTGCAGGGCCTTGGCAGCGCGGTTGGCTCGCTCGTAGTCCGCACGGTCTTTGCAGCTGCCATCGTCCGCGTGGCCGCTCTGCTTGATCACCAGCACGCGGCGGCGCTTGGCCCGCGCATCCGTGCTGCTGGCCGATTCGCCCGTGACGGTGGTGGAGCTGTCGTCGGTGGACTCGCCCTCCTCTTCGGACACGTCGCTGGCATAGGTGTCATCCGTGCCAGCACGCTGCCCCTTGACGATGTACTCGCTGAAAACGCCCTTGTAGTCCAGCTCGGTACTGGCTGCCAGCACATTCACACCGGTCTCGATGGCGGTCCCTGCCCGGCCAGCGCTGCCCACATCGATAAACACCAGGTCACCACGTTCGTTGTCGCTGGACAGTACATGGCGCTGACGCATCATGCGGTCGATGCTCTCAAACACACTCTCACCCACTTGCACCTGGTGCTCGGGGATGGCCTTGCCGGTGTCGGTCTCGGAGATCACTCGCACACCGTAAGCAGCAGCCAGGGCGGCAGCGATCACCTCCATCTTTTGCTGCCGCCACTGTGCAGCGGATTTGGATGGTGGTGCGATCACGTTTTGCACCTTGCCGTCTTTGCCGATCACATCGCCCCAGGCCTTGCTGACACCATGCAGCGACTCTCCCGTGGGGATCGGGCAGCAGTCCACCAGATCGCAGGTCTTGCTGCGCCCTTTGACTGCCACGCTGACGCTCTTGCCATCGTATTTGATGGGCGTGGCATCCACGTAGCCGGTCAACACCAGGTCAGCACCGATGAACACTTGGCACGCGTCACCGGGCTGGATGCGCCGAGGGATGTCGGACTGGCCAGGCCAGCGGTCGGTGACCTCCAGGTCAAAGTCCCGCGCCTGGCGCTCGATGCCCGCCGAGATCCGCACCGACTTCCAGCCGCCGTACTCAGCGCCATTGACCAGCAAGCGCACCAGGTTGGTCGGATCGGGGGCGCTCATCGGGTCAACACTCGCAAAGGCATGGGCGGCACAAAGCCGGGGTGACGCAGACGGTTGCGCGTCACGATGTCCGTGGCACGCTCTGCATCTTCGTAGTAGTCATACGCCAGCACCACAGCGGGCGTGGTGTCTGGCGGTGTGCGAGTGGTCAGACGGGCACCGTCGCGGCTGCGGTCGGTCAGGTCTTTCCACACCTTGCTGCGGGCATCCTGCAGCGCGGCGTAGGTTGCGTCCGAGGCATTGAGCGACTCGGCATCGAGCGCGGCCGTGAGGTTGTTGCGCAGGCCGATGGTGTCGTCAAACACGTCGGCAGTGGCCAGGCTGGAGGCCCCTACCGCCTGGGCCAGCAGCACCTGGCGGGTGAGCGCGTTGGTGGCTGACACGTTGACGTAGGACTGCTGCCGCGACGGCGTGTACACCGATGGTGCACTGGGCACACCCAGGCCTGCCAGGTTGGACAGGCGCACCAGAGACTGCGCCAGGCCCGCCCACCGCAAACCCGCTGTGGCGTAGTTAGATACGCCCAGGAAGCCTGCGATCGTGAGCCCAAGGCTGGTGGGTGACCCCAGCAGGCTCAAGGCAGACGTGAGCTGGCTGGTAGCCCGGCTGGCGTAGTTGAAGGCATCCACACCGGGCACTGCACCGCCAGACACCTGGCCAAACACCGAGGTGATGGCAGTGCTGGCATCAGCGGCCACAAAGTCCTGGTAGCCGGTGACCTTGAAGGCCTTGGCAAAGTCTGCCACGGCCGAGGTCTCGATGTTGGCTGCAGCCAGGCGCGACTGCGTGGCCGTGGCATTGCCTGCGGCCGGGAAGGCCAGCTCGCCCGACTCCACAAAGCTGAGCGAAAACCGGGCATAGCCCAGCTCGCGGTTGAAGGTGACACGGGCCAGGTCTTTGAGGCTGACCGTGAGCGTGCCAAACCATGGGTGGATCAGCGTGCCGGGGCCTGCCTCCTCGATCGCGGAAAGCAGGCGGTTGGCCTGGTCAACGTAGTCGGCACCCGTAACAAAGCCGTCAAAGGCCACCTCGCGGGCAGCGCGGCCCAGGTCTTCCACCCAGGGCTTGTCGCGCTGCGGGTACTCATGCAGCTGCGTGCGGCGGCCTGCGCCCATGTCGGTGCTGTCCACCTGGAACGGCACACCGCGCCACGATGCAGGGCGCAGGTTCTTGGAAAGTTTTTCAGCCATCAGTAGGGCATCCCGGTTGCGAGCGACCTGTAACCAGCGTCGAGGTTGATGGGCATGGTGCCGGTGCCCAGCTGGTCAACCCGCGAGCCAGGCGGCAGGCCGTCGATCTTGATGTTGACTTGTCCATCAACGCGGCCCTTGGATGGGGAGCCGACCAAAGATGGCTTGGTGGGTGCATTCATTTGCGCCATGGGGTCGGGGTTGAATGCGTCGTAAAGCGCGGTGCCCAGCGTGGCATTTTTGTCGCCTGTGACCAGCTGTGCGGCTGGGTTGATGACGTACTCATTGAGCAGCTCGCCAACCTTCCAGCCTGCCCAGCCGGCACCTGCCACTAGGCCAATTTGACCCATGATGCCAAGCAGCTTGCCAGCGCCAAAAGACGCTTTGTACAAAGCCCCTTCCAAACCTCCCATGCCTTTGATGGCAGCCGGTATTTGTGTGAAAGCAAGCCCCCACAGAGACAAGCCCAGCTTGAACACATGTCCGATGAGGCCCACGAATGCTGCGATGGTTTGGATATTCATAAAAAATACCAGTGCGATCAACGCGTTGCGGGCACCACCCAACCAGTCCACCAGGCTCTTGAGGCCGTTGAAAAAGCCACCAATGCCATCCACCACGGCGGCCCAGTCGATTTTGGCCATGGAGTTGGAAAACTCGGTGATGAATTCGGTGATGCGGGTGGTGATGACCTCGCGGTTGGCCACGGCCCACTGAATGGTTTTCTCCAGCAGTGGGGCCATGGCTGGCAACAGCTTGGTCATGATGGTGTTGCCATAGGAGCGGGTGACCTGGTGCAGGTCGTCCAGCTGGTCGCCAAACGCCTCGCCTGCCTTGATGGCGCTGGAGTCCACCTCCAGCCCGAGCTGCTTGTAGCGCTCCTGCAGCTGCTTGATGCCTTCGCTACCACCTTGCAACAAGGGGGCTAGGGCCTGCCAGCTTTTGCCGTAGATGGCATTGCCCATGCGGGCCTGGGTGGCGGCGTTGCCATTGCGGGCAAACAGGTCGGCCACCTCGGGCAGCAGATCTGCACCAGAGCGCAGCTGGCCATTGGCATCACGCATGCTGATGCCTGCCTTGGCAAACAGGCTGGCCAGGTCTTTGTTTTTGCCCGCTGCGGCCTGGGCAATGCCCTTGTTCAAGCGGCCCATGCTGGAGCCCAGCTCTTCGGCGCTGACACCGGACTGGCCCGCCACATAGTTGAGCTGCTGGTAATCGGCAATGCTCACGCCGATGCGCTGGCTGCCCTTGGCCACTTCGTCACCCAGCACCGCAAAATTCTTGGCCGCAGACACGACGCCTGCCAGGCTGAAGCCTGCGGCCAGTCCGCCCAATAAGCCCACGGGCAGCGCCAAACTTTGGGCCAGCTTGACCGAGCCACTGCCAACGTCTGCCAGGTGCTTGCGGGTGGACTTGGTGGCCTTGTTGACGGCTGCCAGTGTCTTGAGCATGCCTTCGGCATTGGCGGACAGCACGGCTTTGAGTTGCCAGTTTTCGGCCATGGTGGCTTGTCCTTTTTTCTATTCTTCGGGGTTGATCTGTTTGGCGATGCGCTCGGCCTGGCGCTCATACAGGGCGAAGCGCGAGAGCGGCATGGTGAGCAGCGCTGCGGGGTCGATGCGCCAGAAGTAGGCCACCTCAAAGAGGCGGTCTACCAATGCCTGCACATTTACCCGCCCTGTAAAAAAGGGAGCAATGCCCCTTGGCAGGCCATGAAGTCGGCCACGCACAGGCTCTTGACGCTGGAGGGCGGTATGCCAGCCAGGCGGGCGATGTACTGCGCGATGACCTTGGGGCGCACATCGATGCCCATGTCGCCGTCTGCGCTGGGGATGAGCAGCACGGGGGAGCCGATTTGCATCAAATCCTCGGGCACCGGCTCACGGAAGGTGAGCGCGGTCAGCTCTTCACTGTGCGCGGTGATGGGGCGCGAGAGTTGGACCGTGATGGACTCGCTCATTGCCACTGCCCCCGCAGCCCACCAAACTCCAGGTCAGCCGTGCCATCGTCACCCTTGTGGGCCGACTCGCCCATGAACCATGCACCGGACAGGGTGTAGACGCTGCCGTTGGCAAACTCGGCGGTGATGGTCATGTCGTTGCTGCTTTGCAGCTTTTCCAGCGGGAAGCCGGGCACCAGAATGGCCGCTACCTTGAGGCTGGGCGCGATGACCGTTTCTTTGAACCCGGCCACGCCGGATGCGCCAACGACGGCTTCTTTCTTGCGATCGCTCAAGGGGGCTTCCATGCCCCCGGAGACTTCGAGCTGCTCCCCGTCTACTTTGATGTAGCAGGTGCCAGCGAGACGTTTTGCCATGGTGATTTCCTCTTAAATGTGTTGGGTGGGCGGGTGGTAACCAGCGCTTAGGCGTTGGCGGCGTATTCCAGGCGGAACTGGTGCAGCACGGCAAAGATGCGCAACTGGTTGACCAGGTCAGGCGGCAGCAGCACATCCAGCCGGTTGGGGTTGGTGGCGTTGCGCTCGACGATCAGGTACTTCTTGAACATGGCCGCGTTTTCCACCAGGCCCAGCTCTTCCATGTCGGCGTACTCAGCGATCAGCTCGCCGCGGATCACGCTGGGCGTGACGATGGCCTGGCCAGCGCCGAAGCGGGTGCCGTCGTCGGCCAGCTTGTGGCGCGGGTACTTTTGCGTGATGCGGTTGCGCAGGCGGCGGGTGATCTCGGTGAGCTGGTGCAGGGTCTCGCTGTCCAGGTAGCTGGGGTCGGTCTGGCCGAAGGTGTTTTTCTGGTACGTGGTGATGGCACGTTCCACCCGCAACACACCGCCTGTGACCATGCTGGTGGCGATGCCGTAGTTCAGCAGGCTTTGGCGCTCGGTGAGCAAGAAACGCTTGCCGGCTCTAGGCACCAGCAGGCCGTTGAGCGCCAGCGTTTGGGTGGGGCGGGCGGTGTCAGCATTGAGGCCGACCGCGTTGGCGCCACCGTAGGCGGCAGCGTATTCCCACGCAGGCGCAGGGCAGTCCACATCGATGCCCGCAATGGTGTGGTGCGCATCGTTGCGCAAGCCGCCTGCGGTGGTGAGTGCAGCCACTGCGCCGCGCAGGGCGGTGTAGGCGTGGCCATAGACCTGACGCGCCCAGCTCCAGCGGCCAGCGGATTCGTTCAGCTCGGCCTGGATGGCGTCCAGGCTGGTGCTGTCGGTGTAGGGGTGGATGACGTAGTCGTACTCTTCATCGCCCATGGCGGTGATGACGGCACCGGCCAGCGTTGGGTTGAGCGTGCCGCCAGTGAGCAGGCCAGAGCCGGTGTAGGCCAGCGCCACACCGGTGGGCAGTGCCTCGCCACCGCTGAAGCCACGGAAGCTGTCTTGCACCGTGATGTCGTTGCCGGTGAGGCCCTTCCAGCGGCAGGTGAGTGTGACCACGTTGGTGGCCACGCTGCTGGTGACGGGCAGGCTGGTGGCTGCGTTGATGGCCGTGTTGATGCTGGCGGCAATGGTGTTGGCAGCGTCTGCAGCAGCCACGGCCACGGTGACCTTCTGGCCCGCGATGTACAGGCAGATGGTGCCCGCAGCGGTGGCCGGGCCGGTGACGGTGATGGTGCCGGTGGCTGCCACGCCTGCGCCTGCGTCTGCCACGGCCAGGCACCAGACTTCGCCAAACGGGTCCTGGTTGCGAAACACCTCATGCATACGAGCCAGCATGGAGCCGACACCGAAGAGGGTCTTGGCAGAGTCCACGCTGCTGACCAGTGTAGGGGTGTTGACGGCCAGGCTACCAGCGGCGAGCTTTTGCCCGATGAGCAAGGCTTTCTTGTTTTGTGCAAAGTAGCCTGCCTGGCTGTTGTCCATCTCTGCGTAGAAGAGGGGAACCCGCACATTGGCAGGGATGTTGGTGAAGCTGATTGACATGGGGGTTGGCTCCTGTGGGTGAAGTGCAGTGGGTAAAAAAAAGCCCACTCAAAAGCGGGCGGGCGGTGAAATGAAAGGTGGTCGGCTCAGGTTGGAAGGTTGCCGGTCTTGGGATACACGGCACCGGCCTCTATGCGGCCGTCAGGGCCGGGGTAGCTGACGTTGGGGTCGGCCATGGGGTCGATCACATCCACGTTGATGGTGCCGCCGTCGTAGTGCGGTAGCGCATCGAGCGCGGGGCCTTGCCAGCCGTCTGAGTCATCAATCTGCGTGACGGCTGAAAATTCGAACTGGTACCACATGCGGGCCCGATCCAGCTGCAGGAGCTGGCCGCCTTCGTAGGTGATGCCATCGTAGTCAACGGTGGGTGACCAGCCCAGCAAGGCCGACCACAGCAGCGAGCGCACCTGGTGCACCGACTTGGCACTGCCCTGCCCCTTTTCGTCTGCCGTGTTGCTGAGCACCACGATGACGGCAAAGCTGTCGGTGATGTCCTGGCGCAGGGCGTTGCTGCTGAGCTGCTCGCCGGGGGTGTCGTCCAGCGTGATGACATAGGCACATGGCACCTGCAGCTGCGCCGTCTCTGGCAGCAGCTTGAACTGCGCGGCACCGGCAATGCGGTTGCTGAAGTAGGCCACGCGGGTGCGCAGGGCTTCAATGATGGGTTCAAGTTCCATGGCTTACCTTGGCACCAGTGCGTCCTGGAGGGTGGCGCGGATCTGGCTGCGCACGGTCTCACGTTTATTTTTCAATGCGATTTCCATGTAGTTGGCCCGCTTGGCAATGTTCATCTTGGTGCTGCCGTAGAACAGCACGGCAGGGTAAAAAAATCCCGCATCAGCGCCCTTGAATGTCTTGGGGCCGATCTTGATCCAGCCGCCCTTGCTGCCACGGGTGACTACACCGATGGAGCGCATGAGCCGCCCGGTCTGTCGCGCCGGGGCTTCACCAGGCTGTGAGGCAATGGCCCGCCGCGCAACCAGGCGTCGGGCTTCCTTGCGTACGTCGCCAGCACCCTGCGTGAGGGCACGGCGCATGGCCTTGCGGTCGTAGTCGATGGTCTTGTGAAACTCAAGGCCCACATCGACCCGGATGCCGCTGATGTCATTGCCCGTAACGAAGCGAGCCTTGTTCATTTTGGCCATCAGATGGCTCCCAGGTCTTTGGCCGTGATGCGGGTGAACTGGTGGAGGTCATCCACGTCAATGGTGTCGAGCACCCGGTAGCGGCGGCCCGCGTAGTCGATCACGTGCGAGGCGGTGAAGTCGGCAGGCTTGGTGCCGGTGGCCCAGCGCACCCAAAACAGGTCGGTGGGCGCTTCTTCGGTGTTCATGCCAGCGCGGATGGCGATGCTGTGGATGGGCTCCTTTTTGGCCCAGCGCAAGATGCCTGCGCTGAATGTCTGGTCCACACCAAACTGGGCGTTGGGCACATCGGTCTGCAGGCGGATCTGGATGCGGCGATTGAGGTCGCCAGCAGTCGGGATTTTTGCGGCCATGGGCTAGACGCTCCAGACTTTGTAGCGGTCCAGCAGCCGGTCGGCAAAGCCCAGTGCATATGTCTGCACCGCGCCCTCGGCCTGGCGGTTTTCATACATGGCCCCCACCTGCAGCTTGATCCAGGCCTTGATGCTGTCGGGCACGTTGGCCGCCGTGGCGTAGCCTGCGACGTAGCGCAGGGCCACAGCGTTGATCTGCTCGCGGGTGTCGGGCCATACACCGCCGTACACCGGCACCACGTAGGCGGGGCCGAAGTCGTCGGTGCTGTCCAGCGTGTACAGGCCGGTGCCCAGCGTTTGCTGCACACCGGTAGTGTCCCAGTACTTGAGGCTGGTGACGCTGGCTGCGGGCAGGCGGGTGATCTCGAATGCTTCGGGGAAGGCATCGAGCGTCAGATCCCAGGTCTGCGGCATGAGTGCCCGGCCGGTGGCCTGCTCAGCCAGCTCGGCGGCAGCCGTAATGTACGCGGTGATGAGGCTGTCTTCATCGGTGGTGTCCACCCGCAGGTGGGCCTTGACGTCTGCCAGGCTGACGGCCAGCTCGGTGGCTGGGGTGATGAGTTTGAGTGCCATTAGCGTGTTGTCCTTGCAATCCGTGGGGGCCGTGCTGCACCTGTTTGCACCGGCCTGTCTTCTCCAAACTGTCCCGCACGCGTGGTGTCCACGTCAGCGCGGTTGCCCGCCAATGCACCTGGCACGATGTCGTTGCTGCTGCGCGGCCTGAACGGAACGCCATCGGCGATTGCGTTACCGGCCGTTGTGCCAAATATCAGATGCAGCTGAGCCAATACCCCTGCGGCAGCCGCGTCACCACTGAGCGCCGCCAGGCGCAGGCTGGTGGCTGCGGTGACACCTGCTGCAGCCACTGCCGCCACTGTTGCCTTGAGCGTGGCGGGCATCAGCACCGAGACGCCGATCGCAGTCGCACTGCCTACGCTGCAGGTAACCGTGGTGTTGGCCGACTGGCTGATGACTGCAGCTACACCTTGCGCAGTCGCTGCGCCCTGCCCGACTGGCAGGGTTTGATTGAGCCTTGCCAACACGCCCGCAGCTGCCGAAGCGCCCACACTGGCGACCAGGCGCAGGTTGACGCTGGCTGTCACACCGGCTGCAGCTGCATTGCCGGGGCCGACCGGCATGGTGATATTGGTCAGCTGCCCAGCGCCCGTGGCCAGCGCATTGCCGACCGTGCAAGTGATGACCGTGGAGCCGCTGACGGTGATCGTGGCGCTGACGCCCACTGCGCTGGCGTTGCCGATACCAACTGGCATGGCAGTGGGCAGCAATGCGGTTGGCCCGGTGGCCGTAGCCGCGCCGACTGCGCTGACCAGCGTCTGGTTCACCCTGGCGCTGACGCCGACTGCACTGGCCGCCGCAATGGCTGCGGACAGGCTGCGCGGGATCTGCACACCGACACCCGCAGCGCTGGCGTTACCGATGGCCGCTGGCAGGCTGATGGGGAGCTGGGCCGAGACGCCCGTGGCAGATGCAACGCCAACGCTGCAGCTGACTATCGTGTCGCCGCCACCACCGCCCACGGTGGTATCAATGATCTCGGTATCCCACCAGCCAGCGGGCTGCAGCTCGGCGTCGAACCACGCATCCGGGCGCAGTTCGCCGTCAAACCAGCCTAGGAATGCCACGGTTTACTTCTCCATGATCTGCAGTGAGCCGCTGATGAAAGTGGCAGTGGTCGCGCTTGAAAGAATGTTGTGCAGGATGCAGCTGCCGTTGTAGATGCGTATGCCTGGCGAGCCCAGCACCTTCGGCACACTGACGTTGGGGATAGTGGTGCCAACGGTAAGAATGTCACGAGTAATCATCAGGCTGATAGACCCGGTCAGCATGGATGTACCCAGCGTGATCGACTCGATGGACTTCACGCCGATATCACCAGCCTGCAAGCTGAACCACACAATCGTGCCGATCACAGGCGTGGCGGGCACCTGGGAGCCCACGACCGCAGACAAGGTGGCCGTGCGACCGGCAACGCCCGCGCTGTTGGTGTAGCTGACGGTCAGGTTGGAGCCTACCGCTGCCAGTGTGGATGCCGCTGTGAACAGCAGCGCGATCATGCAGCCTTCGCCGTTGGTCGTGCCATTGACATCGCGGGCCGGTAGCACGGGCGTAACGATGGCCTGCGCGGTGGTGGTAGTGACCACCAGGCCGGAATTGACCCACAACACGTCAAAGAAGTCGTGCGTGTGGTTGACCGACGAAGCCAGCTCGACCGCCGTGATGTAGTTCGCACCGACCGCTGGATTCTTGATCAGCAGGCAGCCATTGTCGGCAGCTTGGGTGCCGTCAGTGACACGACCGTTGACGCCCGGTGTACCGGGTGCCCATGCGCCAGGAAAGCCCGCATCTTTGGCTGAGCAGTACCAGTAACCGACTGCATCGGAGCCGGTGGTCGTCTTCATGAACTGGGCGGTGCGACCGCCGAAGTTTCCCAAGCCAGAGGGAGGGTATTCGGCTCCGTTCTGATCACGATGCACCCAGGAGCCGTCCTCGCGGTAGCCCATGTTTTCGCCTGGCAGCAAAATGAACTGAATGATCTCGAACGTGTTGGTGCCGTCGAAGATCTGAACCGCCACATCGCAGCTGGTTCCAACGCTGTTGTTGGTGACGTATAGGCCCTTCACATTGCGCACAGTGGACGCGCCAGGCGCGGCTACTACCGTTGTGGTGGCAGCCGTTGTGATCTTGGTGTTGGTACTGGTGGGCGTGACAGTGGTGCCGTTGAGATCAACATGCGCGGCATGGACCTCAATCGCATTGGCTGCTGCAGATGTGACGATCCGCAGCACCTCCGACGTGGATTTGAGCAGCAGCATGGCTTAGGCGGGAGTCAGACGCAGGACGTCGGTACCAGCACCCTGGAAGTCGATGGTGAAGCTGCCAGAAACAATACTCAGCGTGCCAGCAGCGCTCAGCTCGATGTAGCCCAGCGCCCGCTTGTTGGCATCGGTGTTGTTGTAAATGATGGCGTAGGCACCATTGGCAAAACCAGCGGCGTTCTGCGGAATAACTACGTCGGTTGCACGCAGGGTGATGACGCCAGCGACATTCGACCAGGTGACACCGGCCAGCGCAACGGGCCCGGTGTAGCCACCGCCAATGCCGACCTGGTTGGTGGCAAAGTTGGTGGTGCCCGTGCCGCCCCAGTGGGGCGCAGCAGTGGCCATGGTGGGGGCCACTGCGCTGGTGACGATGCCCAGCTGCAGGGCATCGCTGCTGAGGTTGTGGATTTTGTTGCCGAGGTCCAGCACAGCTTGCTGAAACCATTTGATGTCGCCGGTTGCCATGATGTGTACTCCTGAAAATGTCTGTGGAATGCGCTACGGGGGTGCAGCGCATTGCGCAGCA
>ERZ650310.385-NODE-385-length-13270-cov-4.516913_pt1 | contig 13270 bp, 8 predicted proteins | sample MGYA00376246_ERZ650310 | MGnify/ENA primary metagenome ERZ650310 (study PRJEB26733, sample SAMN07839286) | wastewater metagenome | biome: small river; feature: stream; material: water | place: USA: North Carolina | collected 2016-03-01 ...
GGAAGTATACTTTGTATTTCTAGTATTTTATTTTTGTTGTTGCACTGCTTGTGTACACTGAAAGAGAGAGAACTAAAGAAAGAAAATAAAAAATTCTATTTTTACAATGGATTTTATATCAAATCCCATGTCTTTGAAGTTTTCAAAGAAAATTGAATAGCACTCCACTAAGCACCAGAACCCGATAACTCCAATACATAAATTCATTTCTAAATCAGAAACTAATAGTGTAAATGTTTTTAATTGAAATATCACACCTAAAAAGTAACTACAGAAAATAGTCATTGAATAGAGAAAAAATTTAACTCCCGATTTCTTTAATTTTTCAGATGATATTAATCTTTCTTTTTCAGCATTTGGATTTTCTTTTTCAAACTTTTTCTTCCTAAAATAACTAGCTCCTATTCCAGACATGAAATCAAAAACCATAAGAAGCACTAAAAGTGAAATTGCTTTTTGAGTAGTTGTTAAAATAAAAGGCATTGTTGTAATAACAGGTAAAAGCAACAATCCTTTTTTAGAGAATAGAGTTTTAATAACGATTTGTGATTTCACAATGTAAGGCTCGAATGAAAAGGCAAATGCTAGCATGGTTATTCTGATTTAAAAATTGATAAAATAAAAGTAGCTACTGAAATAGCTAGTAATCCGACTGAAATCCAAAAGGTATATGAACTATCCTGAAAATTAAAAACCAAAGCAATAAACCCAAAAAAGAAATAACCGGATAAAAACAAAACTGCTAGATTTTTTCTCAAACAAAAATGAAGTCGTTCATTCCATAAAAACAGTGAAAAGAACAAAACAAAAAATTCCAAATTTGATAGCATTGGATAAATTTTACAGGCATAGTTTTTTTCATATCTTAAAAAATAAGATACTACTTCAGCAAGTAAGACATAGAAGATTGAATAAATCAAAAATGACTTCTTATTTTCTTTTAAAAAAGTGTGCGCTTTGTTTATTCGACAAGCCAAACCGCAAGGTGGTACTCCAGGCATAATTTCTATTTTTTAAAGATTAAAAATGTATAATAAAAGGGTGTTGAAAGCCAAAGCAATACGGTTCTTGTGTATGCAGTAATACTTCCTTTTCCTGTTTTCTCTTGGTCTTTACCGTATTGAAAATCAGCTTTTAGTTTTTTGATTAAACCTTTTCTACTCCAAAAATCAATCTCACCGTAAGCATAATCGTGATTTCCTGCTGGAGCATCATAACCATTAATGGTAGTCAAATCTTTTACTAGTGTCGCACCATCAAATTCATTTGGATTATTTCGGAAGTAATCAAAAACTTTCATCCAATGATCAATATTTTTCACTTCATAATCCAACAATAGCAAATACAACAAATGACGTTTAGCTGCCAATGTTTCTCTATCTTGATGGAAAAAATTTGAAGTACTTCCTAGCATAACTAAATAGCGTTTATATCATTTAAAAAACCATCAACTTCGCTTAATTCCATTTGTGAAGGCAAATTATAAGCATAAGTTAACATCGCATCACAACGTGTAAAACTTTTCACTACTGCTAAATCTTTAGCTTTACAACGGAATATTTCAATACTTGGCTCAAACTTTTTTGAACGCTCTAATCCAGTTTCAAATGCTACTTTTATGTAGTTCATAAAAATTGGAATAGTAAGTTCATCTGAAGTTTCTATTAATTGAAATTCAGCATTGGTATTATTCATTTCATTCAAAATAGCATTATACCAATCATTATCATTAATAGTTTGGTCAATACAATATTGTTTTGCAACACCATATTTACTTTTATAAACATCTGCTTGACCTTTTAAATATTCAATATCTTTTTCTTTACTAATTGAAGAAATTAAAGCTCGATCTCGTAAATGCTTAACACATTCTACAATTCTATCTTTATAGGTTTCAATTTTAGCATTAATTAAAATATCCGAAGTTCTACAATCAACCCAAGCAGTAGCGTCTTCATTTAATACTGCATTTTGTTCCGCATCAGTAATTGTTGGCTCAAAATCAACCGAGTTTTCAGGTTGTTCTGTAAATAAATTTGTTCTTAAATATTTTCGAGTTGTGGCATCAAATAGCCAGTATTGTGTTTCCATAATTATACTATATCGCTTGATGATGTTGTACTTGATGCTCCTAATTCTATAAATCTGATTATATGGTTTTCAACTACTGGCGTAGTACTTACGTTAGTAGCAAAAGCTATAATTAAAGTGCCAGCAGTAGAAGTAACCACCTCGATATTAATAGTAGCTCTAGCAAACGCTTGTGTTCCAGTAGTCATTAAAGGTGCTGAAATTGTAGCGGAGTTAATAGCCGTGTACGATGGTGTATTTGACGAAATTAAAGTAGCACTTTTACAAGCTAAACTTTGACCATTTACAGAAGTAATACCCGCACTTCCTAAAATACCAAATTGAACCGAGTTCGTAGTAGATGAAAGTCCGCTTAATTGAAATTGAACCTCTATTTTATAACGGGTATTTGCTTTTGCTTGAAAACTTCCGTTTCCGCTACCTCCCGCGTTAGATAGTTTTTGTAATGCAGTCGATGAAGTTCCAGTATAAGGACTTGAAGAACTTATCCAAGACATTTTATTTTGTTTACTATCTATTTGACCTTGACCACTACTTGTGAAATCTAAATAATTAGCAGTCTTAAACGCCACTAAAGCTGTAGTAATTAAAGCATCAACTGCAGTATTGAAATCTGATAAATCACTTGAAGTAATAGTTACATTTCCGGTTCTTCCACAAACTGTATTAACGCGGTCTGTGTAATCGGCTTTATACCAATTTCCAGCATATACAGACGTTGAAGCATTATCTAAAACAGAAATCAATCTATCACCATTTTTAAACTCGATACCATCAATAGTTCCATCAGAAGTAACAAGGTAACTCCAACCCGCTTGTGTTGAAGATGGAAAACTTCCAGAAGCAGCTCCCCAAGTTCCTTTTAAAACAACTGCTGCATCCAAATCATTAACGCGAGTTTCCATCGCATCTAAATCTACTGGCTGTGTAATGGTTATGTAGGATAGTTTGCTTATATCGTTAACCGTTGCAAATTCAACTCCATTTTTAGTTGCAGAAGTAGGAGAAATTATAATTTCATCTGTTCCATCATTAAAAATTAATCCAACATACGGAATATACGTTAGGTTGAAATCTGGTTGTAAAATTGAAAAAGTATATCCGTCAAAAGTGAATACACCTCCAGATAGTGAAATCTGACCTCCACTTATATTGCCAGTATTTACCCAAGTAGCAGAAGTATTGGCTCTTCCGAAAAAACTAATGCTATTAGTTTCTTTATTTATAACTATTTTAGATAATAAATCAGTTGAAACAACCTCATTACCTTGCAATACAACATCTTGAAGTGGTGGAGTTGTTCCGCTACCGCTACCAATTGCTTTTATAGATAAGAAATAAGTATTGGTTGCAATACAAAATAAGCTTAATTCTGAACCTAATGGAATTGTGATACTATCACCAGTTCCTTTTTCTTCTCCATTGTAAAAAATAGATACTGAACTTCCTGTGATACCAATCGAAGGAGGAATTGTATTAGATGGATTTAGTATTATAAATTCATCACCAACGGTTCCAATGGCATTAGGAATACTAATAGAAAAATCTTCATTGTTACAAATTAAAAACTTTGATTTATCAGCAGTTTGCAATACAGAATCAGTTCCTATTGTTCTCAAGGTTCTTCCTCCAATCGTTAGTGTTTCAGCTAATGAAACCGCAGAACCCGCTATTATATCTAACAAAGTTGCAAATGGATTACTTGCGCTTGGAGTGTTAGCATTAACAATAGCATCTATTTGATTTGAATTCAAAGGAAATGGAACAGCAACTAAACTATCTTCTGTAACATTGATTTCGGTTACTATAACAGTATTTAATGGCTGATTTGGTCGAATAGCTATTCCTGATGTATCAGTTCCGCTTACTTTATAAATTTGATTTAAAGTGTTGGCAACAATTATGTCAATTCTATTTGTTCCAGTAGCCGAGAATGGCACATTTTCAATTATATCAGTTGAAGTTGAATAATTAATATTTGCTATTTTCCAAGTTGCTGGAGGAATAGTTACATCATTACCATCGACTGTGATTTCTCCAATAGATGTAACTTGATTTACGAAAGTACTTATAGATGCATTTAGTAATTTTTGCAACTCCAAAGCCTTAGAAGTTCCACCTTCGGAAACATGAATTTTGGCAGTTGGAACAACTGAACTTGCAACTGGAAGCTCGTCAATGCTCTTTGCGTTTTGCTCCCAAAGGTTCATTTTGGTTAATACGTCAATAAGTAATTGCTTGATTTGATTCATGTTGTTGTATTTAATACAACAAATGTAATAATTATTTTTATTAAGACTGATTTTAAATAAAAAAACACCTAAATTAGGATAGAAAAACAAAGAAACCCGCTAGTAAAATAGCGGGTTTTTCTTTGCAGTTTCTTTGCAGAAATTAGTACTTCACAAATCCACTTTGAGTAGAAATTAATCCTGGTATTTGTTGGTTCGTATTATCAAACTCGTAACCAGTTGCATTATTATTACTAAATACATTTCCTGCTTTCAACATTTTGCATTTTAAAACATACAAATTAGAGTCTAGCAGTTGCTCTACATCCAAATTACCATCCAAAACATATTTCACATCATCAATATAAACAAACTTGTGTAGAAGCGCTTGTTTTGTTTTTCGGTGTAGCTCTTTTGTTTGTGGCTCGAAAGTGATTTCAATCCCTTCGTACATTTCAGAATCCAACAAAATAGCGTCGGTATCTGTTTTATGAATATCGCTCTCCATTGGGTCGTAAGCTATCATTTGAGTAACTGGAATTCTAATTCTGTTTTTCAATCCAGTTGCATAATAAATATCGGTATTGTTTTCATTCCAATAATGAATGTCTACTGTACCTTCTTGAGCAACTACTACATCAATATCTTCTGATAATAATGTAATGGTTTGAAAGTTGCTATCAGTAGCTTGTAATTGTATTTTAATTTGACTATTCAAATAAGTTACCAAATCAATTGTAAACTCGTAAACCTCATAGTTTTTCAAATTGTAAATACTACCTACAATTACATTAGCATCAGCAGTTCCAACGTAAGGATTGGAGAAAATAATTACATCCGAGTTTTTATTGTCATCATAAATTACGTCTTCAATCAAATAGAAATTAGTACCTATTTTGATATAGTTTCCAGTCATTGCCCAAATTGGAACAGAACCGTAAAGGGAGTGTGTTCCGTTTACTATTCCAGAAGTAAAATCATAGGTATTTCCGCTAGTAAAATAAACTCCTGACTTAGTAGTTGAGTAAGCGAATATTTTAGCATCCAAACTCTCTTTTAATCCAATGTTATTGGTTTTCTTCAATACTTGTGGATAATGATATCCATCAGAACCAGGAACAAATACTGGTGTAGCTTGTGTATCTACATATTCAGACAATTCATTTTCTTTTATTTGGAAGTTTTTCAAATATAAACCATCAACTCCATTACCAGTGTAAGTATCAGAGCCATCATTAATAAGTAATAATTTAATATTAAAATCAAAATTTATTGTCGGAGTAAAAGTATAAGAAACTCGAAACCATCCATTGCCCTCGTCTGTTGATGTATGGCTGTTTAAAACACAACTATTAAAACTGCCAAACCCACCAAATCCACCTAATGCAGCATCAAAATAGCCATATATACCATGTACTTCTCCAGAGTCTAATATGAAAAGTGTTACACCTGAACATTCGCCAGCTTTAATATAAAATGAAAAAGTATATTTTTTATTTGCTATACTTGAAATGTTTAAATATTGACTGATTAAATGATGTTCATCTGTAGAAGTGACTGATGCAATTATTTTTTCTCCTGAAATTTGCGTGTTTGTTTTGCTCCAAGCGTTATTTGTCATATCATTACTATAAAGCAATTGATTTGAATTATCAGGAACAACAATAATTTCTTCTGGTGTAATTTTAGCTATGTTAGCTCCATAATTCGATTTGAATTGCGTTGTAATTACATCGGAACTATTAAACAATTGAATCTCTTTATGAGCTAATCTTTTATCCTTTGCGAAAGCCTCCCAACTCAATGTATTTTCATCATTTTTGTAATTACCCGAAGTGCCAAAGTTAATTCTGTTTACAAATCTGAAAGAGTTTGCTTTACTAATATAGAAGTATGGAACATTGATATTATTAACTCCAACAACCATTGCAAATGATTTATTACAACCATATTGGTCGCGAACATAAACCGTGTAATTTCCAGAAGCAATTCCACTAAATGAACTACTGCTTTGCCAATTGGAATTATCCAATGAATACTCAATAGTTAAGTCCGGTGCAGTATTCAAATTGATAGTAATGTTTGCTCCAAAAGGACTTGGATTGATAACAACTTGCTTATTTGAAATATCAAAGAAACTAGGCGTTTGAATTTGAGTAGTGGCATTTATACTATTTCCACCATTATATCCATTATTACAATTAAAACCTGTTTGTTGATTTCTTGGATATGAAAAAACAATTGGATTATCCGTGTTGTTGTATAAAGTAAAAGGATAAGTTATATTTTCAGCTAATGAGCTGGTTTGAACTGAAACTAATACGTTATTACAATTATTAGTGTTGTCTGGCAAAAAAGTAACACTATCAATAGTAAATGTTCCTCCAGTATAATTAGTAATTACAAATGGAATAACAATAATTTCTTCATCCCAACTTCCATGACCTAAATAAGTTCTAAAAGAAGTTTCTAAATCATTGAATGTTTCTACAGTATTTTTTGATTTTATCGTAACTACATTTACACTTCTTGTAACTTCGTATTGACTAGCATTATTCAAATCCAAATTAAAAGCAGTTACAAAATTAATTGCGGTTCTTTCTCCATCATTTACAGTAGGTAGTCCTTGTGATACTTGAAAAGTTCCAGCCCTAGTATTTCTCCAATCAAAAATACTATTACCTAATGATGAATTGAAATATAGTCTATGATTTGTTATAAAATCAATATCAAATGTGATTTCTATCTGTGAATAAGTCATAATGTTATTTTTTATAAGTTAGATTTTATTATTGTGAACTCTCCAGAATTTGGTTTGATATTCAAAAACCAACCTCTTTCTATTTCGCCTTTTTCATTTGTAAATTCTATCATTCCGTAAAAATTAGGAATCCTTTTACCATTTGGCATCGTAGTATATCCCTCAATTTTTTGCATCGTAAAGAAATCGCACTCGTGCTCAAATGTTATTTCCTCTGGAACAAAATAGGGCTTTTTTAATTCAGAGTTTAAAACATTTCCGTTTTCTGCATAAGTATTGCCACCAATCAATTTAGTAGTCAATGCACTATTAGCTGTAGAACTCGCATATCGTAAAAATTCAGATGGATATTTCAACAAACAAGCACCAATCCACCAACCATGGCGTAATAACATATTTAGCGGTGAGAATCTTAAATTTGTAGCCGTATCTGGACTGAATGTTCCTGTTGGAGCTTGCGCAAAATCATCTTGCCATTTTCGTTGTTGGAATACTGCTGCGGGTCCTTTCTTTAAATCTAAAATAAATAAATCGCTATCGTAACTTGTATCTGTAGAAGAGTATCTTATAAACGGTTTTCTTCTTGCGAATTCCATTCCGTAACTATCGGCTCTAAACTTTGATAACTTAGTATAAACTTCTTTTATTTTCATTATCGTTGTAAACTTAGACTTTGCATTGTATTCGTCTAATCCTTGAGCTTCTTCATAACTACCTCCTCTTTCATAGCCTATTTCTACTGAACCAAAGTATTTTTTTGTAGCAACTTTACGTTTTACATTTTTTACTTGTTCCGCAAGTTTGATTGTAACGACTGGCTGATAAAAGTATTTTTTATCTTCAATTCTAATAATTTCACGATTATTTATTGTCTCGATTCCAAGTGATACATTGTGAATTGCTTCTAAACTATCAATCAAATCTTTCCAAGAAAGTGTCATTGGTTTGAATTTATTATCGTCACTTATTGGCAACTTGTTAAATCCACGAATCCAAAAGCCATGAGTTACTCCATTGTATGCTCCTGGTCCATCTTGAAGATATCCAATATTGGTTCTTCCAAAATAATCAGATTTGAAAACATCCTTTTTATTAGTAATAATATTTGCCATTCTATCGGATAACTCATGCACTAAAATCATTTCGGCTTGTGTTGGCTCAAAATGAGAATCTTCAGTTATAATCACATTACCAATGCAATTGGTGAAATTGAAAGTTACTCTTCTATTTGAACCAGATATAATATCAGAACGTAAATGAAATTCAATAGCAACGCTATCTCCTTGTTGTAAATCTAAGACTTGAGTAAAGTCGGCAACACTTTGAGTTTGGTTATTCATATTCATAATACCAGCATCATTGAATCGCTCTCCGTAATTTGACCATTTAATAAATCGTTCTTTCAAATCATAAGCAGTTCCATTTCTGTAAACAGTCAAACATACTCGAATATCAACCCAATCGTAATCTGCGTCAATAAGGGTTGGAATAAATGTAATTCCCGAAGTAGATATAACAATTTGCTTATCTCTGTCTACTGGTGACATTATCATAATTCCTGTAGTTCCTACGTCTTCTGTTCCCATACTCATACCTAAAACACTCTGCGCTTCCTCGTGTGATTGTGAAACTACATTTAAAGGAAATCCGGTTGTTGCATCCCTAGTATTTCCAGCATCAGAAGTAACCGTAACTGTAGTATAGTTGTTAATGGAGTTTTCTTTCCATTCTGACTTTAAAAAGATACGTCTACCATCAAGCGCCACCAAATCAGTTGTTAATTGATTGATAGGTTTTCCATCAATGGTACTAATTCTATCAATCTCAACAGATTCATTTTCTCTAGCTTTCAAATCTTGTTCTAATCCTCCGGCATTGAATTTTACTTTTACGTGAGAACCTTCAATCTCACGTGTGTTTAAATCCAAATATCCCCAATAGGTTCTGTATGGAATATCAGTATTAGGATGAAGTTCTTTTTTGGTTAGTTTAACCTGGCCAATAACATCGTATAAATCAAAAACAGTGTTGATGAACTCGGCACCATCACCTAAAAAAGTTAAGTTATTTGAAAACTTAGCAGTAATACCATCATACTCTTCGTTTCTAGCATATTCTTTATTATCGGCTTTCCAACCAATAGGATCAACTTCTAAAACAATAGTTCCTAGTGTTTCGTTATACATTTCATAACTAACTCTTTCGCTGTAAATAGGTCTTATCGTATTCATTATTCGTTCCATTTTATGTTAGACAATCTCCAAATCTCATGACCTAAATCAATTTTATTTTGAATTATAGTATTGCCTTTATTATCCTTAACCGCTTTAGTATTTTTGCGTAATTCTTCCAAAATATCCTGATTCAAAGCTCCACTATTTTCATTGATGAATACTTGATATTGCTTAACATTTTCGGCATTTTTATCAAAGTCATTTATCAACGATGCTTTTACAGAGTTTTGATAATCCTCAACGGATCTATGTACAATATCGCCCTCTTTCAAATAAGTAAATGTTGGTTTCGCTGGTGTAATTCTCGGATTACTTCCGTCTTTATCAGTAATAACCTCACTTACATATCCATCTCCAACAATTGCACCCTCTGCTGGGCCACCTTTACGACCTGTTTTATATTTTGGTAGCGGAGAAGCTATAACTGTAGCTGCTTGAATTGCTCCAAGAATAGAAGCTGCAATAACAAATGGTGTAGCTAATGGCAATCCAAACTCTGCAATAGTTTTAGAAATAGCAACTGCAGTATTAATTCCGATTTCTGCTAATGAAGCTATTTTATTAAAAACAGCTTGATCATGTACTGCTTTACGTTTCTTTTTTTGTAATTCAGCATCTTTTTTAGCCTGTTCTTTTTGAAGCAAATCTTTTTGTTTAGCATCATTTCCAGCAGCTTCTATTTGTTGAGAATAGAAATCATCATTGGCTTGAATTTCATTATCAATATTTGCAATCTTGGCTTCAAAAAGTGCATTTGCAAAATTTAAAAGTTCATCCTTTAGTTGTGTTGCAAGTTCTTTTATTTTATCGTTAAATGCTTTTTCAGCAACTACTTTTTCATTAGTGTTTTTGATATAATCCTCATTTTCTATTGCAGAAACTTCCATCTTATAGCCAGCAAGTTTGTTAGCAATTTCGGCTCTCTTATCTGCTGAAATTTGCTCTTTTACATCTTTCTTATCGTTATCAGCAAGTTCTTTTTCAAGAGTTGATATTTGAAGTTCTAAAGCATCTAACGAATAACGCTTTTTGATTTCATAAACTTGTTTTTCGTGATTTTCAGTAGCTCGTCTAATCTTTTCTTGATTGCCTTGTGCTAGTTCCAATTCTGCTTCATACAACTTATTTTCAGAAGTAAGAGCATTTTTAAGTTTAGTATCTTGAGCTAATAATTGTCTGTCAATTCCTTTTTGAATAATAGCAACTTGAGCATCAACTAGCTTTTGAGTATTTTCAAGACTTTTGTCATTGATTTTTTGGATTTCAAGTTGGTACTTTTCATAAGCCAAAATCTCTTCTTTGGTAGCATTTTGTTTTAACTTACCAGTTTGTAATATTGTTTTGATTTCAGCCTCAGTTCTAATGCTTAATTGCTCAATCTGTGTTTTAGTTAAGCCTTTTGTATTTTCAGAAGTAAGAGCAGCGTTTCTTATTTCATTAGCTAGTGATTGATCTAATTGAGCTTTGCGTAATTGTTCAATTTGTAATGAAGCATTAATACGTTCTTCAATAGACTTTTTATCATCATCAACAATCAGTTGATTATAATAAATCTCTCTTTCAAGTCGGAATTGATTTAAATCAAACTCAGATTTGTTTCTGTTTTGAAGTATCTTTAAGTAATCGTCTGCTTCTTTTTTCTGAGCTGCTAAACGTGCTTTTTTTTCAGCATCAGTTTCAGTTACTGTTGTAGTTCCTCCTGTAGAAATAGTTCCAGTTGCAGTTTTATTTAATGATATAAGTTTTGCTTTTCCTTGTCTTATTACTTCTGCACTTGCCTCATATTGTCTATACAAATCAGCAGTTTCTTTTTCCATTTCAGATTTTGACAAACCAAACTTTGAAATAGCATCTAACTCATTTTTTTTATATAGCTTTAATTTTTTCTCATTAGCAATAATTTGTTTTTCTAGTTTTGAAAAAGTATCTATTTCAGATTTTAAAAGATAATTAGTTACATTTTCAGCATTAGAATCAAATAGTTTTTTATTCAAATCATCTATTTTACCCCTAGCTTCGGCAGCACCTACTTGATTTTCACTATTTACTACTTTATATAATTCTGTAATTTTATCTTTTATTTTTTTCTTTTCAGCCTCACTTAATGGTTTAAAGTTTTCAGAAAATAAACTTGAAAACTGGTCAGCACCTTGCTTTTGTCCTGTTTTCATTTGTCTATCTCTAATTTCTTCATAGGTGCTATTTATTTCAATTAATTTGTTAAGAAATAATGTAGCGTTTTCAACTACTCCTTTAAAGAAATTAGATATTACACCAGAACCTTGACCAATTGATAATATGAAACTATCGTATGTACTTGATAATTTGTCTATTTCTCCATTAAGAGTATCAGTTCTGATTGCAGCTTGTTCCGAAGCAGTTCCAATTTCTCCCATCTTAGGAATAAGTTCTCCTAGTCTTTGAGTATGAGAAATTACATTAATAGCTGCAGCAGCATTTTCTTTTCCAAATACATTAACGATATCGGAATTGTCTTTTAGTAATGGTTTTAGCTTCTCAAGTTTTTCTTGTATTGGAACCGTTGTATCTTTCAAGTATGCCATTGAAATTCCAAACTTTTCAAATACAGCAACCGCTTCTTTTGGAAGAGCATCGGGAGCAGATAATTTAAGAAGTACATTTCTTAATGCAGTTCCAGCTTCGGCACCTTTCAATCCGTTTTCAGCTAATAACTCAATAAGTGCAACCGATTCTTGAATGGATATATTTGAGGTTCTAGCAACTGCTCCAAATTGTAATAATGCTTGAGTAGTTTGTGGAATTTCAGCAGCTCCATATTTTGCACCATTAGCTAAGGCATCAACAAATTCACTTGCTTTTTCTGCAGGAGCATTGAATTGATTCATGGCATCAGTCAAAGCAGTAGCTGCATCTGGTAATTCCATTCCAGCAGCTTGAGACAATGTGATTGCTGCTTCGGTAACTGCATTTAAAGCTTGAACATTATCAAGTAATTCAGGTTTAGCAGAAGCAATTAGTTTATAGGCTTCAACAACAGCAATTGCACCACCTTTTACGCCTTTTCCAGTTTCAATTGCTGAGTTTTTAAGGAATTCTAAATCTTTACCACTTGCGCCTGTTATCGCTTGTAAATCTGCTACTCCTTGGTCAAATTGCTTAATAGTTTCATAAGCGCCTTTCATTATTCCAGCAAACAATGTAATACCTCCGGTTAATCCGAAAGCACCAATAAGGTTTTTAAGTCCAGAAGCTGCGTTTTTAAATGGATAATCTCCTACTCCTTTTGTAAAATCATTTACAGCTGCATCAGCCTTTCTTACTTTGCCTTCAAGAATATCAAACTCTCTTTGAGCTTTTTTGATTTCAGCATTGTTTTTTTCTTCGGCAGCCATAAGGTCGCGAAGTCTATTTTTAGCATCAGTTCTGGCTTTGTTTAACTTTTCATAAGCACCAATAAGTCCTAAATTCTCTCTAGCTGCTTGCTTTAGTAACTTATTATTGACTTCGTTTTGAACACGTTCCTCAATGGTTAATTGCGTATTCTTTTTTTGAACAATTGCTTTTTTATTAGCAACATCCAAAGCTAATTTTTCAGTTCTCAAAGCCTCTTGCTTGATTTTATCAAGTGATATTTCAAGAACTTGTTGCTCTTTAAGCGATAGAATTGTTTTATCGGTAGCTAGTTTTAATTCGTTCTTTCGACTGATGTAATCAGTTTGATTTTCTGCTCTACGAAGTTTTACATTCTCGGCATTAAGAGCTACAATTGAAGCGATGAAGTCTTTGTTTTTAGCAATAGCCTTATCAAGAGTATCAGCATAAACTTCACCCCATTTTAAAGCTTCATCTTCTATTATCGACTTACGTGTTATTTGACCACTCATAGTGATTATTTTTTAAGTTTAGAGTTTTCTATTTGTTTCTCTATATTTTTGATTTTAGCCTTTACTTGTGCTTCGTATGCGTGAAAT
>ERZ650310.387-NODE-387-length-13239-cov-9.134785_pt1 | contig 13239 bp, 10 predicted proteins | sample MGYA00376246_ERZ650310 | MGnify/ENA primary metagenome ERZ650310 (study PRJEB26733, sample SAMN07839286) | wastewater metagenome | biome: small river; feature: stream; material: water | place: USA: North Carolina | collected 2016-03-01 ...
GGATGTATTTACCAATTTTAGAAAGAAAACAGAAAAGGATTCCGAAATACGAAAACCATTTGGAGCACCAAAGAAAATCAATTCGCCTGAAATTTCTCCTTTGGAATTACCAACTTTAGAAGCATTAGGTTTAACAGATACCACAATTGATTCTCGCGCTGTACTTCAATTTAAAGGCGGTGAAACGGAAGCTATTCAACGTTTGAAACATTATTTTTACGACACCCAATGTTTGTCTACTTACAAAGAAACCCGTAACGGAATGGTAGGGGCTGATTATTCGTCTAAATTTTCAGCTTGGTTGGCTTTGGGATGTATTTCGCCAAGGTATATTCATGCCGAAGTGAAGCAATATGAAGCACAATTTGGAGCCAATGATTCTACGTATTGGTTAATTTTCGAATTGCTTTGGAGGGACTTTTTTAGATTCATGTTTAAAAAATACCAAACGAAATTTTTCTTGTATGAAGGTATAAAAACGGAAAAAGTGAATTCGAAATCCTTGAACGAAAAATTGCTTAATCAATGGATTAATGGTGAAACTCCATCGGATTTTATCAATGCCAATATGCTGGAATTGCAGCTCACAGGATTTATGAGTAATCGCGGCAGGCAAAACGTCGCCAGTTATTTTTGCAACGAACTCAACATGGATTGGCGAATTGGAGCTGCGTATTTTGAGCAACAACTAATTGATTATGATGTGTGCAGTAATTGGGGCAATTGGGCGTACTTGGCTGGAGTTGGCAATGATCCACGAGGACATCGTTACTTCAACATTGAGAAACAGGCAGCCGATTATGACAAAAAAAGGGAGTTTCGAAAATTGTGGTTAGCCATTTAAAAGAGGTCGCTGTTTTTGGTTTCAACAACAATCCATTTTTTATCGCTATTGAGTTTAAACGAACCGATAAACTCTTTGTTCCATTCGTTAGGACCAATTAGTGATAAGAATTCTATTCCATCATCTCCTAAATACATGTGATACGTTTCGCCAATTACGGGTTCAAATGAGAACTTAGCATTGTACACTAATTCATTCCAATGGTATTCTTCCATTAATTTTTGGTATTCCAATTTCAATTCAGCAAACTTATTTTCAAATGCTTTGTTGACATTGTGAATGCCACGAGTTTTCCAAGCTACAAGATCATCTGATTTAATGACAGGCGCACCCACATTCGTAGCATACGGAAGTAGGCTGGCGTTGTATCCTTGCTCTTCAGAATATACGATATTGTCTGGTTTTTTGTCCATTGAATGTTATGTTTTTGGAGTAGGAACTAAAGTAGTCAAACTTACAATAAATTGTATTTTAAATGAGTTAGTTTGTTGAAAATTTTCTACATTTTTGATTCTTACGTTTATAAAGAATTCCGTAAAAGCAATTGACTCGGATTTTCAATTTGTATTTTTTTGTTTTTCAAAATCATTTCAGCAAGTGTTTTTCCCATTGCTTCAAAGTCGGTAGAGATTGTTGTGATACCCTTTTCAACTAATTTTTTGAGAGGGGTTTCATTATAAGAAATGATTCCATAGTCATTGCCTAATTCCAATTGTTGTCGTTTGGCTTGTTCGATAACTTGAACTAAATCTCGGTCGCTGGGTATGATATAAACGCTTCCTAGCTCTATTTTTTCATGGGTAAATTCAGCAATTATTTCGTAATTAAAACGGAACTCATTACAAAATTTTTCAAACCCTATTTTCATACCGATAGGCTCTCTAAAACCAGGAAATAACAAGATTAATTTAGTGTATTTGGCGAGCTGTGACTTTCCTTTTAACAAGCCTTCATACATATCTTTAACAAAGTTTTGATAAATGGCAGGGTAGTTTTTAAGCTCAGGATTAGTTTGGTCTAATATAAATACCTCCTGTACTGGTAGGGTTTTTATTATAGGGGTTATTCCAGATAAATTAGTTGGCATGAGGATGTATTTGGTGTAATTTCCTTTACTTTCTTGAATTAATTTTCGGAAAAGAGAAACATTAAAATGATGAAAATAAATATCCACTTCAGCTTCTGTACCCATTGCGTTTAAGAAGGAGTTGTAGAGATCTTCTTTAAAAATATTCAACTCGTCAAAGAGTAAAAACAGACGTTCTTTGGGTTTTATTTCGGTGCTTTTTACGAAATACCCTTTGCCTAATATAGCGTAGATTACACCTCTTTTTTTTAATTCATCATAGGCTTGTAGGACAGTGTCTCTCGATAATGAGTGGGCGAGGCATACTTTGTTTATGGAAGGCAATTTCTCGTCTTTACGAAGTAGTGCTCCTTCAATGGCCTTTTCAATAGATAGCACAATTTGTTTGTATTTTGGAATTCCAATATTGTTCTTAATGCTAATCAAGTTCATGCTTGTTTTTTTTGCAAGATACTAAAAACTGGTAGGTACTGGTATGTTTTTTATAAAATACCTCCTATTTTTGAAATCACTATCTTCTAAAATGGGATTGTTATGAAATCAAAACCACTGGTTACATCTGCATCTTGTACTTCATTATTTGGGGTTTTGCCAAATGGACAAGAAATTCATGCATATGAAATTTCGAATTCCAAAGGAATGACTCTGAATGTAATGGATTATGGTGCGACATTAGTTGCCTTAAAAAAAACATTGAAAAATGGAGAAGTTATAGACGTTGTTTTGGGATTTGACAATTTGAATGATTATGTGAATTCGTATTCGTTGCCAAGTGCTCCTTATTTTGGTACAACTATAGGTCGCTATGCTGGTCGAATTGCTCAAGCTCGATTTGAGTTGAATGGGGCAGAAATTTCGTTACAACCAAACAATAATGGAAATACTTTACATGGGGGTGTAGAAGGCTTTAGTCAGAAGGTGTGGCAGTTAAAACAATTGACAACAGGGACTAATCCTTCGATAACGTTGAGTTATATTAGTGTAGATGGAGAAGAAAGTTTTCCGGGAGAATTACAAGTAGAAGTCACCTATTTACTTACCGAAGAAAATGAATTGGTTATAGAGTATAAAGGCTTGTCCACCAAAGACACGGTAGTGAATTTAACCCATCATAGTTATTTTAATTTGGATGGGCAATATGCCAGTATTTTGGACCAAGACCTACAAATCAATGCTTCTCAATTTCTTGAGACTGAAGATATGATTCCAACAGGCAAACTTCTACCTACGGCCAATTCCAGCTTTGATTTTAGAAATTCAAAATCTTGCCCAGAATCTATTGATACTACATTTGCTTTGGATGTAAAAGAAGTGCAGGTAGCATCACTATTAAGTAAAAAAAATAATTTAAGGATGTTGGTTTTTACAAATCAACCAGCAGTTCATGTATATGTAGGAGGAAATTGTTTTAATCAGATAATTGGCAAAGAAGGGACGTCTTACCATTCGCAAAGTGGTGTCTGTTTTGAAACCCAAAATTTCCCTGACGCACCTAATCATACTCATTTTCCTAGTGCTGTATTAAAGCAAGGAGAAATCTATTTTCAAAAAACTATTTACCAATTTCAATCTTTTTAATATGAGACGTTTAGTAACGAATTTCTTAAATATAATAATCTTGTTGACTTGTGTTATGGGAATTTCACAATCAAAAAACAGGGCTAATGTTTTTGTAAAAGGCGCTGATATAGGTTGGTTACCCCAAATGGAAGCCACTGGGTATCAATTCTTAGATCAAGATGGCACTTCAAAAGACGGATTACAGCTGTTAAAAGACAGAGGGATTAATGCCGTTCGGTTACGTGTATGGGTTAATCCTTCCAATCATAAAATAGACGGACATTGCAGCAAAGAAGAAACTGTGGCTATGGCAGTTCGCGCTCAAAAAATGGGGATGCGTATCATGATTAATTTTCATTATAGCGATTCGTGGGCTGATCCTGCCAAACAAAACAAACCTTTGGCATGGGCCAATCATACGGTAGCTCAATTGAAGCAAGATGTCTACTACCATACATTTGAAGTGTTAACTGCTTTGAAAACGGCAGGAGTTACACCCGAATGGGTTCAGGTGGGAAATGAAATTCCTGGCGGGATGTTGTGGCCTGAAGGCAGCACGACAAATTGGAGTCAATTAGCACAATTTCTAAATAGTGGTTACGATGCTGTCAAAGCAGTTAATCCCAAAATTAAAGTGGTGGTGCATGTAGACGAAGGAAATAACAATGCTAAATTTAGAGGTTTTTTCGATAATGCTACGGCACAAAATGTAAAATACGACATTATTGGATTATCTTATTATCCGTATTGGATTCACAAAGATTATACCCAAACAATAGCTGATTTAGCAGCTAATTTGAATGATATGGTCAAGCGTTACAATAAAGACGTGATGGTAGTAGAAGTAGGAGGAGAGTATGACAAAGTGCAAAACACTTACGATATGTTGCGAGCTACGATTGAAGTTGTGAAAAAAGTGCCTAACAATAGAGGTCTTGGAGTCATGTATTGGGAACCGCAAGGCGAGAAAAGTTGGAGTGGTTATTCCTTGAGCGCTTGGCAAACGGACGGAAAACCTTCTGCTGCTTTGGATGCATTTAAGTAATATACGATTTACGATATTGGATTTACGTTTTGTAAACCGAAACTAATTATGATAATAAATTAACACGTCTTTAAAGGCAACTAATATGAATACACAACTAACACAAAACACCACCGCTTTTTTCGAAAAGACTTTTGGGAACACTCCACAAAAAATAGTGCTTTCTCCTGGGCGAATTAACATTATTGGAGAACATATCGATTATAATGACGGTTATGTATTGCCTGCTGCCATTGATAAAGTGATTTGTTTTGCTTTTGAAAAAACAAATGCGCCAGCCTCAACAATTGTTGCGATTGATTTGGAAGAAAGCGTTACAATTGACGTAACGGCCGATTCCAAACTTTCAGATACGATTTGGACGAATTATTTAAGAGGTGTATTGCAACAACTACAAAATAAAGGATTAGTCATTGGTAATTTCAACTGTGTCTTTAGTAGTTCCATTCCTGTAGGTTCAGGTTTGTCCTCTTCGGCAGCTTTAGAATGTGGCTTTTTATTTGGTTTGAACGAATTATTTCATCTTGATATAAAACCTGTTGATATTGCTTTAATGGGACAAAGCGCCGAGCATTGGGTTGGAATAAATTGTGGTATCATGGACCAATTTTCGAGTGTGATGGGAAAAACCAATCAAGTAATTAAAATTGATTGTCGTACCTTGGAATACGAATACCACAAGGCTGATTTTAGTGATTATTCTTTAGTGTTGTTTGATAGTAATGTTAAGCATTCGCTTTTCAGTTCGGCTTACAATCAACGTCGAGAAGAATGCGAACAAGGATTGGCTATTTTATCCTCTCATTTTCCAGAAGTAAAAAGTTTTAGAGAGGCTACAGAAGTCCAACTCCTAAGCATTAAAGATAAAATGACCGAGGATGTTTTCAAACGAAGTCACTATGTTATAAAAGAAATTAAACGAGTGACTTTAGCTTGCGAAGCTTTAGATAGAGGCGATATTGTATCTTTGGGGCAGTTGCTATTTGAAACGCACGAAGGGCTTTCTAACGAGTATGAAGTGAGTTGTGCCGAATTAGACATGATTGTTGACACCCTTAAAAAAGAACCTGCTGTAGTGGGTTCGCGCGTCATGGGTGGTGGTTTTGGTGGTTGCACCATCAACCTAATTAAAAAAGGACAAGAAGAAGCGATTAAAACGAAGTTAGCTCAATTGTACCAAGAAACTTTTGGCATCGAATTAAAAATATACGAGGTAACTATTAGTAATGGAACCTCACTTTATCACCCAGCATAATGAGAAAATTTGATATAAACGAAGATCCGCACAGAAGGTATAATCCATTAATTAACGAATGGGTTTTAGTATCCCCTCACCGTTCTAAAAGACCTTGGCAAGGTCAAAACGAAAAATTGGCTACAACGGCTTTACCACAATACGACCCAAGTTGTTATTTGTGTCCGGGCAATGTGCGTGCCAATGGGATGCACAATCCAGATTACCAAGAAGCTTTTGTTTTTGATAACGATTTTGCCGCTTTAAAGCAAGATGAAATCCTTTTTGAAGCCAATCAGGAAGCCACTTTCTTTAAAGCACAACCCGAAAGAGGCATTTCAAGAGTAGTTTGCTTTTCGCCCAATCATAATGAAACGTTACCAGAAATGTCAGCTGAGGCGATTGAAAATATTATTCAGACTTGGCAAAATGAATATACTGATTTAGGAAAGATAGACTACATTAATTACGTTCAGATTTTTGAAAATAAAGGCAGTGTGATGGGCTGTAGCAACCCGCACCCGCACGGGCAAATTTGGGCGCAATCGTCTTTACCAACACAGGTCGAGAAAACCCAAAACAATTTAAAAGCGTATTTCGACCAGCATCAACGCACTCTTTTGCAGGATTATATTCAGGAAGAGTTGCGCCAAGAGGAACGCATTGTGATGGAGAACGATCACTTTGTGGCTTTAGTTCCATTTTGGGCGATTTGGCCATTCGAAACGATGATTGTAAGTAAACGTGCTATTGCTAAAATCACGGATTTTACTGCTGAGGAAGTGAGTCATTTTGCTCTAATTTTAAAACAACTGACTACGAAATACGACAATTTGTTTGAAACCTCGTTTCCGTATTCATCTGGGATTCATCAAGCACCAACCGATGGAGAGGAACATCCGGAATGGCATTTTCACATGCATTTTTATCCGCCATTGTTGCGCTCGGCAACAGTGAAAAAGTTCATGGTGGGGTACGAAATGATGGGTGAATCGCAACGCGACATCACACCTGAAAAAAGTGCCGCGATGCTTCGAGAACAATCCGATATGCATTATAAGTTGAGATAATTTACGATATACGAAATTGGATTTACGAATTAAAAAACAATTTAGCCCAACCAACTTTCAACCAAAACCACTATATTTATTTCCGCTATTTAACCAATAATAATTATGAAACACAACAGCCTTGAATTAACCGATTATATTGTATTTATCATCTACTTTTTGGTCGTATCCATTTATGGATACACTATTTACCGCAAACGTGAAAAAAATGAACACGATGCCAAAGCCTATTTCTTAGCCGAAGGGAAACTCACTTGGTGGGCAATTGGTGCTTCTTTAATCGCTTCTAATATTTCAGCCGAACAATTTATCGGGATGAGTGGTGAAGGCTTCTTTCTAGGAATTGCCGTGGCCGCTTACGAATGGATTGCCGCTATTTCGCTGCTGATTGTAGCTATTTGGTTTATTCCTGTGTATTTGAAAAATAAAATTTATACGATGCCTCAATTTTTAAAGACGAGGTACAATGAATCGACGGCCTTGATTATGGCTGTGTTTTGGTTGTTTTTGTACGTCTTTGTGAATCTAACTTCGATTTTATATTTAGGAGCCGTGGCGATTAATGGCCTAGCGGGTGGCGAATACCTGCATGTCATTATGATTGGTTTGGCTTTCTTCGCACTACTGATCTCTTTAGGTGGAATGAAAGTAGTTGCCTATACTGATGTGATTCAGGTGGCAGTTTTAATCATAGGAGGTTTAGTAACTTCATATATCGCTTTGACTACGGTAGGTCATTATTTTGGTTATGGGTATGATGCCATTTCAGGGTTTAATGTATTGATGGAAAAAGCGCCAGAACATTTCAAAATGATTATTCCAAAACCAACTGCAGTTGCTACACAACAAGACATTAATAAGTACTTGACTTTTCCAGGATTAATGGCGTATTTAGCTGGGATTTGGATTATCAACCTGAATTATTGGGGTTGTAACCAATACATCACCCAACGTGCTTTGGGAGCCAATTTAGATACCGCGCGTTCAGGTATTTTATTTGCCGGATTTATTAAATTGTTCATGCCATTGATTGTTATTTTACCTGGGATTGCGGCTTACGTTTTGCACGAAAGCGGTCATTTACCACAATTAGTAGGAGGCAAAGACGGCGCTTATTCGGCCATATTAACCTTTTTACCTACAGGTTTAAAAGGACTTTCAGTAGCGGCATTGACTGCAGCTATTGTGGCTTCTTTGGCAGGGAAAGTCAATAGTATATCGACTATTTATACTTTGGATATCCATAAAAAATACATCCAAGAAGGAGCAACAGATACTAAACAAGTCAACATTGGAAAATATGCTGTTTTTGCAGCGATGTTCTTAGCTGTACTTTTTACTTGGAATGATACGCTAGGCATTGGAGGTGTAGGTGGATTTACCTATATCCAAAAATACACGGGTTTTATTAGTCCAGGAGTGTTTGCCATGTTCATTTTAGGAATGTTCTGGAAGCGTACTACAGGAGCTGCTGCAGTAGTGGGAGTTTTAGCTGGTTTTGTTTTGTCAGTGGTGTTTAATGAGTTGGCACCTGCATGGTTTGGTAACGATACTTGGTTATACACGGCTTACCCTAACGGTAAAGGCAGTTACGAAATTCCATTTTTGATTTGTATGGGCTTGTCGTTTATTTTCACCATGATCCTAATGATTGGAGTGAGTTTGGCGGGGCCTAAAATAAACGAAAAAGCGTTTGAACTAGACAAAGCCATGTTCAAAATGAAACCACAAACGACGATCTTAATTGTTTTATTAGTCTTGACTATTTTTGCTTTGTATGTGAAGTTTTGGTAGGAATAGAATAAAAAAATAAAACCCCCTTCCTGGTATCTAGAAGGGGGTTTTGTTATTAGAAGCTATAGCAACTGCAAGGTTTGTTATTTCTACCGTCAATATTAAATGTTAAGAAAAAAGAATGAGTTCCGTTGTTTTGAGAATTAAATTTGGTTATTGATTTATCAAAAGCATAGCCAATTAAGTAGTTTTCATAAATTCTGATTCCTGCAAAAAAACCAATGGATGATTTGAACTCAAAATTAGTACTTAGATAAATTTGATCTTTCATATTTAAGTTGACGGATAATAAACTACTAATAGGAGCCCCTTTTACTACTCGAGTAAGAAGAGAAGGTTGAATATAAGTGTCTTTATTTGTGTAAAACTTGTAACCCGAACTAAAATAATAATTCATGGATTGTTGAGAAATTGTGGAGTGATTAGTATCTAATAATGAAGGAGGGATTAAATTAGGAATAGCCGCCCCAAAATAGAATTTTTCAGAATGCAAATAAAAACCGGTTCCGAAGATGTAATTGGTTGTGTTTTGTTGGCCAATTCCAGCGATGAATTCTGTAGGATTTTCTATAGCTAAAAGAGAATAATCTACTAGGTACTTTTCGACGCCTCCCTTTATTCCCATAGAAAAACGCCAATTCTCATTAATATCAAGGTGATATGCCAAATTGGCAACAAGTTTTGTTTCTTCTTCAGCGCCTCTTTTATCAATTTCAGCATTGAAACCAATCCCCATTTGTTCTTCTGAAATGGCTTGTGATCCGTTGAATAAAATTGTTTTTGGTGCGCCAGGAAACCCCACCCATTGCGAACTATATACACTTGACAAACTAATTCCTCCATTACTGCCAGCATAAGCAGGATTGTAGGCTAAAGGAGTATAAGTAAAATTGGATAACTTTAAATCAGCTTGAGCTAACAATTGAATGGAAGCAAATAAGATGAAATATAAATGAGATAGTGATTTAATTTTAAGCATCTTAGTTGGCATTGTCAATTTGTAAGTAACCTGTCAATTCGGTTTGTTTACCTATATACGTATTATTGTACACTAAAATATAGAAATAGGTTCCAGCAGGTAAAAAGCTATCTTTCATGTATACGCCAGATACATTAGCTTTTCCTTTAAAAGCATTATTTGTATTGTCGTATCCACTAGTTTCCCAAACTAATTTTCCATATCTATTATAAATTTTTACTGAATTATCTGGAAAATAAGAGATGTCTTCAAAAGTTAATTGGTCATTTAAGGAATTTCCATTAATGGTAATTAAGTTGTAAGCAGTGATATTACATTTAAAAAGATCCACCTTTACGGCTAATCGTTGACTACTCTCACAACCAGTTGATGCGTCTAGAGTAGTAGCAAAATAGGTTGTGTTATCTTGCAATAATGTCGTATTGTCAATCATCATACCATTAGTAAGCGCATCAAACCATACAATGGAGTTGCCTGTTACTATTAAATCTGAAATAACTGGATTCCCTTCTAAACATAATTTTTGGATTCCATCTCCTGTTGGGGCCGGAATTTTTATCACTCCAACAGTAGTTTGAAAACGATTTGTACTTTCACAACCATCAATGGTTTGAGTAGCAAAATAGGTAGTCCCATTAACTAAAGAAGTAGTGTTATTTAAAGCAGTTGTCCCCGTTGCTGTTGCATACCACTTAACAGCTGTTCCATTGACTGCTAAAGCGGCAATTGTAGTATCATTACAAAACTGTTGTTTAGCAGCACCCGTTGGAGCGGGGGTATTTTTAACGGTTATTGTAATGCTTTTTCTACACGTAGCTCCATTAGTGGTAACATCTACCCAATACGTAGTGGTTACTCGAGGGGTAGAATTGATAGAGGATGTCGTTTCTCCAGTTGACCATAAGTAAGTAGCGGTAGTATTAATGGGACTGGTATTGTATATAGAGGGATCAATTTCCATGATAGGAACCATGTCTGAATAGCAACTGCCATTTGTTGATATATCATTTAAATTATTCCATGTATTTAATCCATAAGAACAACCCCTGATAATTTGTGTATAAGGTTCGCCACAAGGACCACTATTGGGTTCTCCAGGTCTCCAGTTGGTAAAAGTAATATCCATACAATCTAACCATCTAAATTGACAAGTTGTTGGGTCTCTAAATAGACCAATCCAAATATTATTATTAGTTAAGTTGCTTACAAATTGATTTTCGTTGATATCATTAATACACACTAAATATCCACCATTTTGTCTGCTTATTAATTCACCTGCTGTCCAAGTAGTTGGGGTATTGTAAACATAATAATAGTGTCCATTGTACAAACCCCCGTAGGTAAATCCTGGAATGGGATTACCTAAAGGAATCGAAGAGGGTGTAATATTCATATTACAAATGGTAGGTGGAGTATACACTATTCCCAATTGTACCGACTGATTGGCACAAATAGTAGTATTTGAGCTAGTTATCTCAGGGATATTTTGAATAGTAGTTGTAATGGCTAAACGAGCTGAACTTTCACAAGAGTTTATTACCGATGCAGCATAATAAGTGTTTCCATTAACTAATGTAGTTGTATTTGAAATTACATTACCTCCTGTTGCCGCATCATACCATTTAATTGAAGTTCCTGTAATATTTATATCTGCTATGGTTGCGGATGAGCAAAAAGATTGGGTAGGTAACCCAGTTGGAGTTGCTACAGTAGTAACAAGTATGGTAATTTGTTTTCGACAGGTAACACCATTCGTAGTTACATCACACCAATAGGTTGTGGTAGCTGTTGGTGTTGGATTGATTGTTGCGGTAGTTTCTCCTGTTGACCAGAGGTAAGATATTTCAGGGGTGTAAAGTTGCTTTATTTCTTGAGGTGTCAAGATTTTATCCCAAATAGCTACGTCATCTAATTTTCCATTAAAAAATTGGTCTGTACCTGACCTACTTCTTCCAAAATATAATAAACCATTAATAGCTGGTGGAGCAATTGTTGTAATAGTATATACTAAATTACCTTCAGAATAAATTTTAAGAATATTATTACCATATGTCATTACAACATTAATCCATATATCTTGAGGAATTATATAATTACTCTGATAAATTTGATATGTTGTTGAATTATTCCAAATTGCTGTTGATAAATTTGTACCTGATACACAATCAGATAAAAATTCCCAAGAGGAAGGATAAGCATCTAGTATAGCTGAAAAGCAGTTTGACATATTAAGTTTTATCCAAACACTTGCAGTAAATGAATTTAAATGAGTTCTATTTGTTTCAATAAAATTATTCACTCCATCAAAACTATACGCACTATCTAAATTTCCAAAACGATCAGATGTTAATGTTGCACCATTTACTGTTCCGTTATTGTTATTGCCTGTTGTATCATTCGCGTTTCCGCAGAAAGGCCAATACCCTACTAATCCAGTTTGCAAATTAGTTGGAAGAGTACAATTGTTTCCAACAGGTGTTGCAGTCGTGCTAGCAGTCAAAGTAACCGCAGTCCTACTACACACTTCAGTTGCACTAGCCGTTATTTCGGGAATATTGGAGCATGTTTCCAGTGTAACACAATAGTTTTTTAGCTTTACTTTGTGAATATTGATAGATCCTCCAGTAGCAGCTGTGAAACCCCAATACACTTCTTTATTGCCCGAAAATATGGAGTTAACCATATCAAAAGTAGTGTCAAAACGGACGATAGAATCAAAAGTAACTTTCAATTTTTTAGTAGTTGCATTCCATTCAAATAACGTTTCATGCCAGAGACCATCTTCAATATTAGGTAGGGCAATCGAGGGTATAAATTCAGAATGAGCAGTAATCGATTCAGGATGACCATTTTTTATTATAGCGATATGATCTTCGGTTAAGGAATCCCAACCCGCATTATAATAGGTGTCGAATTCAACAGCTAAGGAAGGGCTTATACCTTGATAACCGATACCACCACCTCGTACACCTAAATCAGAGGATAAGGGTTGTAACACAAATGCAATACCATCAGCACCACTGCCATCATTGGTGCCAAAATACAATTCCGTACTAATAGTAAAATCTTTAGATAAATCTATTTTTTGATTACTCCAAATAGAACCGGATTGATCGTTAGTAGCTATAGTAAGTGTAGCTTCATTGGTCGTCAAAGTAGTGTTTCCATTAATCTTAAAATCAGTTAATTTAAAATCAGTGCAATTGGTTTGCGAAAACAAATAAGTATAACTGAACAAGAGAATTAGAAGTAGGCTTTTTTTCATGAAAGATTTTAAATTTTATGATGGATAAGTAAACAAGCTACATATACAGATATTTTGTTGTTAGGACATTTTTGCCATTTGGGTTGGTTGTACAACGAAGTTCGAGACGTATAAATTTCTTTATCTGTTTTTTTAACTTGATTAATTCGTTCTTTAACACTTGTGATTATCTCATTTTTTACAGCTATGAAATAATTCATTCTTCCAAAACGAAGTAGTAAAACATCATTCTCAATTGTATAGTCAAAGGAAGATTTTTTGCCTAATGTTAAATGGTTTAAAATTGGGTCGGATATATTTTGTTTTGTTCTTTTCATTTTGTAACTTTAATATTGTGTAAAGATCGGAAGAGCACACGTCT
>ERZ650310.389-NODE-389-length-13236-cov-5.394507_pt1 | contig 13236 bp, 13 predicted proteins | sample MGYA00376246_ERZ650310 | MGnify/ENA primary metagenome ERZ650310 (study PRJEB26733, sample SAMN07839286) | wastewater metagenome | biome: small river; feature: stream; material: water | place: USA: North Carolina | collected 2016-03-01 ...
AATTCGATAATCAGCATTGAACATTTCTTTCATCGTTCGGATCAAGTCGCCTGGTGTGTAAATTGGGCCGGCATTACTTGGATAACCATATTCGCCAGATTCGCCGCCTTTTCGGTCTTTGTTTGGAATGCAAACCCAATCTTTCAAATCATTTTGCAACAATGATGATTGAAATCCAAGGCCTAAATATTGACACATTTTTTCGGTCATTTTCAAAAATGTCATTCCTAAATGATAACGTTTTTTAGGCATCAATTGTTCAAACAATTCTTCAATTAAATTTTTCATTGCAATAACAATCGCAATTGTGTAAATTATTCGTGCAACGACTTCGAGTGCTGCATAAACATAATCGCCCAAATCCCACGCCGTAACAACACCAGCGCCAAGCCCAACGGAAACACCAATGACCGGCGTTGATGCGTTCACAATGATTGCGATTGCTTTTGCGATGTTTTCAATGTTTTCAATTAATTCTTTTGTCATCATATAAATCGACATTGACAAAACAATTAATTGCATACCGTCCGGAACATAATTGATGACATACGGAACACGCACAAAATCACTATCAACAATAATTCCTTGGTCATACAAATACGCAAATGAAAACGCATCGGCGACATCGTTCAACCAATCATCGCCTTTTTCTTTTTTCAAAGAACACACGATTTCTTCGCCACCAATCACGGTCATTTCTTCGGTCATATCCAAATAACCTTTGAATTTGAATGTCGGATTTGTAAGTTCGCCAACTAAAATTTCATACGGAACGCCCTCAAATATTCCAACACCGCCGGTCATTCCATTCAATGCACGTTGTTGTAAATATTCATTTGCTTCATTTACAAATGCCAAATCCGACACATTAATTGCGCCGGATTCTTTTTTGTTTAACCAATCAACTGTAATTTCCAAATCACGCCAATTTCTTGGTTCGCCAAGGTCTTGGCCGTTTATTAAGTGAAATATATTTGCCATAATTAAATTCGTTTTTTTCTTAGTTGATAATGATTGCGAACGGTTTTATTTTTCGATTGAACTGTTTCAACAAATTCCAAAATGTTTTCCGATAATTTCAAAACATCCAAATTTTGAACCGGTTTTTTTTCAATTGCGTTTTTAACATCACGCATTTCATTAATCAACATTGAATCACTTGATGATTTCGGAACTATCATTTGAACAAATTGTTCACGTTGACCAGAAAAGAAATTTGAATCAACTTGACCAAGTCCCGCCAATTCTTTCATTTTGTAAAAATTATCTTTTCCAAGATTGGCCATTTCACGCTTTGACAAAATGCCTTCTTGACCCTCAACCAAAATTGGAATTCCGCCGTTTTTTCCATTATGTGAACGGCCACGAAATATTCCATTTGACGGCAATTTGTCTTCCACAACACCACCATCGCCGAATGATGCCGCAATTGATTCAAGAATTGCAAAATCCCGCAATGCTTTCAATATTGGATTTTCATCGCCTTTGTTTGAATAATTTGTGTATGATGTATAAAGCGCTTTTATTTTTTCAAGTCGTTCTTGTTTCTTTTGGCTTTTTATCAATTCGGCTTCACGATCCGCCAATGCACGTTGTTCAAACGCAAGCGTGTTTTGCATTCCGTTTTTAGCTCGTTCTTCTTGTTTATCAACCATTTCGCCTTGTTTGTCCACAAGTTTTTCTTGACTTTGAATGATTTTCGCATTTACTTCAAGTAATTTATCTAAAATCAAACCGATGATGTTTTGAATGTTTTCGACAAATTTTTTATATTCAAGTTCCGCTTTTTCGTTGTTTTCTTTTATCTGGTTCAATCGGTCATCCAAATAACTTTGTTCAATTTCTTTCAACAAATCTTGTTTTTCTTGCAACAATTCGATTTCACGTTGTGAACCTTTTTCAACGGTTGTTAATTCTTCATTGATTGCTGCAATACGGTTTGATTTTCGGTTTAAATCGGCATCTTCCGAAATTGATGTGCGTTCTTTTTCAAGTTCCGCAAGTTCTTTCATTATCTTATCACGGTCCCGTTTTGAAATGTTGTATTTGTCAATCGCATTTCCTTTTTTGTCATACGTTGTTGTTTTTGAATTTCCCAACAAATCATTCAATTCACGAACCCTGGAATTGATGCGTTCCAAATTTGAAAGTTCCAAACCACCAACGGCGAAATCATTTTTCAATTGTTTAAAATTAATCCCGGCCAAAACAAGTTCTTTATTAAGATCACGAAAATCTTTCACGCCGTTTCTTGTTTCAACTAAAAATTCACGGAAACGATTGATGTCAATTTCATTGATTCCGAAACCTTGCAATTGTTCATTCAATTTCACGATGTCATTTATCGCAAGTTCGGCATCATTTACCAAAACTTTAAAATCGCCGTTTTCATCGAATTTTATTTTGAATTTCAATTTCAATCCCATATTAGTTGCTTCTTTCGTAAATTCATCCAGTTCACGTGATGCGTTTGCACGAAATACCAAAATGAAACGATTAAATTCATCAACACGTTTTTTGAAATTTCGTGTGATGTCGTTCACATATTGTTCACTAATATTTTTTTCGGTATCAATTAAATCAATTAATAAATCCAAATTTTGTTCAAAAATATCACGATTGATTTCACGTTGTTTTTTGGCGTTTTCTTCTTTGCCAAGTGCCAATTCATTTTCCGCTTTTATAACTTCTAAAAGTGCGTTTTGTTGTTCATCAATCAATTCGTTTGAAATTTCTAAATCGACACCACGTTGTTGTGCTAATTTTTGAACTTGCTCAGCAAATGCCACGCCTTCGGCTTGCATATTCAAACTCGATGCCTCAACAACATTGGCCAAAACATTTTGTTTCACTTTATTGTTTGCGACATCAAGTTGTTTTCTTGCGATTTCCAATTGTTTTTGATTCAACAACGTTTGTTGTGTCAATGCAAGTTTAGCATTATACAATTGCGTTTTTAACGACCTGGTTGAATCATCTGAACGTAATTGAGTAATCGCCAATTTACCATTCAATCGTTCAACCTCACGTGATAAACGGCGCACTTGGTCTTCGATTTTAAATGCTTTGTCGATGTATTCCAAACCTTGCACAATCGCTTTTGTTCCGTCTTTGAACGCTTCGCCAACTTCTTTGAATGTTTTTTTCAATTTGTCGCCGGCATCGGAAAAATCGCCACTAAAAAAATCAATCAACGCACCGCCAACACCTTTGATGATTGTCAATGAAACTTTTCCAAACGTGATGAATGCACTTGATAATGACATCATAACTTTTTCCATACGAACGGCACCGGCACGTGAACTTCCAAACAATGATGATAACGCCGCCAATGCGACCAATATCAAACCAATCACGGACGCTTTCAAAACTTTGTTCAATTTTCCGAATGATATTGTGAATTTTTGAAGTGCATTTGCATTGTTTCCAAGCGCTTCTTCCATTTCTTGAATTTCTTGTTTTGATTTCATCAATCCGCCAAGCAATCCATCAAGTGCGGCATCAAGTCCCGCAATATTTGTTTTAAATAAATTCGATGATTTTAATGCGTTGTTAATCGCTTCTTCATAATTTCCGATATTGATTTTGTTTTGAATAAATTTATCACTGTTATCGCTTAAAATGTCGGTCAATTCATTTATTTCATCATTGAACGCTTTTATTTTATCGGCCTCGGCTTCCATATCCAACGATTGAACAACGACACGCAATGCGGCGATTCGTTCACGCACATCATTCAATGTTTTCGCCTCTTCTTTTTGCAAAACAATATTCGCTTCAATCAATTTTTGTTCCGCTTTTGAAACTTGATTTAATGCCAATAATTCTTTTTGTTGTTTGTTGATTTCGGCGGTTAATTCTTCCATCATTAATTTTGCCCGACCTCTTGCAATTGCGGCATCTTCTACAGAAACGGCACCGGTTTTTTCAAGTTCATTAACCGCTTTCAATGCGACTTTGTGTTGTTCTAATTGAACAAATAAATCATCAAGTGCTTTTGTTGATTCAACTTGCGATTTTTTACTTTGTTTACGTGCTTTGACTTCATCTTTTACACTATCGGTCAATTCATCGTTCGCTTCGGTTAATTTTTCCGTTTGTTTTGCCAATTTTTTTTGTGCATCGGCGTATTCTTTTGAAATCTTTTCAAGTTCGGTTTGTGCTTTTGCGTATTTTTCCGACATCGCCAACATATCCTCAACCAACGTTTCATATTTTTTGAAACCGGCGATGTCATCAAAATTGAATGATTCGGAAAATTCTTTTTTTATTCTTTTGGCTTCGGAAATTAAATCATCGCCAAGTTTTGCGAAATCGCTTTTCACTTTGTCCATTCCGCCGTCATCGTTGAAAAACTCGGAATAATTAAATAAAATACTATCCATTTTAATTTTTGTTTTTTGAATGTTTTTCTTTCAAATGTTCAACGGTTGCATAAAATGTAAACGTTGATATTTCTTGTAAATTTTGACCGGTCAATTCAGTTACAGCAATTCCGAATTTTTGAAAATCAACTTCAAGTATTCGTTCCATATTGTCTTCTTTCCAAACGTTCCAAATATTCGGTTTATCGTTTTCAAGAATTTCTTTTTCCAAATCATATAAATTTTGATTGATTGTTTCATTTTTTAAAATGATTTTATCAAGCATCGCATCAACTCTTTTTTTTCTTAATGCGGTCAATTCTTTGTTTCCATTTTTCGGAAAATAAAGCGGAAAATAAACGACCAATTCGGTTTCGATTTTTTTTTTTACTTCCCGTAATTTCGTGATTGATGTTTCAATGTCAAAACCGATATTATTCAAATGAATCAAAATTTGTTCCAAATCATCCGGCGCAAATGTTTCATATTTGACATCATCAATTCGATGAATCATAATTGCAAAAGTTCTTCCGACCGGCGTTTGTTCATTGTACGCATTGTAAACGGTCATTCTTCGATTTTCCAATTCTTTTATTGCTTCCGGAATCATATTTTTTTTCAAAAACGCCATTGTTTTTTCCGTTCTTTTGTCATAATCGGAAAAATCGTTTCCGACTTCCGATGCAATCATTTGATATTTGTTGAATTTTTGAAATCTAAGAATCGGAAGTTTTTGAATGGAATCATAAATTTCGATTTCGTGTTTGCCGAATTTGTAAATCATAAAATTATTTTTTTAATGTTAATAAACCAGAAACGACAAATGGGACCAATAAAAGTTCCCATTTTAAACCAAACATAAAACCATAAATCAACGTGATGATCCACGATAAATGAAACAATAAACAAAATCGGCATTGTGTCAATTGATAAAACCATTTTAATTTTGAAACGGAACCAATCAACGCCAATTTGTCCCAGAAACCCCATTTTTCAAATAATGCGTTTATGAATAAAATGAATCCATAAATCACGAAAATAATTTGTGCCATAATTTTTGATTTTTAATTTAACATTCTTCTTGTATTTTTATTTGTGTTTCAATTCTGAAACATTGCATCGGTGCCCGGTTGTATTGCTCCAGGTCATCCAAAACAAATTCTTTATAAACTTCTTTCAAATCACGTGTTTCAGAAATCAATGTAATTCCGAAATCATAATTCATTGCATTGTTGGTCAATAATTGTCGGGCCGATTTCATCAATTCTTGCGTGAACAAATATTTTTTCAATTTTATCGGATCAATCAATTCCAAATTAACGGAAAAAATAATTGAAACGTTGTATGTCAAAAAGTTTTCTTGGTTTGCTGCAAAATCATTTTTATTTTGACCGACCATAAAAAAACACATTCCGTGATAATCATTATCGGCCGTCAAACGATGATATGTATAATTTTTATCATCAACATCCGGAATGTACGTTTCAGGATATATGAAATTTTGGCCTTTTTCTTTTCGGAAAAATCGTTGTGCGATATGATACGGATGCGACAACCAAGTTAATCCGGAAAGTAATTGACGGATTTGTTCACACGCCGAATCAATTTCAATTGGATTTTCGATTGTGAATATTTTATTTTGCAATTCTGTTATTGACATAATCTTTTAAGTTTGGTATTAAATATTTAATCACGAATTCTTTTAAATTTTCATTTGTAAATTTCAAAACATTTCGCCCGTAACGCTTCAAAATATATTTATCATACTCAACATCGGTTTTTATTTCAAAGTGCTCAGAAAACGCATTGATTTCAATTTTGGCGTGAAATTCGCCTTCATCTTTCAATGTGGTTCGGTCGGCCGGTTGATTTTTTGATAATTTATATCGAATCGTTGTGCGTGTGTAACCCTCAAGGCGTTTCCCGTTTCCATCAATTCCTTTGTCGAATAATTGTTTTTCAATCAAATAATCTTTCAATATCAAATTATGTTTCATTATTGATTCTTTGAACTGTTCATTCAATATTGATTCAAAGTTTTCAATGAATTTAATTTGATTGTTAAACATATCCGATATTTGGTTGAAATGTATCGGCCTCACAACCTAAACAACGATTGTTGATGTCCGAAATATTAAAATTGACCGCTTTCAATTCACGATTATACAATTGTGAAATATTAAGTGCGTTTGTTTCTTTGTCGCCTTCCAAATCACGAATGACCATATTTTTTAAATTTTCTTCGACATAATTTGTTTCTTGACTAAATTTCATATCATTCAAAATCAAATGTGCGACTTTCAATGACAATAAATTTTTGAATGCAAATTTGTTTTGAAGAAAAAAGTTTGTCAAATCACATCGCACCGTGAATTTCAAATTCAAACCCCACGATGTATCATTGCAATAGTTCGCTTTTTCCAAATCAAACATTTTTTCTTTCGTGAAATTCATTTGCGGCACATAAATTGGATAAACGTGAAAGTGGTCCCGGATTGATTTCCAAACGGAATAAAAATTGTTGTTGCAACTTCCACATTCGCCTTTGTCCCAATTGAAATTGGAATAATTGATTGCACTTGCGGTCAAATCTTCTTGATAATATCCTAAAACAAAAACGCCACCGTGAAATAATTCCGGTGCTATTGAATTTAATTCAAAATCAATTTTTTTCCATTTCCACGATGTGTCCGTTGTTGTTAATTCAACGGTTTGAAGCGGTTCTTCTTTTTGTGAATGAAACAAATATAATTTCAAAGTTTGTGCGGCGTCCAATTGCAAACCAACTTCATTGATGACCGTTTGCAATCCGGTTAAATCTTTCACGTGAATTTGAAAACCAACGAATCGGTTTTGATTAACGATTTTGTCGCCGGCCCACGAATAACGATTTAACAATTGGGCTTGTTCCAATAAAGTTTTCCCATAATTGGCAACTTGACGATATTGAATGATGTCATTGAAAATTCCATTTGTTGCAACTTCGACTTTTTCGGCTAAATAAACATTTATATCTTGATTTTTTGATAATGTCGATTGAACATAATCCAATCGCAATGCCGGGTGTTTATCTTGAAAATATTCGCCGCTTTCAGTTATTTGCAATTGTGGATTAATTGGAATTTCGGTTGGATTAAAATGTTCACGCCAACCGATTAAATTTTTGTACGCCGGAACTAATATTGTGCTTTTAAACATATTTATAAAAATTAAAAAAACCTTGCCTCGAATTGAGACAAGGTCTTTGTTAAACAAACAAAATCAAATTCTTATGGCACGAACTCGAATTTTCTAATTGCACCCGCTTTGGTTGTGTTATCACTGTTGTATGGAACCACAATTCCATAATCAACCGAAATTTGATAATGTTCAACCAATGTCGCTTTCAAATGACCAAGTCCAGACGCTTCCAACAAAGATTTGTCATCACATTTTGACTTGTATTGAATCCCAACCGGAAACGGTAAGTCCGGCAAAGTTTCTTCCATCCATTCGGTACCATCACCGGCTTTTGAACCAGCCATTGCATCCAAATCAACACGTGTCAATAAACCAATTGAACCGTCCGGCATAAAATACCCGGTCGCTTGTTTTCCAGCGCCAACCGTTACACGATTTGAAAACGTGAAATTTTTACCGGCAAATTGAAATGATGTGTTTGCAGCATTTCCGTTTCCTTGATTGATGAATTTATTCACAACCGACATAACTGAATGCGATGCAACAATTCGTGTTGTTGGATCATAGAAATCATCCGCAAAGTTAATCGGTGCAACATCATTGAAAAAGAAATCTTGTTTTGCAACCGGAACTTGAATTGCACCGCCAGCCAATGCGTATGTTGAACCAACAATTGTTGATCCGTACACTTGGGTTTTGTTTGCATCAAATGCCGTGTCCAAATCATTTTCAATTTCAACTTTGAACGCTTCAACGATTTCACGAATTTTTTTCGCCAAATCAAAATTGTATGAAATTTGATTTTTTTTGTATTGCGCCGGTACCATCATAATATCGGCCGCAATTGTTTTCCAAACCACACGAACCAAATCCGATTCCGATTGACCACCGTTGATGGTACAAGAACGCACATTTGAAATCGTTACAACACCTTTTTTCATAACAGGAATGTCAAGATTTAAACCTTGAGAATTCTCAGCCAATTGGCGTAATTCAGGACTTAAAATTGAACTTGCGGAATTTGTCATTTCCAAACAAGCAGTCAACAAACCGTTTTGTGTAATTCTTAATTCATCACGGTCGTTGTTTGATGGGTGACTTGCTCTAATGTCTTGCAAGTACGTTTTTACTAAACTCATTTTTTTTTAGTTTAAATTATACAATTATTCGTTTGGCAAGTCTTTAACATTATAGTCATTATATGCACCGTTTTTTAGATTGTCCCAATTTGGATCACGCTTGGTAATTCCGGCATCAATTAGCGCTTTTTCTGCAACTTCAATGAATGCTTTTTTAGTCGTGAATGATCCGGCCGGTAATTCTAATTTTTTCGTGTCTTTCCCATCGACCGTGGTTGTTTTTATTTGACCATTTATAACCGTTGACGCTTGACCACCACCACCGGCATTTTCTTTTAATGAAATTTCTTTGATTCCGTCCAAACTTGCAAGAACTTCACTTGCGTTCATTGGTTCGTAAGAAGAATTCAAATATGTTGTTCCATCCGGCTTCAAAAATAGTGTTTTTCCGTTTTCTATTTTTGAATTTTTTAACAAATCATTTTCAATTTGATTTAAAACGATTTTTTTAACGGTTTCAGAAACATCGGGATTGAACTTGATTGATGCAATTCCGGCCGCAATATCATTTTTAACTTGGCCTTCAATCGTTTTGTTGTTTAACTCAGCGATTTTGTCATTCAATGTTTGTTCTTTTTTATTCCATTCAGCTTTTGCTTCATCAAAAATCTTTTGAATTTGTGAGCCGCCGCCTTCGGTTTTCAATTTTTCAATTTCGCCGGTTAGTCTTGCAACCTCAGCATCTTTTGTCAAACTATCTTTTTTCCCACGCAAATCCGCCAATTCCGATAATAATGAATTTAGTTTTTCATACGTTTTTTCTTTGGTTCCGTCTGGTTTTTGACCTGGACGTTCGCCCAATTTCGCAAACATATCATCATCATATTTGGAATGTGTTTTGCTTATTTCTTCATCAATTTTCGTTTTAAAAATTGAATCCGCTTTATTGTCAATTAATTTTTTAACCGCTTCAACTTCCGTTAATGCCGGTAAAATTCCGGTTACAACTTCCGGTTTCGTTTTAATCGCTTCAATGATTTGTTCAACTGTGATTTCCATTTTTTTCCCTTTTAATGGTTAATAATAAAGTTTTTTTTATTTGTTATCTTTTTGCCATTCTGACAATGCAATAAAGATTTCTTCTTTTGCGGTTAATCCTTTGATGTCGATTTCATTTGCTTTTGCAAACGCTTTCAATTCATCAATTTTCAATTCCGTCAAATCAACTGTTTTCGGATCGTTCGCCGCCGGTGTTGTTGGTGCCGGTTTTGATGCTTCAAGTTCTTTCAATTTTGCATCAAAAAGTTCTTGTGCTTTTGCATTTGCTTTTTCTTCAATTTCCGCATCAATTTCAACTTGCGTTTTGATTGGTGCCGCCGGTGTTGTTGGTGCGATTGCAGCAACCTCAACCGTTTCCGGATTGTGCAAAACAACCATTTTGTCAAAACCTAAAATTGCAATTGATTTTGATGTTTTTTCAAAACCTCTTGCATCGAATTGTTGAATGTTGATTGTTGTTTCATACGTTTTTTTAACAGGGTTGTCGGTTTTTTTAACCAATGCAACGACATAATGACCACGGTCGGATTCGTTGATTTCTTTCGGAAGTGCATTTGCAACTTCTTTGTCAATTGCTTCAATTTCTTTGAATGCAATTTCATAATTGTTTGCTTGAATTTTTTTCATCGCTAAATAATTAAATGTTAAATTTTTACTTGTTTATTAATAACTTCTTTGTTGTATAAATCCAATTCGTTTTTGATTGCTTCAATTCTTTTTGATGGTTCTAAGTTCAAACCAAATTGTGTAATTGGTGCGTTTTCCGTTTCAAATTTATTGACAAAGTTAAGGAAATTTATTTTCATTGATAATGTTTCCGCATCAATGAAATTTTTTGTGTTCAAATCAATGACTTCCGTCAATGTGAATAATGGCATCGGGTCCAACTGTAACAACATTTTTTGTCGTTCGACTTTGTACGGATTGCCCTTGTATTTTGTTTCAATCAATTGAATGTAAATCATCAATTGTTCTTCTAATGGCAAACCGATTTTTTTTGCATTGTCAAAACGTTTTTGCAAATCTTCTTCATTGACCAAATAAAATTCAGTTCCAAAATTTGCATCAACTTTAATAACGATGTCTTTATAAAATGTTTTTGCAGCAGTGATGACAATCCATTTATAAAGAATGTCAAGTTCATTTTTAACACGCAATAAAACCGATTCCATTGATGCAAACGAACCTTTCAATTGCATTTGATTCATCGCATCGTTCATAGATTGCATATAATTCAAACCAACGGTTTTGTGTCGAATTTCAAGTTCCAAATCATCAAGTTTTTCCGGCACATACTTCATTTTGTCGGTATCTGGAAAAATCATTTTGAAAACGCCGGAACCATCATTTAGTGATTTATCGGCTTGCACGTTTATTCCAATGTGCGTTCCTGGATATATCAACGTTCCGTTTTCCGCTTCGCACACATCACATTTCGTGTGTTTGGTTATTGTGATATGTGGTTTTGATTGATCTTCGACAACTTCCGATGTTATCATTCCATTTTGACAATCCGGATTCGGACATTTCTTTTTTGGTGCCTCAGTAACCGGAAACGGTGCGTAATGGTCAACATAATTTCTGAAAATGTCAAACATCGTCCAATCTTCCAATTTTGATAATGCGGCACTAAAAGCGGTTCTTCTTTTGAAATAGTTTTTATTATTGGACGGTTCTGAAAGAAATGCAATCGCCGGACAATATCCGATGTTGTGAACATTATTTGAAATCAATCCGTATGTGTCGGAATCCGATTTTTTTTCAAAAACCCAATATGTTTCATCATCATAAACCGAAAATTTTTTGTTTCCGTTTTCATCGACTGAATGCAAAAAAGAAATATATTCAAGTTGCCCATTTGAACTTTTAAATTTCGCATCAACGATTCGACTTGAATCAATCAATATTAAATATGGTTTACCGGTTGAATCTTTGTCAATTACAACAAATGAACACGGTTTGTTTTTCAAAACATTTTTCGCATTTTCTTCAATCCATTTTTCAATGTCATTGTCTAAAACCCATTTTTTTAACAATGAAACATCACGGTCGCCGTCAATGTGAAAATTTCGGTTTTTCCCATCAAAAACTTTGAAATAATCACTTAGTATTGAATCACTAATTTGTGCAACCGGTAACGGAAATCTTGCAAACTGAAAAACACGGTCAAACTTTTTGTCCGACCGTGTTTTCATTTTGCTTTTCAGTTCATTCCAATAAATCTCACTGTTCAATTCGCTTTCATCGAGTTCTTCGGTAAAAACACGCAATTGTGATTCTTGCTTTTTTACCGATTCAATCAATTTTTTATTTGACGGATTTTTTATTGTTTCCGTTGCTTGCGTTTGTGTGAGTTTCATTGTTTTACTTTTTTACCAAATCGAAATTCAAACCATCGAATGTATATTTGTCATCAGCCAATTCCCATTGACTATTTTTCAATTTTAACAATTTCAATGCTTGATTCAATTCAAATTCTTGTTTACGTGATTTGTCGCCTTTTGATTTTAAAGTAACGACATCTTTTTTCTTTGTCATCTTATAAATCCGTTAATGGGTTCCAAGTTGGTTTGAAAATAACCAATTTTTCTGACCAAGATTCAACCAATGAAAATGAACAATTGAACGTGTCTTTTGTTCCAAATCCGGCGTTGTTTCTATCGGATAAAAAGAAACTTTGTGTCGGAATTCCTTTTAGTTTTGCATCCGGATCGGTTATGTCTTCCGACCAACAAGCAATTCTTCCACCTTGTAACAACAAGTAAACTGTTAAACGTTTTTCACAAATCAATGCTTTAATTTGCGATTCAACAAGCGGGCTCAAAGATTTGAACACACACGAAAAATTCGATGGGTTCACACCTTCTAATTCTTCAACACCGTTCAATGTTGAATTATCGCCACCACCGGTTGTGATTTTATCGCCGGCCTCAATGATTGGGTCGCCACCAATGAATGGTGTGATAACAATTTTGTCTTCATTTCCGGCGGTCATAAATACTTGCCACGCCGCAAGATCAACAATTGTTGTTGGGTTGAAAATACCAAACGGGCGATCTCTTTGAAATGCAAGTTTTTGAATTTGCTTCAAATCAATCCCGCAATTTTCGGCGATAATTTCAACCAACGATTTTTCTTCAGGACAATTACAATCCATAATTTTAAATTTTTAAATGTTAATAAAATATTTGATTTTTTTCTTTTGCGTTCCCGTTGCAATACTCAGCAAATTTATAACAAAAAACTTTCATAACAATAAAACAAAAAAACCACATCGTTTTGATGTGGTTTTTCAAATATGGAATGATCTATTTTTTTATGATAATTCACGAATAAAAAATGATTTGTCAATTATTCGATTCAATTCAACATTTCCGGAATCCGTGAACATTTGAATTTTTGCGACCGGACTTTGTTTGAGTTTATTAAGATTGTCCGAATTAATCAACATCACATATTTTGACCGTGTGCCGCAATCAACGCCGTTTATATTTTGCAGCGTTACAGATCGGAAGAGCACACGTCTGAACTCCAGTCACGATCAGCGATCTCGT
>ERZ650310.390-NODE-390-length-13220-cov-14.276643_pt1 | contig 13220 bp, 25 predicted proteins | sample MGYA00376246_ERZ650310 | MGnify/ENA primary metagenome ERZ650310 (study PRJEB26733, sample SAMN07839286) | wastewater metagenome | biome: small river; feature: stream; material: water | place: USA: North Carolina | collected 2016-03-01 ...
CCTCCGAACGCAGTCACTGTGTAACCGCCCGCAACAGCGGTTCCGAGGGTCACGAAAATTCTGTCGCCCGGTGAGAGTGGGACGTTCAGCGGCAACTCTGCGCCAGACAGTGCGGCGATTTCGGAGTTGGTGGTTGCCACCAGCGTCTGTTCGGCAATCAGCGCGTTATTCGCCGCCGTGGTATTGGCGCTGCCGTTGTTGATGAACACCCGCAGCACCGAGGCCACGTTTGTTCCACGCGGGCGGATCACCAACTTTTGCAGATAACTGCCATTGGTTGCATCAGCGTTAAACACGAAATCAACGGTTCCGGTGCCATCTTTGGCCGTATTAGCTGCGGTGATGCCGTTGACCCACTGCACATTCGGGACGCGAGTAAAGATTGGTGCTGTATTGCCTGCCATGGGTCACCTCACAAAGAAAATTGGTTGTTTTGCATGGCCAGATTCAGGCCAATTCCTCTGGATGTCGCTGGCTGACCTGCAACATAGGCCGAGCCATTCCAGATCAGGACATCGCCAACCGCTGTTCCCGGTGGTGATGCCAGCGCCGCGACTTGGGAAAGTGGCGCCTTATAAAGCGTTCCGCTGCGCTCTACTGCAACCAGATCAGACAGTGCCGCTGACATTATGGTGCCGCCGTCAATTGCGAGATTGAGAAGCCAATAGTCTGGCCGCTCAATGTCAGTGGATTGGTGTTTGTAGTGCCTGCCAGCGTGACAGCCGCGTGTGATGCCGTGCGAATAGCGTCCAGATCGGTCGCTGCCGTGACAGTCACATTGGCCAGTTTGCTGAACTGTGCCGGAACCATCAGCCCTGCATTTGTGCCATTGGCAGCCGGAATTGTTGCGTCATTGCCTGACGATGAGACAACAACACCTTGGGTCGCGCTAGGGGTATAAGACAGATCAGCGCCACCGGCGACAATATCCAGCCCCTCGGCCTCGCCTACCTTTGTCCATGCGCCGGAATGCCACTGATAGATTGCCCAGCCAGAAGATACTGTGGCGTCACCCGTAGCGTCTACGACGAACACCCGATCACCCGTGGTCAAGCCTGTTAGAGCGTTGCGAGCTGCGATGTTGGCAACGTCATACTCAGACGTGCCAATGTTGGCTTGTACATAGGTTAGAATGTCACTGGCAAGGATGCGATATAGCACCCCACCCCGGTCGATAGGTAGATTGTCAGATCCTTGAAGCGCCATGGCTTACCCCTGTGGCAAAGTTGTGATTGCAAAGCGAAGTTCGGAACCGACCAACACAAATCCCGGTCCGGGTGAAGGAGGAGGCCCAGACGGTCCTTGGATACCTTGGATACCTTGGGGGCCTTCGTATGTAGATGATTTTAAACCAACAGACAAAGTAAACATTTGTTTAGTTGGCTCATCAGCTACGACTTTAACAGTGAATAGAGGGCCAAGTTCTTTGTTAATATTAAGTTGGTTAGCCATTGGTGATGTCTCTCTCTACAATGACCCAAAAAGTCTCAGATGAGACTTTTCCTTCAGCACGAACAAACTGAACATCCATTTCATAAGTTCTTGGTTTCCATAGAGCTGTTTCAGAATTGTTCAAACGAATTGAAAAAATTCCAGCAGATCCATTTACAATGACCACTGTAAAGGTGGAAATAAGTTTTCCAGCCCATGCAAGTTTAGATGTGATTGTCCATGAGGAAATGTCCACCATGGTGTCATTAGTGTAGATCACTTGAGCAGCAACAAGAGCATCGTATGCCGTAGTGATGTCAACTGGAACTTGAGGATTAGCAGCAAGAGCTGTGTCATAGGCTGCCTGAGCAGCGTCCATAGCGGCTTTGGATGCAATGGCTGCATCGTTGTTCAAATCTTGAACAGTCATATCAAGACAGAAGTCATCCCCACGTTTGACTAGAATTTTAGGAGGTTTTTCTACCATGGCACACGGTTCCCAAGAATTTAGAGCTTCTATACCACAAACGATTAAGAATAAAAGTAGGATAATTTGGTGCAGGGACCACGATGACGGAGACACCATGGTCCCTGCTGATGGATGATTGGGTCGCGCAACCCGGCTCTATCCACTTACCGCTGAGATTTACCCCTCAGTCAAGGCAGCATTGTAGCGAGACAGAAGATCTTGAACGACCTTCAGTTCGCCTTTGGGCAAGGCTTCCAGATCACCAGTGATAAGAGCCTGAATCTGTGCTTGGTTCAAGCTGATTCTGCCCTTCTCACGTTCATAGGCTGCATTCACAGCCGGGAAGAAGTGAGCCAGAGCTTCAGCAAGAAGCTTTGCATAGACCCGGATCTCATACTGAGCGTGGGAATCATCACGCAGCATGAGGAACTTGATCAGGTTGCTGACATCCATCTTCCAGACACATTCGGTGTAGGTGTTCAGAGGAAGGATGATCCGTGCAGTCTCACGGCTGACACCCTGAGTCAGAAGGAACTCATAAGTGTCGAAGGCCGATTCGGCTTGAGCCAAGATGTGCTCACGCACGATCAGATTCTTGCTCATCTCCAGCATCTCAGCAGAGCCTTGCTTGTTCACCAGATCCTGATGACAGACTTGCTCAGCATTGGGCACATAGAACAGCCGAACCATCTCGGAATAGCGTCCCGAGTATTCGTTCAGATTGGCTGTCCGGTGACGGACAAGCTGTCGCATCACAAAGATGGGCAGACGCATGTGAACCCGGATCTCACCCATCTCCAGAGGGGACGTGTGATGATTCTGGACCAGATAGTTGATCAGGCCCCCATCAGGATTCACCTTCTTGGTTCCCCGACCATAGCTCATGCGAGCTGAGTCAGCGATTGCCTTGTCAGATCCCATGACCTCACGGACGATGAAGAAACCATGGTCCAGAACCCGGATTGCACCTTCAGGCATTGCCTTCCAGTCGGGCATGATCTCACCATCGAGAGCAGGCTCTTCCACGGGTTCAGGTTCGGTGAGACCGACCTCAAACCCTTGTTTGTGAAGGAATTTCTGGAGTTCCTCCACGAACAGATCCATCGTTTCAATGGGTCCATTGTTGTCGAAATAGAGATCGGCCATTGCAGGCACCATCTCATTCGAGTCTTTGGGTTCCGGAGGAAGACGCTTCAGAGCATCGACCCAGATGATGTGGTCGAACAGCTTGATGGCCTGACAGGCATGGAATTCGTCTTGACGACGCATTCCCACATACATGTCGTAGCCACGATCCAGCACAGTCTTGGCTGTCCGAGTTTTGTCCGGAGTGTTGTAGGCTGAGATCAGATCTCCCCACGTTTTCCGGTAGTTGACACGATCTGCGAACATGTCATCGAAGGTCTTGTAGCGTTCCATGCCCCACGAAGGCCAGATACACTCCTCCCCCACAAAAATGGAGGAGGAGGTAAACGCAAGACCCATCTTGTCCCGGATCTTCTCTGCCACGGTGTCTTTGCCGTGACGAGCATGACCGATGATCAGCAGTTTGGGTTTGCGACGATCAGCCATTCTTTTGCACCTTCGTGGACTTGAAGAAGCCCGAAATGAACCCGAGGGTTGCACCGAGCTGCCACATGGTCATGCCCATGGTGTCAACGCCGACCCGGTTGAGGGTCTGCATGATGGTGTCTGTGAAGAACAGACCCACGATCCAGCCTGCGATACCCCCGAAGAGGGTTCCCAGAATGACCATGACGATGATGAGCATCACGAGGCCAATGGCCATAAGTGCTCCAGCAAAAGCTTGTCCCATCAGCGAAGTCTCCCAGTCACAGTGCCACCGTTATAGGCCAGACCATTGAGGAGTTCCTCAAAAGTGGTCGGACCACGACGACGAGCAGGTTCAGCAGCGTTGGAGCTGCCCATATCCACACCCATAACCATGGGAGCAGGAGGGTCCATGTTGCGTTCCAGCCGCATGGTAGTCAGCACAGCGTCACGTTGTTGACGCATGTTCTGGGCTTCACGACGGGTGGTTGCAATCTCTTGCTCATGACGAGCATTGAGCTGTTGAAGCTGGTAGATCTCACGATCACGTTGGTTCACCATGGTCATCAGCTCTTGCTGGGTCTCACTCATCCCGTCGAGGATGGCGACCAGCTCACAGATGTGCAGGGTGGCTTTGCGATGCTTGTCGCGTTCAATCTCCAGCAGATCCTGCGTGGCGATGATGACACGACGAGCGTCTTCCATGGTATTGGGCAGATCACCCAGATGAGCCAGACCGAGGGTATCACCCTTCAGAAAGGCTTTCACCTCAGCACGGATTTCCTTCATGCGAGCACGAGGATCCACACCAGTCACTGCGACCTGTGTGGTTGGTTCTTTCAATTTTGCCATTTCTTTCTCCTTGGCTCAGATTTTTTGACGTAAGAGTTGTGCAGCTTTTTCAAGCCATTCAGCATTGTCTTGATTGACACAAGTCTTGCACCTTGGTGTTACACCATATTTTCCTCCAGCATTCCTGTAAAAGAATTCTGTAGTGGCTTCAAAGGTTTCACCACACTTAGTGCAAGTTTTCTGGTTCATTCAAAGATAGCCGGTTGAGGGTGAGACCCAGCATTTTGATACTTGCCGTTATAGTTGGCCAGATCGGTGAGTTGGCTGAACAAGGCTTGAGCAATTCCAGATCCAGCAGGGATGTGAAGATCTGTTTGGCCGTGATAAACCAATTCCAATGTAAGGCCACCTACGAATCCCGGTTCAACAACGGTGTTGAAGACCGAGAGAGCCTGACGTGCCCATGTGGACTTGTCATGGATGTTGGCCACCAAGAAGTTGGGCATCTCGAACTTCTCGATTGTGGAAGCCAAACAGAAAGAGCCAAAGAAGGTTTCCTCTCCGGCATCAGGATCGGTGACGATGACCCGATCACCAAATGCGCTCTTCACGAATTTGATGTCTTGCTTGATTCGCAGATCATACCCAGCCTCAGAGAGTCCATGGGATGTCCCACCAGAACGAGTCTTGGTGGGAACCATGGGATTCAGGGGTTGGATCTTCAGCAACGACTGACCGTTGACGATCATTGGCTTTCCTTACTTGAGCTGAGGTGAGAAAGCACCAAAGGTGCTTTTTGAAGCTTCGATGTAAACAGCGGCTGCTTCTTCTTCGGTTTTGAAAACACCAAGATGTTTTCGCTTTCCGTTGATTTTGATTCCTGCTTGCCACTTATCTCGAAATCTTGAAACTCCAAGATATTGACTGGAAGATCCACGACGACTCGATGTGTTGCGAGTTTGCTCTTGTCGAGTAGCTGGTCGAAGATTCTTCCAGATGTTGTTTTGATGGTTTCTGTCGATATGATCGACTTCATTTACAGCCCAATCACCAGTCATCAAAGCATAGATGACTAAGTGAGCATAAAGACTGTGGCCGTTGATAGAACCAACGTAATACCCATGCCGATCAGTTGCAGTGAATGCTTCTTTTCCAGCATGGCGACCATTCCACTGGGGTCGTTGGTCGGCTCGGTGAAGCCAGAACAACTTGCCAGTGGTTTGATTGTATCTCACGATCTGATTTAAGGTTTTTGCATCAGGTCGCATTACTTGTCACACTTCGGTATGAGGTAGACGTTGCCATATAGGCCAACGGGCACATGGCACCCCATAGAGGGCACAATCCAAATGGTTTCCCATTCCGGTTGTGGGGGGATTTGCACACACAGGTCGGTGAAGATCACCATGGCTTCTGCACCGAGGACTCTCATTCGCTTGTAGACATCTTTGAGGTCCGTTCCACCACCTGCATGGACGTTGATGTTTCCATACTTCTCCTTGTCCGTAAAGGTCTTTTCGAACACGATGCGAGTGTCGAACAGGAGGACAGTGAGCAGCTCAGGATTCAGCAGATCCTTGATGGTTCGCACCGAGTCATGGAATTGCTGTGCCTGTCTGGCAGTGATGGAGCCTGACACATCCAGTGCATAGACGAGATGTGTCAGACGGTTCTTCTTCCCACGCTTGGGAAACCTGCCCGGAGTGATGAGCTTGGTTGGCCCTTGTCCATGGGACCGACGAGACGGTCTCATGAAGGTTCGTTTGCCACCACTCAGCGGATCAGTGAGATACTCTTCAAAGATCTGATGGTAGGTAGCACGTTGAATCAAAACGAGTTTCTTCGTCTGATCCAACTTGATGTTAGCTTGGCCGGGAGTGGTTCCGATGCCTTTGGCATTCTCATCCACATTGGCTTCAGCCTCATCCTTCTGCTGTTGCAGAGTCTTGGAGGGACCACCAGATGCAGCATCTTGACCAAGGATGTCCTTGATCATTTGCTCGATCTGTTCTTTCGAAGCACCCGGCTGAGGCTTGGGAGGGTTCTTTTCACGATCCTCCCAGATCTCATTGTAGATCTTCTCAGTGGATTTCCCCAAGTGAATGGGATCCTTGAAGGGACTGGTTCCTTCAAAGGTGAACCCATCTTTCTCAAGGCTGAGATTGATCACATGGTCACATGCTTCGTTGTGGATCGAAGGATCACACCCCTCACCACGTTGCAGGTGCTTCAGAATCAGGTGCCAGACCTCATGGGCAAGCACAGTCTTCCGAGTTTCTTCAGGGATGGAATCCCAGAAGGTTGGGTTGAAAAAGATGAACCCATGGCCAGCACATGCAGTCGGAATCTCGAACGACCAGAAGATCCGGACGTTCACGATGAACTTGGACAGACCCACGAAACGGGGATCAGTCCGGAAGATGGCCTCAACCAGAGGTCTGAGGTTGTGAGCCTCAAACGTAGGGTTGGGAGTCGGTGCAGCAGGATCAGGGACACTGATCTGAGCAGCTCCACTCACACCCAGCACAACACCGGGAGCCAAGGGAATACCCTGTCCCGGAGGTGGAGGTGTGGTGGAAGCTCCAACCATGATGACTTGGGTCATGGCTGTGAGATCCCGCTCATGGTTCCACGGGGGAACACCATGCCACCAGCTTGAGGATCATTCTGATCAGGAGCAGCAGCCGAAGGCACGTTGATGTCAGTGACATTCAGACGCTTCTTCACTTGGTCGATGAGACGACGATCAGACGGAGTATCCCCCAGCTTCTCGATCAACATCTGTGCGAACAGAGCAGACTGCTCAGCTTCCATCCGGTTCATGTAAACCAGAATGGCATCACGAGACTGCTCAGCAGTGCCGATGAAGAAGTCAGCCAGATCAGCAGTCAGCTTGGCTTTCCCGATGGTGTTGTTCGGGATCCGAGCAGAGCTGGGTGACTGGGCAATTTCCCACGGATAGGGCAGGGAGATCGCTTCATCGTAGTGCTCTTGGAAGCTCTTCGCAGCAGCCATACCGACAGCAGCTTCGAGCATTGCATGGATGTCCGGAGTCACAGGGGTGGATGGGTTGCCGGTTCCATTCATGGGAATACCAGCAGCATCCTTGCGAGTGATACGGTTCTTGGAGGCTTTCTTTTCATGGAAGTGCATGATTTTGAAAGCTTTTCCCCAACCACGAGGAGTCGGGAAGGTTTCCAGTTCATCACGCTTGGAAGCGTCCACAGTGGTGTTCAGCACCTCCGGATACTTCTTGATGAAGTCGATCACACCCTCATGACCTTTGGTCTTGGGGTCAGTGGCCCACATGATCCAGTCCTTCGGGTTCACTGCCATGGTTGCAGGCAGCATCCGAGAGATCAGAGTGTCAGGCAGCTCACGGGCAATCGCAGAGTCGCTTGCACGGTTGCCAGCAGCCACGATGACAGCCTTGGGGTGGACAGGTTTGCCACCAACACGGTGTCCGAGCAGGAGGCTGTAGATGGCTGCGAAGACTTCTTCGGTCGCAGAACTCATCTCGTCGAGGAAGATCAGCCAGCCATTGTAGCCGTCAGGAACCTTGTCCCCAGCCATGGGGAAGGTCGAGAAGGGGTTGTATTCGGCTTTGCCAGTCTTCGGATCGAGACTGGGAAGACCGGTGAGGTCTTCGGGAAGCATCTGGCTCAGACGCACGTCGAGAAGCTTCAGTCCAAAGTCGTCAGCGACTTGTGCAACGATGTCGGATTTCCCAATGCCGGGTGGACCAGCCACATAGGGAATTTCACGGATCATGATGGCGTTCTCAATGAACGTCCGCATCTCCGAGGGTGAAAGAGTTTGGGTCATCTGTTTTCTCCAAAGGTAGGATCATTATGATCCAGAAACCAAAGAGAAAACTCAGTCTAGGCGCTTGAGCTTGTAGCCTGAGTCGATCTTCATGTTCTTGGTGAAGACCTGAGCAGCCATAGCCCAGTTGGCATTGTCTGAGGTGCCCAGATAGATCAGATTGGGATCAGAAGAGAACTCTGTCCCGTGATAGATGATCTTTTTCTGGTCATCATAGAAGAAATACCTATTGAGATCAGTCATTTGTGCCTCCAGTAGGTATGGCCTGTGTGTGTCTGATTTCCAAGACAACACGCTCGGATGTTTGATGCAAAAAGTCCAGTCACTTTTTCAGCGTGTGAGTAGGACTGATACTCTGCAAGAACAGAACCATCAAGAGCAAGCTGAAGCACTGGGACATTCTTGGTTAGACCTTTGTTAAGCTTACCAAGATGAATGTCTGTTCTGGACTTGTCGAAGTTCTCTTTCCATGTAGTCAGACGAATGTTTGACAACGAATATGGAAGAGAGTCATCAAGCCTGTCCAGAGATGGAGCATAGAACCTTTCATGATCTGAATTCTGATAATCATCCCAAAGCTGTGTAAGATTAGGCTGAAGCTCTAGCCACTCAACAAGCTCATCATAGGTATATGATGGAGCAGGATGTCCGCGACGAATCGAAGTTTGTTTTTGATTTTTATACAAAGCTTTGAAAAAGCTATGAGGTTTTGTTCTGCGAGCAACATTTGCTGCTTCTCTGGTTTGTGGCATCGTAGTCTCCAAAAAATTCTCCCCCCACCATAAGGTGGAGGGAGGAGTGAGGTCAGGCAAGACAATAATTACTGTCCATGATCGTCTGACGAGTCAGCTTGCCCAGTTTCTTGACCGGGATACGCTTCTTGGCCACCTGAGAGCAGAGGTTCTGCAACAGGGTGGAGTCATTCAGATCAGCAAGGATATGCTGATACTGGAGACGCAGATCGTTGCCATAGTTGGGATGGCACCGGAAGCAGTCATGGACCGAGACCATCTGGAATGGTTTGGCAGGCAGAGTGTCCACCAGATCAGCAATGATCAGAGGATCGACCAAGCCCATGGTGTCAGCATGGAGATAGTCGAAGATCCGAGTCGAGAGGAACCCGGTAGCCTTGTAGTGGTCCCACAAGGTTTGGACCATCTTTGCAGATCTTCCATTGGTTCCACTTGCGTTCAGCATGATCAAATCTTTCACACGCTGAATGACACGAGGGTCATAGGAGCAGCGACGGAACATCTCCCTGACAATGAATCCATCTACCGAGTGGATTACATTGGGGCCAAGGCCCTTGTGGAAGTCAGGACGACCGTCGATCTTCTTCACCATCTTGTAGGTGGTGTTGAGGAAGGTGAAGGGAACCAGTTCACTCTTCTTGGTCTCGATGTAGGCGTGGAAGTTGTCAGGCAGCACCCACGAATAGTCCGAGGCAGTGAACATGGTCCACAGGTCTTGGAGTCCTTGGTTCAAGTCCCAAGCACCGGGAGCCATGGTCTCCATGGTGCTGTAGAACAGCTCGATGTATTCACCGAACACAGCTTCAGGCGTGGCTGTTGAACCATAGAGTGCGTTGTGTTCAACAAGGGTCGTTAATCCTTGCCCGTCCTGTTGGTTCATTTCAGGACTGCTACCAATTACTTGGCAGACCAGACTATATCTTCATCCTGATTGCTCAGGAGATGTGCGCTTCGGACCACTTGGTCCTACTCCCGTGAGGGATAGTCGTTGCTCGTTCCGATACTCAATCGCTAGCTCACACATGCGATAAAAGTCGTCTTGGTTCATGTCACCTTTGGCTCTATTAGAGATCCAAGTGACCCATTGCACATTTCCGACGACATATCCTTTGCTTGGTTCTATTTGATCCAAGGAAAGAGACAGAGGATGGTTTCTCTGAATTTTCATGTCGTAACCAAGAAGAGCACATTTGCCTTGTTGGTTATTAAACAAATCATAGAGGTATTCCTCAGTGAGATCTGTTGCTGTCTTACCAAACTTTTTGATTCTCGTTTGAGCTTCTCTAAGTCTAGTTCGAATTGCGGAAATCAAAGGCTTATTTGTGTATTTGGTCATACGACCAGACCCACGATAACCTTTGTTCTTGTTTCTCCACTCTTTGGCTCGTTGAGCATTACATGCTTTACATGGGCTGTATTGAGTAGAGTCACGAAACCCCACAGGTTCTTTCTTTCGTTGAGGAAAGTCAGATACTGGTTTGGTTGTGTTGCAAGTTGTGCAGTGACGGACTTCCATGTGTATCATACCTTAGTTTTGGTTTATACACATGTGGTAAAGGCTTCGATCAGGATTGTCCACAGCCTAACTGTTGGGAGGTTCCCTGAGTTCACACATTTGCTTAACGGATGTTACCACCCGTTTGACCCCATTTCTCAAAAGGTCATGATGGCCTGCTTCACTGCTTTACGGGTGAGCCGACCACTGATGTTCATGGCCTCATAGATGGTGGTGTAGGAGTCCACACACACCTCTGCATTGCCACCACAGAGGCTGAAGCTCGTGGGGCAGGAGACCAGCAAAGAGAGGATCTGAAGGCCCGAGGAACAGGCATCCAGAGAGATCATGTAGCCTGTGGGATTTCCAGCAGCAGCCTCTTTGTAGCCAATGATGGCAGCCTTGAGGCCGATGGGGTTGGATGCACCCTTGGTGATCTTCGGGTCATCCAGATTCAGAGTCTTGAAGTGAGCGATACGCTCAGCCCACGTCTCTTTCTCAAACTTCTTGTCGTGCTTGCAGGCGACTTCGCACTGGAGATACTCCAGCGGGGACAGTTTGGTCATCGTCATGATGTTGGATTCCTTCAGGAGAACGCGATGTATGGAGCTTTGAGGATCTCTGCTTGAGCAATGATCCGCTTCAGTCGGTCTGAATACCGAGGGGAATGGTGAGTCTGGAGTGCCATGGCCAAGGTCTTCACCTTCATGTGGCCGGGTTCCACCATGATCCGAGAGAGTCCCAGCTCATTAGCCAGCGAATAGAAGTTCGCATTGGCCAGATTCATGGTCGATTTCTCATCCCAGTTGTCGGCATGAGAGATTTCATTGCCCACTTTATGGGCAGCATAGATGTTCACAGACATAGGCTTGCTCCTATTGCATGAGGTGAGTTTCCAAGTGTAGGAAAACCTTTCCCTTCTTGGTCGTCGGTGGTCCGTATTCGAGGTAATTGAGAAGCCTCAGTGCGACGAGATAAGGCTTCTCCTTGGTATGCTTTGTGGGATGAGCGAAGATCATCAGCACACGTTCAGTCACGTCACCCACTGGGCTTATCCTTCTGATACTCCCTGAACCAATGGGAGGCTTGATGCAGGAACTTCTGATCCTCCAAGACTGGAGGCTGTGTGGTCAACACATGGCCGTTGATCAGAATTGTTACCCCGTTCCCCCGAGGTGGGGAAGTGTTCTCGATCATTTTCATTGGTCGAATCCTCTTCTTCGAGTTTGCCTTCGTCAATCTCTGCGAAGTCGAGGATCTCCATGGATGTGTTGCACACAGGACACCTGTCATCGCAGAGGCAGTCCCACTCATCTTGCCACTCATGGCCACAGATGCAGCGGTAATACTTTCGATACCATGCCATGATCAGTCTGACCCCAGATCATACCAGATCTCGTCGGACAAATCCCAGACGGTAAGCAGATCCTTGTAGAATACCAGAACCTGACGGTCTTCAGTCTTCAGCTTCATGGGCACAGTGTTCATAGTTGCTGATGCCCAGTTCTTGATCCAAAGAGTGCGTTTTGTTTGTCTGGCAAAGCGATCTTGGATCCAGCCTTCACTATGTCCAGAGGCATAGCGAGAATAGCCTATGGCTTTCATGAGGCACCACATTCCATAGGCACCAGTTACCCCTGCTCCCAGAATGAGCAGGACGATTTGTTGAGAGAGGTTCACGGCTTTCTCCTTGGTTTGAGGAACTCTTCGTCGATGTCGTTCCCGTTGAATTTACTGATGGGCTGGTGCTCATCACCATTGGCGAAGACAACGATGTCGTCTTCACCTATGTCTCTCATGGCTCTCTGGTCCCAGATTCTGTGGATGATAGCCGGTCTTCCAAAGACCCGAAGGGCATTGAGATACCGGTCATCCCTAAATCCTACATAGTGGACACATTGAACTGACATGATCACAAGGAACCATCGTTAATGATTTCCTGCTTCTGTTTTTCCCAAGAAGACTTGATGTCTTCTTCTGTGGATCCATCAAGAGCAATCCAAGATCTTGGAGGCCACCAGACTTCCCAGCACCAACCAGATCTTTCGAAAGATCCACGGAACTCACGGCCATCAAAACTGAAGAGTTTTTCGTCTCCCAGTTTGTTCATAACTTAGTCCAGACTGTAGTATTTGGCGGGTTTGAGTTCAGGACTGGAGTGTTGCCTTGAATTGATGTGAGGTTCAGTCATGAATCGGGGCAGATTCTTTTCGGTATTCCAGCCACAGAAATAATGTCCAGTTTCACCCGCCTGAGTGCAGTTGCAACGTTCAAGGTCATCGTTCTCAGGCTCACGACCCGTGGCTGCTTTGAAGATCTTATCGGTGATAGTCATGATTTTGTCCTTGGATGAATTGAACCAGAAGGAGTATCGCTCTCCATACACTCAAGCTTGTGGTCATAGGCTCCAGCAAATGTGTCAGAGACTGTAGCAACTGCCTTTTGGCAATCACCCATGGTCTTGTAGAGCAGAGTCATCTGCTGGCCTTCAACAGGGCCAGACAGAATGGTGATGAGCATGATGGCCCAGTACGTCATTGTTTTACGCCCTTCAAAATTACCAATTTTCCTTGGTTGGGTTGTGCAGGTTTGGAAGACTCTCCCATTATTTTGAAAATGTATTCCATTTCTTGTTTTTGAAGATTTTGCCACTCTTCAAAAGACAATATTTTATCATTCATTGGTGGTTCTCCCGGATGACGATGACGCTTTGCCAACGGACTATGAGGCACCCATAGTTGGACGACTCATAATAGGTTCCCTTGGACCAGCAGCCATGGATTGCATGTTGCACGAGGAAGCTGTTACCAGCCTCAACACTCACCTGACTTGGGTCAGGGTAGTTCTTCAGATCCCTTTCATGGATCCAGAGAACTTTCTTCGGTCCCATCCAGTGGAAGAGACG
>ERZ650310.391-NODE-391-length-13183-cov-6.340341_pt1 | contig 13183 bp, 28 predicted proteins | sample MGYA00376246_ERZ650310 | MGnify/ENA primary metagenome ERZ650310 (study PRJEB26733, sample SAMN07839286) | wastewater metagenome | biome: small river; feature: stream; material: water | place: USA: North Carolina | collected 2016-03-01 ...
GCCCTTCGCGGTCGCAAACACAGAAGAGCATGACCCAAGCAAACCTCATGGGAAGGCCTGTCTCCTGCTCCAGCTCGAACAGCTCCTCGTGGGATGCTAATTCGGGTTTTACGGTTCGTATTCTCAGCATTTGCGCTCCCTTACTGCGCTGGAAAAAAGTGCCGGCGTGTTCTTAGCCACGGCGCCGGCTCCGTGGAAGGGCCGTTACGCCTTCCGCTTGCGAGTCCACGTTCGCTGGCCCGTACCAGGCGTGCGCTTTAGGCGTCCTTCGGTGATGGCCTCCAGCTTGTACTGCACCATCTCAGGCGGGAATTCGCCCCAGTTGTAGAACGCCTGCGCGGTATAGCCGAGCGTTCTCGCTAGGTTCGCCTTGGTCACGAAGTAATCAAAAACGTCTGAGGTCTTCATGGGCGACAGCATACGGCGCAAAAATATATTTCGCAAGGTGCTTGCATACACGTTAAAGTTGTTTTAAGGTTCTCCCATCGCCGGCACAGACCGGCAGAGGCAAACGGAGACGAAAATGGACAAGCAACCGCGCGAACTTCAGATGTTTGGTTACACGCAGGCGGCGCTCGATGCGATGGACGAGCGTGCTCTTGGTCACCCGATGATGCGAATCATGTCTATCCTGTCTGATGCTCAGGAAGTGCTGGCTCACGGCGAAACCGACCGCGCTCGCCAGATGATGAACGTCGCCAAGTACCTCATCTCGAAGCACGGCTTTAAGGACCTCGAGGTGGCGGCATGAGCCGCCTCCTCGTGATGGCCTGCTCAGCCACCAAGTCGAGCCACGTCCTGCCGCTGCCGGCGGTCGACCGCTACACCGGCCCCATCTGGGGAACGTGGCGTGCGGTAGACCCGGCCCAGTATCTTGCCCACGTGACGGTGCTGTCAGCCGAGCATGGCTGGATTGATGGCCGCGAGCCAATCGTTAACTACAATCGCAAGCTGGACAACGTGCGCGGTCGCGAGCTCATCCAGCGCGGCGTGACGGTCGAGACCGTGGCCATGCTTTCCGAGGCCAGCGGGTACGGCAGCAGGCCGTTCACCGAGGTTTGCATCGTCGGCGGCCATTACTACCAGGCAGTGGCCCGCGAGCTGGTCGACCTCGCGAACAGCGCGATGTTGCCGGAGCTGTTTACGCCTGGCTTTCGCATCGTGGAAATTTGCGACCAGATTGGCTTTATGCGGCAGAAGCTGCGGGCTTGGTTGTTGGCTGGCGCCGAGCAGGTGGCGGCATGAACAAAATTGTGGAGGCTCAGCTAGTGAGCCAGCGCCTGCGTAGCATGGTCACAATGCTGAACAACGCGCCGTCGACTTCCGTTTGGGAGGACTGGACCGTGGAGTTCAACGGGTTGGAAATGACGCGAACGCCGAGCTACGGCACGGCACTGGCGGTCTACCTTGAGATGCGGAAGAGCCCGATGCACGCCGAGCCGCACATTCGCGCGAAGGCCGAGGAGATTGCCGAGAACATCCGGCAGCTGGCGAACAACGACTTCACCGACCGGGCGATGGACGCTGTAGACGAATTGGCGATGCTTCGCCGGTCATGGCAATTTGCGAAGGGAGAATGAAGATGCAAACCTATACCGAAGCAGATGTTTTCATGCTCATGTGGCTCGGTCTTGTGCTTGGCATGGGGCTCCTGCTGGCGCTCCTGGTCAACGGCTGGCAGAGCCTGAAGGCTCCGAAGAAGCGCCCGATGGCCATCTACGTCAAGCCCGATCAGCGCTGCGAGCGCTCGGTGTATCACCGCACTGACTGGTGGCGCATCCAGCGCACCCAGCGCGAGGTGAAGTGATGGAAACGCCAAAAGTCTACGCGGCCATTGCCGGCTGCATTGCCGCGCTAGCCAAAGACGGCATCAGCAAGAGCCGCAAGAACAGCCAACAGGGATATACCTTTCGTGGTATTGACGACATTTTCAACGCGCTGGCTCCGGTACTGGCCGCGAACGCGCTTTGCATTATCCCGCGAGTGCTGAACCGCGAGGTCACGGAACGGCAGACCAAGGCCGGCAGCACGTTGTTTTACGTCGTGGTGGATGTCGAGTTCGACCTCGTATGCGCGGCTGACGGTTCCCGGCATACCGCGAAGGTCTGCGGCGAGGCGATGGACAGCGCCGACAAGGCCACGAACAAGGCGATGAGTGCCGCGTACAAGTATTTGGCGCTCCAGCTGTTCTGCATCCCCACGGAAGGCGACAACGACGCCGACGCAGTGACCCACGCCGTCGTTACCGATGCCACGCTGCCCGGCTTGCTCAAAGCGGCTCAGGCGGCAGCTGGTGGCGGCATGGTGAACCTGAAGGATTGGTTCAACGGGCTGGAGGTCGGCGACCGCGAGCTGGTGTCGAAGGCGGCAGACTGGCCGCGCATCAAGGCAAGCGCCAACAAGGTGACGGCATGAAGGTCAGGATTTCCGACCACGCCCAGCGTACGCCTGGCTGGTTCGCCGACCGCTGCGGCAAAGTCACTGGGAGCGCCTGTGCGGCCATTTTCGCCAAGGGGAAGGTCAAGGGCGAGGAAAGTAGCGAGCGCCGTAAGTATCGCCTCCAGTTGGCGCTGGAGACCATCACCGGCCAGCCGGCGGGCTCCACCTACATGAACGCGGCCATGCAGCGCGGTATTGACCTCGAAGCCGAGGCAGTCGCGGCATACGAGGCGGCCACCGGCAACATGGTCACGGTGCCGGGTTTCATGTTCGCGGAGACCGAGCAGATTGGAGCCAGTTTGGATGGCCTCGTTAACGCTGACGGAGCCCTAGAGGTCAAGGTGCCAGACTCGACCACGCATCTGGCCTACATCCGCGGCAAGCGTATACCGCCGGAGTACGTCGCGCAGGTCACGCATAACATTTTTGTCAGCGGGCGTAAGTGGCTGGATTTCGTGTCCTATGACCCGCGCTTTCCGGAACCGCTGCGCCTGTTTGTGTGGCGGGTCCACGCAGACGATTTGAACCTAAGCGCCCATGCCGAAGCCGTTCGCGGCTTTCTGGGCGAAGTCGAAGCCGAAGTTGATTCAATCAAGGAGTTGATGTGATGACTGAATACGACAACACCAACCGGGGCGTTTTGTTCCGGAACGACAAGGGCGACAACGCCAAGCGGCCGGACTACACGGGCAAGCTCAACGTGGCCGGCGCGGAGTTCAAGCTCTCGGCATGGCTCAAGGAAAGCGCCAGGGGGAAGTTCCTGAGCATCAGCGTGCAGCCCGTCGAGGCACCAGCTGCTGCGCCGAAGCCGGTGGCTGATCCGGCGTTCGACGACGATTTGCCGTTTTAATTTGAATGGGCCGCCCGGTCCCTTACCGGGTCTTTCTCAAGAGCAAAATAATGAAAAGCGAAGAGGCTCAGGAACTTATAAAGGCTATTCGGCTACTCACGCATGAGGTGCAGATGCTAGGTCATGGTAATGCTGTTCAAGCAGACCGGACGAGGCAATTTGGCGCAATAGAAATGCTTGGCATGAAAATTACCGAAACTTTGCAAGAAACTGCCGAGATGGGCAGGAAGGATTGGTTTGCTGCATTTGCTTTGTGCGGAATGATTGCACATCAAGACCACGAAGTAAGCGCCGAACGTGCGTGGCGATATGCAGAAATGCTGATTGATGGGGAGATTGTATAGTGATTAACTGGACACTCGAAAGCGTTACGCCAGAAATGGCGGCAAAATGGCTTGGAAAAAATGATGTAAATCGGGCTTTGCGAGAGCATCGGGCGGCATTTATTGCGCGTTCGATTGCTGACAAAAAGTGGGTAACGACGCATCAAGCCATTGCGTTTTCGAGGTCCGGTCGTTTGTTGGACGGGCAGCACCGACTACGCGCCATAATCATGGCGAATGAATCAGTTTCAATTTGGGTTGCACGCAATGTTCCGGAAGAGGCTTTCGGCGTCATGGACAGCGGGCTGCCGCGTCAGATGCATGAAAGAATTGGAAGCGACAAGCGTCGCACCGCAATTGCCTGCACAATGTTTAGAGCATTGAGGCCAGGCAGACCGCCACACAATTATGAAGTTAGTTTGTTGCTGGAGTTGTTGGAGCCATCATTCTCCAAGATTGAGTCCATTCCAAAAATCAATCGCTCATCAAAAGTCACTAGAGCGCCGGTGATGGCTGCGGCTATTTTGCGACTTGCAGATTGCCAAGAAGGTTCGCAACGTCAGTTATCTATTTTGGATTCTATCGCTCGACTGGTAAATGGCGACTTGTCAGGAAGTCCAAAGGCTATTGTTTGCCTTTATCGTCAGTTGTACGAAACGATTGCGGAAAAATCCACAGGCTCAAATACTAATGAAATATTTAGTCGCGCCTTCTATGCCTTCGACCAAAAAAACGCAAACATCAGCAAGATTCAAATCAAAGACATTTCTATTCATCTTGGGGAAGCGCGAGAAATATTTAACCGCATTAGTGAAGACATTTTCAATGGTGGCTAGCATCCACCTCGTCCGGACGGTTTCAGGCTTTAAGGCAGCAGACGAAGCCGCCGTGGAGGCCATGCGGAAACTTGCCCAGGGCGAGGTGGTGCGGGTCGAACTGCGCCGACCGCGAAACCCGCAGTTTCACCGCAAGTTCTTTGCGCTGCTTCAGCTCGTGCGCGACGCCACCGACCAGTGGCCGACCGTGGAAGCGCTGCTGGTAGCACTGAAGTACCACATGGGCTGGGTAGAGCATTTTCGGCTGGCTGACGGAACCGAAGTGCAGGTGCCGAAGAGCATCAGTTTCGGCTCGATGGACGATATGGAATTCACGCGATTTTACGACGGCAGCCTTAGAGCGCTAGCCGAAATAGCCGGGGGAATACCGGAGGACCATCTAAGGGTTGCGGTAATGGAGGAGATAAACCGTGGCTGATTTCATTTGCTGGGCTGCCGTGATTTTCTCGGCAATCTGCACAATCATTTGGGCGTCGGTGGCAGTTCTGCTGCTCCTGATCATCGGCGACAAGGTACTAGAGCTTGTCAGCGACTGGCTGAGGGAACGCGAATGCTAACCGCATTTAGCCGCATCGGCTGCCCGAGCTGCGATGGTGACGGGTATCACGGCGAGCCCGAGTATGGCAGTGCTCGCAATTGCCGGCGCTGCAATGGCCGTGGCACGTTGCTGGTGAGCGACCTGACCGACGATGAGCAGGACGAATTGGAGATTGAGCCGGAAGAGGAGACGGAGGAATGACGCTCGAAGAACTGCGTAACGTGAAATGGACGGCAGCGGCTGAGTTCGTCACGGCTCGCCAGTCCGAATATTTCTTCGTGAATCACGAACTGCGAATCGGCAAGGCGGTGCGAACGCCGGCCACGCAGAGCACGACTTGGTATCTCATGGAAGGCAGCCGCGAGTTGGATTCGCTGCAAGAGCTGCTAGCGGCCATCAATGCGAGGAATCCGGCATGACCCGCGATGACATTCTCCGCTGGGCGCGGGAGGCCGACCTTTGTCCTTGGGTGGTAAAAGTGCCAGAGGCTGAAGCACAAAAGTTAGAACGCTTTGCCCAGCTCGTGGCCGCTGCAGAGCGGGAGGCGTGTGCAAAGGTGTGCGAGAGTTTTACGACTCAGAACGACTACGACCGAAACGACGCTTGTGAACTTATTTCCGACGCCATTCGCGCGAGGGGCAAGCCGTGAAAGCCTGCACGCGCTGTAAGGAGGAAAAGCCGCTAGACGACTTCGCGTGGAATGGCCGCAGCGGCAGGCGTCCTGTGTGCCGGGTTTGCACCTATGCCGCGAAAGCGAAAACGGAAAGCGTAAAGGTTAAGCCGGAGAACAAGCCCTTAAATGCGGTTCAGGCTCGACGGGAATACGACAGGCGACGCCGTGCCATTAATGCATTACGGGCTGGTAAATTCACGGGCGACGGCCCCTGCTGGTGTTGCCGTAGTCAGGCAGTCGGGGAAACGCCGTATCGGCTTTGCATAATTTGCAGCGGGTAATGCATGAAAATTCTGTTTTTACCGTTTAGGATATTGGCGGTTCTGGCGCTGATTGTGGTCGGCTTTGTGGTTCTCACAATCTGGTGGCCATTAGCAGTCGGTAAAGCAATTTGGGGGGATTTTCGCGATGAGAGTCGATGAATTGACTGACGCGAGCCGACCGGCATTCGAGGCGCAAATGCGCCGCCGTGGCATTCAGGATGTGTGGTTGCAGCGCCGGGGGACGGGCTACAGCTATTTCGATGTATCAGAAAAATGGCAGTTGTGGTGCGCGGCCCTCGCCTACGCCACTGAGCAGCGGCAGGAATTCAAGCGTTAAGGTCGGTTGATGCGACCGACCCACGTTTGCAGGTTGGTCAGCCGTTCGGCGTCGTGTTCGCAGGCGGCGAGATGGTCGGCAAGAGCTGCTCCAAGCGCTGCCTGGTTGTCGGGCTCTTGGCTGGCTCCATCAGCCGGACTGGTGGCATCACCGGGCTGGGGCAGGGGACAGGTTCCGGCGGCAAGTGCGTTGCGCAGCCGACGAGCCAAGTCGCGGCCGCGAGCATCGGCAGCATCCAGCCGAGCCGTGAGATTTTGCTCAACATCCAGAGTAATTGCACGTTGTCTCCTCAGTTCTTCTTCAGCCGCAGCCTGAGCCCGTTGGCGGGTTTTTTCGCGTAGGACGTTATCTGCGTCCCAAGCGGCGACAATCGCCGCGCTACCGGCCTCGTATCCGGTCGTATAGCCATGCCGATGGATGCCCCACAGGCCAGCCGCAACGGCCACCAGTACGCCGCCATAGAGCCACAGCCGCCACGGCACAAGTCCCATCATGGGAGCGTTCGCGGGTCAGTGCCGGCCAGCCAGCTCGCGTACCACGTAGCCTTACGGTAGTCCTCCGCGCCGCCCTTCAATTCGGCTCGGCTCAGGTATTTGATGACGTTGCCCTTACAGAACCCGGCGAACTCCTCCGGCGTGAGCTTGGCTCGCAGAAAGTCGATTGTCTCGACGCCGCCGGCCTTGTAGTGGGTTGGGTTGATGTTGTCCATTTTTGCTCCACTTCCTTGAAAATCTGCCATCTGTTGGTCAATTTTCAAGGATATTGCTCTCTATAGAGCGTCTATATTTAACTCTATTTGTTCGCCGCGAAACCACGCCTTGCCGTTCACGACCTCACACAGCTCAGGCGGCAATAGCTCGCCGTCGCGGTAGGTCAGCACCGCAAAACCGGAACACCAGTTCAGCGGCCCGCCCTGAGTGTAGCGGAACTGCTCGCCCTTGGGCTCTGCAAGCGTCCCGGTGTCGATGCCGTAGCGCCGCCCGCGATAGTCGCCATAGCCGACCACTTGCAGCTTGTGAAGGTGGCCGTGGACGTAGGAAACGCCAGCCCGCAGCGTGGAGTTGTACGCGGAGTGGACGCCGCCGGCCACATGGGTATGTTTAACGACGGTCCAGCCCGGCAGGTTGGTGTTCAAGTGCAAGGCGTAGCAACCGCGCCACGCCGGCAGAAAATCAAACAGGGAGGTGCCGTGGACACCTTCCAGCGCTGGAGCATTGGCCGCGATGTACGACTCGAACCGCAGGTCGTGGTTTCCGAACGTGCGGACGAGCTGCGCGCCATTCGCGGCCAGTTCCACCTCGCGCATCCGCAGGCACATGGCCTCAATTTCCTGCTGCACGGTCGGTCGGCTTTCCCAACCGATGCGGGGATGCCGCGAAATGGTCGCGCCGTCGAGAACGTCGCCGTTTGCAATCACCATTTTCGGGCGCAAACGCTTGATGACCTCAACCAGGGCGCGATGAGCGACCGTCACAATGTCCGGCCAATAATGGGCGTCCGAGAACACCACCACCGTGCCATCGGCGAGGGCCACTTGCGCTTCATATTCGGCGTGCGTGAACCGCTGGTCGTTCAATTTCTCAACGCGCTTGCGAACATCGGCTTTCAGGCCGACTCTGCCCACATCGTCGTCCGTTTTCAGGGGGATTCCTTCGCTCCGTTCAATGAGCGCTCGCCGCCGATAAACACCGCGAATCTCAAGCCCGAGAGCTTTTGCGACTTTGACGGGCGAACGTAATCGCTCCCATGCGGCGATGAACTCGGCATTCGTGATTTTCTTTGCCATCAGAACACCGAAGTAGAGGTTATTTGGTGAATCAGGCCGCCGAGCTGGTCGACCAGCGCCTCGTTGGCATAGTCGGGGCTGCCGAGGCAATAAAGCATTGCGTGCGTGGCCTCATGCCAAAACGTCTGCTCCTGCGCGGTCACGGTCGACGCGGTGCAGATGGCAATCACCATTTTCTGAGGGTCGAAGTAGCCCACACAGTCGGCGTGTTTCCAGCGCGACAGGGGAAGCCGGCGCACGGTGATGGTGTGGCCCATCACCTTGAACCGGCGAGGTATTCGCGCCTTGGCGAGCGTTGTCACCTCACACCGACGCGGCCGGAGACCAGCGCCAGCAGTTTCGGCCCGAGGCTGGAGCCCATGTAACCGGCCAGCAGGCAACCCATTGGCGTTTGCCCGATGGTGAACGGCAGGCCGGAGAGCAGCTTGTCCACCTCAGGGAGCGCCAGCCAGAACCCGACGCTGCCGGCAACAGCAGCCAGCCAGCCCGGTGGGTCGAGCTGCACGTAGTGCCAAGCGTTGATTTTCTGAACCGTGCGCCAGTGTTCGCCCCAGCGCCCGAGAAAGTGCAGAGCGATTCCCAGACCGCCCATTAACAGCATCGTAAGCATCACGCCTCCTTGGCCGCGATGGCCTTTGCGTTCGGGTGTTGGAAATGCGGAAACTCACGCATCCGTGTCCACTCGCCGGCCCATTCCAGCCCGCAAGCCTTGCCAATACGGCCTACGTCCTGCCAGATGGCGTCAGAAGCCGCCCAGACGGGCTTTCCGAGCCGTAGGGGTACAACGTCAAGGGCGAGGCTTGCCGGGCGTCCTGCGAGCGTGTGGTTGTGTCTGGACTGCCCAGCCTTGGCGCGGGTGACGATGGAGCCGGGCGTCGTTCGGCCTTGGGCGTAAAGTGCGTCCTGCTCGGCAGCGCTGCGCCAAGTGCAAGTGACCAGCAGGTCGATTCCGGCTGCCTTGCAGTTGTTCAAAAACTCAGCGGCCATCGGCTGCATTGCCGGGTGTAGGTCATTCAGGCTTCGGCTCATGGACACCACCCTTTTCGTGTGCCGCCGGCATATGGCCGTGCCAAGCCTTCCGCAATGAGCGTTTCGGCGACCGATTTACCGCCAGATTGGACAATTGCATCGACGCGCCCGGCATACTTGTCCGGTTGCACCTGAGAGACCGTGACAGGTCCGGCGGCCAGCAGCTCCGCGAGCCGCGCCTTCGCGACCAATGCGGTTGCCCGTTCGGCGGCACATTTTCCGCGAATCTCTGGGGTGTCGATGCCAGTCAATCGGACGGCCGTCACGATTTCCACACCCGGCCACACTTCGACACGAGCGCGAAAAGTGTCGCCATCAGTCACGCTTAGAACGACTGCCAAAAATATAGAAATCATCGGAAAATCCGTTTCCAGTGGTACGCAATGGCAAACAAGCCCGCCACAATGGCCACAATGCCCGCCATAGCCTGAATAATGGGCAGGGCGTCAGTTGCCCACGAAGCAAGCCAGCCTAGCGTGGAAGTTGCCGCTGCGGCGTCTGCCGCCCTTGTGTTTGTCATTGTCATGCCCCGTCTGTTCGCTCGATAGTTACAGGAACATCAGCCGTTGCCGTCAGAGGCGTCCCGCTCGTGGAATCTGTAACAGTACAACGGTACGTTCCGGTGAAACTATCGCCAGACAGCATTGAGGATTTTGAGAACGTCGTAGTCGCGGCTGTTGGGCTGGTGATTGTTACCGTGTCGCCAGAAAGCAGCGCCCAAGAGTACGTATATGGCGAGACGCCGCCGGACGGCGTAACTGTGGTGCTGGCCGTCGTGGTCGAGGCAATCAAAGTCGACTTGTAGAGCGAGGTCGGCGAGGCAGATGCCGACATGGCCAGTCGAATGATTTCGACGTTTACGTCGACGGTCTTGGTGGCCGCCACGTTGTCCGTCACAGTGCAACGGAACACCGCCGTGTAGGTCGTGCCAGACGCCAGCGAGGTTCCGGTGAAACTCGTTGTGGCAGAGGACGCGGAATTCGCCGCGATAGAGGTCGAGCCAGAAATGCGCGTCCACGCATACGTATACGGCGAGGTGCCACCAGTCGGGGTCACGGTCGTGCTGGCCGTGGTCAGCGGTGTACCTGTGCCGCTGGTCGAGAGCGAGGAAGGCGACGCCGCAGCGTTCAGGGCTGTGGAGATGGTCGCAGCAGCCGCAGCCAGCCCAGTCGTGGTCGGATTGGTCGAGGAAGTGCCGCCGTCGCTCGCCAGCAGGCGAACCCAGTAATAGCGGGTCGTGGTGTCGGTCTTGGCAATCACCGTGTTGGTGCTAGAGCCTGTCCAAATGAGCGTGGCCGAGGAGAACGGCGTCGAGGCGGTGTACTCGTATAGTTGATAGGCAGCGCCAGTCGGAACCACGCTCGGCGCGGTCCACGAGAACTGAATCAGGCCAGCGAGGCCGGTCGCAGTCAGCCCCGTGGGCGCTGCCGGGGTGTAGGTGCCGGGCGTCGGTGCCGTGATGGTGCCAGGCACAACGTAATCACCAGTCGCCGGGTCGCTCCAGTCGGTCGAGGCCTCCTCGCGTAGCACCAGCTCAACGAAGCCCTGCGGGTCAAACCGCCACGACTCACAGCGAACCGTTTTGGCGCTCCAGCCGAGTTCGGAAAGAGTGACGGTGCCAGTCTCAAACGGGCGAATTTTCCACGCCGACATCCCGCAGCGAACAACAATTGATTGTCCGTTTCGTGACTTGCGAAGCATCACAATTGCGTTGCGTTGCGCCTCGTATTGATTGGCGCAAGTTGGTTGCGGCATATCCCGCCAAGCCTGCTCGCCGTCATCGGTGACATACGTCGCAGAGCTGATTGGCTCAAATTCTACGAGCTGGTAATTTCGTCCAGTGTCCATGAAAGAGCCACGGACCGAGTTCCATCGGTCGTTGTACGGGTAGGCCGTTGTGACATCTATTCCAGCGTCCACTAAATCGGCATCCGTGATAGAGAACGCCGAAGCCGACCAAGCGCCAGCAAACATTCTCCACTTCCCGCCCGAGTAATAGCAGACGCCTTGCATAGCCAGAACGAGCGTTTCTATGTTTGACTGAAACGAGTCGAAAGTTTCTAAAACAGTGTTGCAGGTGTAGCGCTTTTGCGTGGTGCTGCCGGGGATGCTGACGTTCTCGTCGCAGATGTCGGCGGCATCGGCCACGAGGTCAAAGTCAATGCGACTGGTCGATTCCTCCATGCCATAGCGCGAGGCAATCAAGTAATTTGCCAGACATAGCGCGGGATTTGTTGAATACGTCCAAGTGGTCGAATCATTTACGCGCTGGGAGCCAGAGCCGGGGATGGTGGTCTGAGTCGAGTCTAGGCGGGGGTCGTAAACCTTTGCACCCTCAACGAGACAGGTTATCTCCGGTTTGCCGTTCTTCCAGACTGCTTGGTCAAATTCAAATTTAAGCGCAATGTACGCTATGCCGCGCCCACGATGAGCAGAGGTCCATTGAAATGGATTGTCCGTAGTCATTATGTAATCAGCGGTTTGCGAATCCGTTCCAACGTATCGGCGTACCCATGCTTTGTTCGCATAGGCTCCACTCGTTACTTTGCCGTCATCGGCTGTGCCGGTAATGGCCGAGATGGTTCCGACTGATACGTCGTTGAAGTAGATGGTGCCGAGGCTGTTGCATTCATGCGTAGCAACAGCAAGAATCTGATGCAGGTATGCAGAATTAAGCCCAGAAGTTAAAGGAGGAATCACGTTCATTCCGGAAACTTTCATTTTTCCGTAGATGATTCGGCGCGGCTCAAGTGTTCCATTATATTCAACGTCAAATTTTGTTCTTGGTTGTTTTCCGCGTGGCGATAGTGCGCGAGAGGCAGCAGCAAGAAAAAGATTTACCGCAATAGCAGAAAGTATTTTTGAACTCGCTACATACGCGATGAATTTTCCTATGACAGCGACTACAGCCTGGGCCATTAGATTTCCCACCTTGTCGTGATATCTTTCCGAGGCAGGAACACAAGGCCATTTTGACCCATACAGGCGACATTGCTGCCGACACAGATTCCGACGCATGGGTTGCCATTATTCGCGCAAATTACGGCATCTCCGCGTAGTGGCCTGCCGGGTTCCGGCTGCCCAAGATGCGAGCTGACAGCCGCCTCAAGGGAGCCATACGAGGCGATGTAGGCCAGCGCGGTTTCCTCGTCGGTGTACTGCGAGGCGAGCTCTAGTTCGTGGCTGGTTTCCGTCATTGCGTCGATTACTCTAGCGACAAATAGACAGCAGTCGTTGATGCCCCATGCAAATGGAGCGTCGGAATGGTCTTCGACCTGCGCCCACATTTGCGCCGCCCAATCATTGCGCCGGCTCAATTTCGAGCCTCCTTAACTGGCTGCTGCCACCACGGTTCCAAAGCGCCGCTTCCTCTGCCACTCCAGCCGCCCCAGCTGCCCATGCCGCCCACGCTGGCATCGCCCCATTTGGCTACAAAGCCTTTAATGCTTGGCACAAGGTCGAAGAAACGGTCGCCGTGAAAAAGTAGTTGTTGGTCTTCGTTTGTATAGCGAGCGATTCGAGGTTCGCGCCTAAGGCGATGTTCGCAAGTAAGGCGAATAGATGCTGAACCAGATGATGATGAAATAGCCATCTGGTTCATTCGGCCTTCCCAGACCGTCTCGGGTGTATCTACCACGGCTCCTGTTGATTCGCTGACGAATCCGATATAAATCGTTGCGGAACGGTTCTGGTATACCTCCGTCATTGTTGTGCTCACCAGAGACGAATCAATGCCAGATAGCGTTAAACTAATACTTCTGGCGATGATTTCTATGGATTCTCCCACTATCTCGATATTGCCAAATTGACCGATACCAAAAAAGGTATTTCCGCCCCAGACAATATCGCCGATTCCATCATGCACCCGAACGTGACCGGAGCTAAAATCAAGGTCTGCCGCCACAAAAATTCGAACGGCGTTTTTATCGGCCTCGGTCGAATTGGTAGCCGACGCGAACCGGGTCACGCGATATCCTCAACGAAGGAAACCGAGAAGTCGGAAAGAACGCCTGGGCGACTGCTCCAGCCCACCTCCTCCTCGGCCAGCAGGAACCGGCCAATCGGGCGATTGATGATTACGGGAGCATTGTCGGCCGGCGCGGTCGTGA
>ERZ650310.393-NODE-393-length-13167-cov-3.834045_pt1 | contig 13167 bp, 15 predicted proteins | sample MGYA00376246_ERZ650310 | MGnify/ENA primary metagenome ERZ650310 (study PRJEB26733, sample SAMN07839286) | wastewater metagenome | biome: small river; feature: stream; material: water | place: USA: North Carolina | collected 2016-03-01 ...
CTGCAACGCAGCAAACCAACCCTGTGCTGCACGCCGGTACGCACTGCGAATACTGCCCCGCAGCGTCAACCTGCGCTGCCGTGACGCACACAGGATACCGAGTCTATGACACCATCTGCGCCGACACCCAACGGCATATGTCGCAAGAGGAGTTGGCCGAAGAACTGGGCTTTATCGAGTTGGCTGAGACTGTCCTGAAAGCGCGCAAGACGGCTATCTACGCAGAGGCCGAAGCCCGCCTGAAACAGTCGCAGCACATCCCTGGCTGGCATCTGGGGGAACGTCGCGGCAACCGTCGATTCACTGTCGGCGCTGACGTGGTGCGGGCGCTGACCGGAATCGAACCGACTGTGGCAAAGATGGTCACACCGGCCGAGTTGGAGCGCAAGGGGGCCAGCCCCGTGATGCTCAAGGCTATCACCGAGACACCGATCATCGCACCGAAGCTGGAACGGATCCCGCCCGGTTTCTATAACAACCTGTTTGCCAAGGGGGCACGGAAATGACTACTGCCTGGATTACTGGCACCCTCGGGCTTGCCATGTTCTTTCTCTACCCCGACCGTCTCGGTAGGGTCATCGGCCTCATGATGTTCGGCATCGGGGTCGTCGCGTTCTGGTCCGAACTTATTTCTTAGGAGCCGCACATGAAATCCACCGACGATGACCGTACCGCGAACAACGTGGTGCGCCACGAATATCGCGTCCTGACTGCCGAGGAAAAGCAGGACATGCTGGACCTGAAAGACCTCGGCGCCGCCTTCATTGCCAAGTGCAATCAGATCGGCGCAAGTCGCGAGTTGTCGCTGGCCGTGACCAACGCGCAACAGGCGGTCATGTGGGCCGTCAATCACGTCACCAAGTAATCAAAGGACTATCTTCAATGGCAAACACGAAACTCGAAAACCTCTTGACCCCGGGCGGGCGCCTGATCTCGGGTTCGCTCACCAAGAAGGGCGATAAGGACTCCAAAGGTCTGCCGATCCTGGTCGAAAAGCAAGCGTACTGGTTCGCGGTCGCCGTGCCCAAGACGGCCCCCGGCGTTGATGCGCTGATCGGACAACTGTGGCAACTGGCGGCAACCGACTATGCTCAGTATCCGCTGGTGATGCAGCAGATCAACCTCGGCCTGGCCGCAACGGCGTTCTCGTGGAAGATTGATGACGGCGATGTGCCGCAGATCGACCAGAAAACCGGCCAGTACAAGCCGATGTCCGAACACCGCAAGGGCTGCTACATCTTCGGTTTCCGCACCATGTTCGAGTTCGGGGCCTGCGATGACAAGGGTATCGACATCGACCGCGGTTCGATCAAGGTCGGTGACTATGTGGATGTGATGTTCAATTCGACCACCAACGGCAACATCGACGGCACGGCCGGCATCTACCTGAACGTCCAAGCCATTCGTCGCCTCGGTTTCGGGGACTCGATCGGCCAGGAAGTCAAGGCGTCCTCGGCCTTCGCAGGTGTCGCTGCGGTGCTGCCGTCCGGTGCCTCGGTCATGCCGCAGGCTGGTTCCCCGATGCCGGGGATGGGGATGCCGCCCGCTGCCGGGATGCCCGCTGCCCCCGTGGCACCCGCAGCGCCGCCCGTACCGCCGCCCGCCGCGTTCCCGCCTGCCGGCTGGACTGCGCACCCCTCGGCCCCGGGCTATTTCTATATGGGGAATGAGGTGAAGTCTGAGGCCGAGTTGCGGCTGATGGTCCCTTTGGCCGCTGCCCCGGTCCCGCCGCCGATGGTTCCTGCCGTTGGAATCGCGATGCCGGGGATTCCCGCTGCGGTTGGGATTGCATCCCCTTCTAGCTACCCGCAGATTCTGACAGGCGGGATGCCTGGCGTGGTGCGCTGAGATGCCGACACCGAGTCTGGACTTTATTTTCGACTTGGAAACCATGCGGAACCTCTTTTCCGCCTGCGTTGTCCATGCTGAAACCAAGACTCGCTGGATCTTCGAAACCTCAGATCGCTGCAACCAGTCGAAAGAGTTCATCGACTTCCTTTACTGGTTGCAATCGATCGAGGCGCGCATGGTCGGCTTCAATAATGAGGGCTTCGACTGGCCTGTGTGTCAGACGCTTGTGGAGATCGGTCCGAACTTCACGGCCGCCGACGCTCACGCCAAGGCGCAGATGATCATTGACGGCGACAGGTTCGGCAACATGGTATGGCCGTCAGATCGCCTTGTGACTCAGGTGGACCTGTTCAAGATCCATCACTTCGACAACATGAGCAAGTCAACCAGCCTGAAGAAGCTGGAGATCAACATGCGTGCTGCGTCGGTCATCGATCTACCTTACAGCCCCCACGAGCCGCTGACATCTGAACAGATGGATCACGTCATCACCTATATGTGCCATGACGTTGCCGAAACCCTGCGATTCTATGGTCACAGCCGCGAACAGATCGCGTTCCGCGATAGTCTGCCGAAAGACCTTGGCGATGTAGTCAACTTCAATGACACCAAGATCGGCAAGAAGTATTTCGAGAAGGCGATCGAGGCGGCGAATCCAGGCAGCACCGTGGACTTCAGCAGCGGTCGCAAACGCCCGCGCCAGACCCATCGCTCACAGATCAGCGTGGCCGACATCATCAGCCCCAAGGTGGCCTTCCAACGCCCCGAGTTTCAGCGTGTCTTAGGGTGGTTGCAGCAGCAAACCCTTACGCGCTCGCAGATCGAGGATACCCTGAGCGACAAGGTGGAAACCAAGGGTGTGTTCAAGGGTCTGGTGGCAACAATCGACGGCTTCGACTTTGTGTTCGGCGTCGGTGGTATCCACGGCAGTCTCGAAGGCGTGACGATCAGGGCCGACGATGACCACGACATCATCGACTTCGACGTTGCCAGCTATTACCCGAGCCTGGCGATCACGGGCGGCTATTACCCTGCGCACCTCGGGGAAGCGTTCCCGAAGGTGTACCGCGAACTCTTTGAGCGCCGACAAAAACTGAATAAGAAGTCCGGTGAAGCCGCGATGCTCAAACTGGCGATGAACGGGGTCTATGGCGACTCGAACTCGATCTATGGTTGTTTTTTTGACACCCAGTACACCATGACGATCACGATCAACGGCCAGCTTTTGCTCTGCATGTTTGCCGAAGCCTGCCTTGCCGCTGACGGTGTGACCATCATCCAGGCGAACACTGACGGCATCACCCTGAAGGTCCGCAAGGACCGCCGAGCCTATGTCGAACAGTGCGCCGAGTGGTGGCAAGGTCACACAGGGCTGGTTCTGGAATCAGTCGATTACGCCTCGATGCACATCCGCGATGTGAACAACTATCTAGCCGTCAAAAAGAAGGACGGTTCTGTAAAACGAATCGGCACCTACGCCTACGTCACCCCTCTTGAGGATCCATTTACCCGCGAATTGGGATGGCACAAGGATCACTCGATGCGGGTTGTCGCCATGGCCGCAGAAGCCGAGATGGTCCGCGGTATCCCGGTGGCCGAGTTCATCATGAACCACCGCGACCCCTTCGACTTCATGCTTTCAATCAAGGTGCCGCGGTCAAGCCGCCTGATGGCCGATGACGTGCAGGTGCAGAACACCACCCGCTATTACGTCAGCACCCGAGGGGTCTATCTGCGCAAGATCATGCCGCCGCTAAAGAACGCCAAGGCCACCGAATATGTCATCACCAACTATGACGGCACCACCACAGTCGCGGCTGGCGGGGTCGGCCCCGAACGCAGTTTCGACGTGCAGAAGGGGTGGACAGTCGGCATCTGTAATGATGTTGCTGACTTTGACTGGGCCACCGTGAATTACCTCTATTACATCACAGAAGCGAGGAAGTTACTGATATGAACCATATCCAGGCACTCTGCGATCAGGGTATCATCACCACTATGACGGTCGGTGTGAGCGCCCTTCCCTACAAGGGGTTTTTCTGTTTCGTTCGCCTTCGGGACGGCGATACTGATCGCATCCAAGGCTACGGCGCCACGGTTGAACAGGCCATCGCCGACACCATCGCCAGACTACCGCAGCAGCCGCGGCGTCCTGCGGCAACATTCCAGATGCCCGAAGTCCCTGTAATGAGGATGCCGCTGTGAAAGACCACGATGCAGTGCAGCACCCATCACATTACACCTCGCACCCCTCGGGAGTGGAGTGTCTGACAGTGACGCGACACATGAACTTCAACCTCGGGAATGCGGTCAAGTATATTTGGCGGGCTGGTCAAAAAGGTGATGCGATCACTGATCTGAAGAAAGCCGCCTTCTACATTAGCGATGAGATCGACCGACTCTCACAGCTTCGCGTTGATCATGACCTCAAGCACCCCTTCACCCGGGAAGGTGACGTGACGGCCGCTCGCCAGGGTGACTGAGATTTCCCCGTGATGCAGTCCTGATACGGGATAGCCGTTCAGTGGGAACACGTATTGCGCGATACCATTGGTGGCGGGGGCAACGGCAGTCATCGCCCCCGCCGCAGTCACCACGGCCCCATCAGAAACCCGCACAAGTTTCAGCGTGACCGTGGCGCCTGTGAGATCAGGCTTGGTGCCATCCGGGTAATAGAGTTGCCATGCCAATGCCGGGGTATCGTCGCCAACCTTCAGTTTATACATGGTCGATGAACTCCGCTGTGGTCTGACCGGTGTTGATGATCACAGCCTCGGTGGCCGTGCCTTGCGGTTCAGCGTGACTGTAAGACATTGAGGTGTTCAGCGCAACGGCTCTTGACACCGGCTTCGCCGCCACCTCGACAGCCCTCGCAACCGAGGATGTCGCGTAATAGACAACCGGTCCGGTATAGACGATCTGCGCCAACAATTCGACATCGCGACCTGTCAGAATGTAAGAACCCTGTGAGGCTGCGATCAACCTCGACATCAAGAGTGCCACATCGCGCCCAGTCAGCGTGATGCTGCCGCTCGATGCCGCCAGCACCCGTGATACCTTCAGCGCCACATCCTGACCGGACTCTGCCACCGAACCCGCACCGATCGACAGAATATGCGCCGTCAGCAGCGCCACGTCCTGTCCAGTCAGCGCATATGTTCCGGCCGATGCTGCTACCAGGCGACCATAGAGCAGACCGACATCGCGGCCCGTGAGCGTCATGGAACCCTGATCTGCGGTCAGTACCCGCGACACTTTCAGTGCCACGTCCTGCCCGTTAGCAGCGAAGTTTCCAATGCCGACAGTGATTGCTGACAATGCCGAAACCAGCAGCGCCACGTCCTGACCTGTCAGAGTGTAACTTCCCGTCGCAGCCGCAATCACCCGACCATACAGCAAGTTCACGGCCTGGCCGCTGAGTGCGGTGGAACCTACCGATGCCGCCAGCACCCTCGACATCACGAGTGCCACGTCCTGCCCCGACAGCGAGGCGGTGCCGTTGGCTGCGGCGATTAGACGGCTGACCAGCAGTGCCACGTCCTGACCCGTCTCAGTGAGCGACCCGGTACCGATCGACAACAAGCGCGCAAAGAGCAGGCCAACATCTTGCCCGCCCAATGTGAAGTTCCCATTGACCGCTGCCATGATCCGGGTTGCGACAGTCCCAACGTCCTGACCGGATAGCGAGAAACTTCCAGTACCGACAGCCATCGGATAACCTTTTGTCAAGGTCACGTCTTGGCCCGTCAGAGAAGTAGTTCCGAGGTCTGCGGCCATGACACGGGAATAAAGCAGACCGACCACTTGCCCTGCTAAACTGAAGGAACCCGCACCCGCAACCAGCGAATAGGATCCGCTTGCCGCGGCCTTGATTTCAACGTTTATGCCAGCCCAGGATGGCGCCCCACCGGATGACGCGCGCTTGGAACCATAAGTCCCGGCAGTAAGTGGCCCCTGAGTCCCCAACCACGTTGCATTTCGGCCCGTGGTTGGGTTGTCTACATATTGCTGTTGCGTCACACCATCGGGTTTTCTAGTGAAGGATGGGTTGTCGAAACAAAAAGCGGTTACGGCAAAACTGTCCAGCGACATTGAAACCTGGGTGATGTCGAAGTTTGAGGTGACAACGTTGAAGTTTCCGGCGAAGTTTCCCAGGCCGCCGTGATTGCTGAATACAGCCATCGAAGCCGCCCATGCACTGCCCGAGTTTACCACGACATAGTTGGCCGGCTCGCTGGATGCAGTGCGACTGAACATATAGATGGTGGAGTTACCCGCACCACCGCCCGTCACTGCCAGTTCAAGCGTCCACCCGCTCGGGGTGGTGACACTGTTCGACCCCTGGGTACAGGCAAAGAGCAACATGAGGTTGCCATTTGACGTTCCTGCGGGAACGGTGATTGTGACATTGTTTCCAACAGATGCCGCAGAGGATGTACCCACCAGAGTTGGGGGAGTTCCGCGGGCTGGTGACGATGACCACAGCCCGGTAAACTCATCAAACGTGTCCTGATCAGCCTGTGTCCCGAAGCGTGTCGATGGGTATATGACCGAGGCAGCGCCGAACTGACTATCGCGCTTTTTATCCCACGGTGTCGGGAGACGCCCGAGGATCGTCATGGATCAACCCTGTGTTTCAGCATACGATCCGATGAAGTTCACAACGGTCGTGGAGGTGGGGAACCACACGAGTTGCAGAACCGAGTCATCGAGGATTTCAGGCCGGCCGCCTGTCAGAACGTCGATCGAGGAACCAACGTTGGCAAGCGGGCACTCCAATTGAGCGATCAACCGGAACAGGACAAGGTGCATGGTTCCGCTGGTCCGCGTGGCCGACTGAATGAACGATGTGGGGGCGCGGATGCCGTTGTCGCCGGCCGCGAGAGTAAAGATTTCAAAGGTGCCGACAGGTGGGGTTGTCACACCCGTCAGGGTTGCCGATTGACCAGCGTTCCCGGCTTCATCGGTATAGGTGAGCGTTACTGTGGGGGTGCCTGCACCACCGGTGGCCGACCACTCGACAGCGGCCATGATCCCATCACCATTGGTGGATGCGGCGATGTCACGGGCGGGTAGCGCAACTGGGGTTATGGCCTGCGCCGTAATGCTGGTGGTCACAAGCCCTGAGTTATGCCACAGCCTGTCAATCAACCATAGGGTTCCGGCAGTCGTCGGCGCCATCGAAAGACGCGCCAGATATGCGTCCTGACCGACAGTCGGGTTCACCCTGGGGATACGCCCTTCAACCGCCGAGGACGCGGGGGTAAGAGCCGCACCGTTCACACCCGCAGCATTAGCGGTTGAGGCGCCGGGGTTTCCGGCAGCATACCAGGGAGTGTATCCTCGCATCGCCCCAACGTTCGCCATGGCAATGCCGGTCTTGATGAGCGGACGGGGCATCTTCATGCCCGCAATCGCTCCGTCGCGTGTGGTGATAGCCATCAGACTGCCTCGATTCAGGTAAGCTGAATGACACCGTTGGTTGGATCAGCATCCCAGGTGAAACTTTCACCAACGTTCAGCGTGACGGCAGACCCATAGTCATGCCATCCGATGAGGGGCTTCAGGGGCGAAGCCGGGGTGTCATTGTAGAGGACAGCATAGCGGAACGGCCCGATCGACCCACCAGCCGCGGTGAAAACCACATCGGCCAGGACCAACTTATAGACACCCGAGGTCTGTGCCGACGATGTGATGGCCGGGGTGGCGCCGCCCGCAGTGTAACCGTTGCCGGCCGCAATCTCGGTGATGTCGGCCTTCAGGGTGTTGGTCGCCACAGGTGCCGTGTTGGTCAACATCACCTTGAGCGTGTCAGCCCCGAGGTTGTGAACTTTCTCGGCAACATGCTCGACAAAGGCCTGGAATTTGTTGAAAGTTGCCATCGGTTACACCGTGCGACCAAAGAGGACGATCTGATAGTTGTTGGTGGCACCAGCGGCATTGGTGATGGTGATGATGTCTGCGGTGCCGGGGGTCACGGTTGCGATACCGCCAGCCGAGCCGTTGATCGTCATAAACACCTCACCGGGGCGCATGACCTTGGTCGCCGCCGCACCACCCAGGATGTTGGCGATAGCGTTGGCGCCCCCGCCGAAGGTCAGGTTGGTGGTGTTCGGGGTGCCATCGACATCCTGGTTCACGACGATCACGCCGCAGAGAGTCGCCATGACAATGTTCTGGTTGAACACGTCATTGGTGACGCCATTGATGTCAATGGTGTCGGTCGCACCCGAAGCAACAATGCGGCGACGGGCATAAAGGCAGTCGATTTGCTCGACACCTGTGCCACTCAGGAAATCCCGCACCACCGTCAAGGTGGCGTCATGCACGGGGGAAGTTCCCAGGTTTTGGTTGGCAACCAGCGTGGAAACCACACGCGCACGCAAGTTGAGGTGAAATTCGTTCGGCATGGCGATTACTCCGAGGTTTGGCTGACATTACAGGCATAGGGTTGCAGGGTCAAGGATCACATGGCTATGGTACGACTGAGTTCGATCACGCTGGTCCCATCACTGATAAAGGACAAAGTGAAGGTTTTGGCTGTGACCGTCCCGGTTGCCAGCGTCCCGGTCGTCTTGAACCCTGAACCGAACGTCAAAGTGAACGAGGTTGTGCCACTGGTGTTGATGATCACAGTGCAGCGCGTACCAGCCGGAGGAACCGTGGTGGTGAGAGTTCCGGTGGCGTTGGGGGTAAGTGAGACATTCGGCTTGGTGGCAAGTGCCACAGCGCCCGGCGCAACCGTCCCCAAAGCATTGAACCCCGAAGTGATCGGACCCGTGCTGGTGATCGGCAGGGCTGCGGCAATCGTGGTATCGTCAATAGTCAGCCGCAGCGTGACCGCCCCGGCCCCGGACCCAGTGAACCACTTGAACCCGCCCCGAACATCCGTGGCCGCTGGTGTCCCGATACCATAAGCCTGCATCCTGGCACCGAGGATCATGTTGGTGCCGTCAGCCCCAAAGAAATCCAAGTTGCCGAGTTGATCACCGGCGTTAATGATCGTGTAAGTTCCGACCGAAGCCCCACGGGATTTACCGAAAGCGATAGAGGGTCCGACCACGGATGCCGTGAATTGAGAAATCGCCCATGTCCCGGTTCCGGCGCTATTTCCTTGACTACTAAGCCGCGCTGCGCCGATTCCTGTGATGTTATTGGTAGCGCCGATCAGGATGTTCTGTGCTGAGTTGACGCGGAAAGCCTCAAGTCCCGCCGTGTCAAAAGCCAAGATACTGGTGCCAGGAGAGTGCAACCCGCTGCCCGTATCGGTCGAAAACGTAATGGACGGTGCAGTTGACAGGCCAGCCGCGAAGGCCGCAACCCCTGTGAATGTCGGGCTGGCCTTGGGTGCCAGCAATGCCAGCGCCGCCGTCAACCCCGACACGTCACCCTGAGTGATTGCCATCCAAGCCTTGAAGGATGTGAGATCAACATCGGCGGGGTTGGCGACGGCCCCCGTGATGTTTGCCTTCACCGTCCCCGCTGCCATATTCGCAGCTTTGGCGTTGGTGACTGCATTGTTCACCAATTCAGCCGTGTCGATCGTTCCAGTTGCCGACACCACCATCTTGCCGCTGACAGTCGGTGCCGACACGGTAACAAGCGTGGATGTGGAAATCCCCGCGAGTTCAAACTTCATCTGCTTGGTGAGATCACCGTTGTCCTGAAGCGTGAACCCTGAATCCAAGAACGTCCCAAGCGAAGGGATGTAGGTGGCCGTACCGGTGGTGGCAGGATCCCAAGCCGACCATGCAGTCGGAACACCTTTGGTCACGAAACGTGCCCGAGCCTCATATGCCGTGGCACCAGCGATACCATCAGCAATGATGACCTCGCCAGATTCAACATCATGAGTTGAACCCCGCATGAAGGTCACACCGGTCGAGACGAGTCTGATCTGATACTTGATGGCATCGACGCCATCCTGGTCAACACCGTTCCATGACAACTTGAGTGCCGGAATTGCCACGCCTGCCACATCGCCTGTCAGCGTCACTGGATCAACAGCCCAGGACGGCACTACCTGCGTTGCGGGCGGAACCACGACACCCGGGACCGGTGAGGTTGGCTTGGTGTCAGTTGCCGCGTTCCACGTGTAATCTGCCGAGTCACGTTCCCTCATCGCCACCCGCTGAAGGGCAGTCATCAGGTCATCGGTGATACTGTTCACCTCGAAAACCTTGGCGGTGTAGCCGTTTGCCGTCGAGGTCCACGAGATGCTATCGGTCGGTTCCAGCAGCAACGCTGAAGGGTGAAGGGTCAACGCATGTCGCCGGAACCTGCGATTGTCTAGCCGATAGGCTTCCATCAGGCGCTGCACCTGGTCCTTATAAGGCACCGCCGACAGAGACAAGTCCGCGATGAGTCTGCGCCCACCATCAGCAGTCTCATCGGTCGTGCTGGTCCTGATCGGGGCGCTGACACTTTCATAGAGACTCACGGGTTCAGGGTAACTCGCCGTCACCCCGTTGTACGTTTCAGCCAAACCAGGGAACGGATCATAATCCTGGTCCTTTGTGACAATCACGTCATCATCGGTGATGAACATCGAGGGCAAACTGACCGAACCAACCTTGGGCTTCCAGACCCCACCCATGTCAACGAACTGACCAGAGCAAGCCTTCGCCAGTTCTTCCAAAACCGCCATTGGCTCGTCAGAACTCAGGATTTCCATCCCCGAGCGATAGGCAGGCTGTGTTCCACCCCCAAGCAGAGGCGTGGCAACATCACAGGCGTTCATCGCTGCGAACCACTCAGTCAACGGCAGATCGGCCGCTGCGACACCTCCACCCCAAACGCTTCCATCAGCAAACGAGATGCCGCGGAAAACGTTATATGCCTGGACCATCGGGTTACTGGAAGCAGTCCACGTTGAAGGTGTCGCCCATCGCTGCGCACCGCTGCCGCCAACGGTGGTGTCTGCCCGAGGGTCGTAAAGCGGGATGCCGGTCGTCTCGAACCGGACTTGAGGGAAGCCGTTGAAAATCGTGTCATCGTAACGACAGACGACAATGGCATAGCACTGATCGAGGCCGATCATGTCCGAAGTCCAGGGGCGCGAGGCATACGCACCGTAGGTTGTCAGCAACCAGGGGTCAGCGGCGGTCTGAGTTCCATCATAGAATTTCACACGGGCGTGGTCGAGGAACTTACCTGTCACCCCATAGAAACCATCAGCATCGACACCTGCCGTGAGCGTGACGTACTCACCGTCGATCACAAGCCGCGAGACGGCCATGCGGCGAATGTCTGCGATCTCGATGACATAGGTCAGATAAGCGTTCGGGGTTTTACCCGAGGTGCCGTGCGACATCGGTGGGGTGACGTGATAGCCGGCAGTTGCAAAAGTCCCGATGACAAAACTGGTAGGGTTGACGCCGCCATTCTGCGTCACCGAGGTTCGGATCCCGCTCGGCATATTTCTGATCTGAGAGTTCTTGGTGAGTTGTGATGCGATGGCCCCGAGTGCTACGGACGCCATCAGTCGAACGGCAGCAGAACCCAACCAGACAGCCAACTCAGCGTTGGCACCCCAGGTGAAGAACGTTACTGCTAGTGCGCCTGCGACCTGCGGCATGTATCACTCCACCCTGAAGGCCGTGCGCGCCGCCAGCAAAGGGACCAGGCCGATACCTTCGGGTCGAAGGACATAGACCGCGGCACCTTGCACTACCCCGAGCGCGTCACCCACGACAGCAATATCACCCTCTTGTGCAAACGCAACGGGCACCTCATCAAAGGTCTGTCTCACGAGGTCAATGTGGTCAAAGTAGCCCTTGCGGTTCAGGGCCTCAATGCCTGTGGTCATATCATTATAGGTGCCGACCCATTCACCCACGTAGTCGATTCCCATCTGTGCCCCGGCCGCTCCACCCGCAAAGATGGCGCAATCCCAGGCACCGAATGACATCTGACGCTGACTCATCTCGGTGAGATAGTCGATCAGGTTCTGCTTCCAGTTCTCAACTTTCACTTTGATCCCCACGAAACCGAGACTTGACCTGTAATATCAGTCCACCGGAAAAAGCGATCATCCGACCGAAGTCGTTGCATCGACTCAGACTTGGTTTGTGTCAGGCTGCGCGTGAGAAACACAGCAGATGACGACATGGTGATGGTTGCCGAAGCCGTCCCGTTCAGTTCAGGGGTTCCGAGCGGAGCCTCGTCTATCTGCCCTTTGAACACCCGCATCGGTTCTTCGATCAGAACCTTGGAGTCGGTGTTGAAGAACGCCCTGTGGATTTCCACCGGGGCCAGGCGGGGGTCATATGTCCGCAGAGCCGATTGAACCTCGGCCGACAACGATGCGATCTCCAAAGAATACGTTCCAACCGCAAGACCAACTTGATAGGTCAAGGGTTCTGGCAGAGCAATCGCACCCGCGCCGTAATAGAGCCGCGACACCGAGTTGATGGTGAAGTTCTGATCGTCATCACCGTTCCAGAAACCGAACGTCACAGGCGAACCCGTGCTGCGGTCCTTCACTGTCATCCAAAAAAGAGTTCTCGCCTCGATCGAGCCGGTTGCCAGATACGTACTGAGGGTTCCAGAGATCGTTTTCATTTGAGTGTCTGCGTAAACTGGAAGGTGAGGCCAGACGAAAGTTTACCGGGCATCCCCGAGGATGGCTGGTATGTGCCGGGAAGCATCTTTGCCTTCATCAACGGCTTGTTCAACGCCACGATCCCGCCAAACGCGCTGGTCCGGTCGCAATCAAACGCCCGCAAATAGGCTTCGGTCAAACTCGCCCCGACGGCCACACCGCACGGGTTCGCGTGCTTGATGATCGCCACGGCCGGCTCGGAGTGGTCGTACGCCGCCCGGCGCGCGGCGTCGGCGTCGACGTAGTTGTTGTACGACATCTCCTTGCCGTGCAGCTGCTCGGACAGATCGACTGCCGCGCCTTCGCCTGGGACAATTTCGTGGCCACGCCACGACGAGCGGTGCGGGCGACGATCTCGGGCGGCATCTCCCAGGCGTAGGGCGACCAGGGCGCGGCGGTCGGGATCACCTCGTCCCCGACTTCGGGCGTCACGGGGTGACCGCGCACGACGACGTGACGGCGATCAACATCACCGGATCGTCGGACGTCGCGGGCGGAGGCATCGGGCAGACGTTCCGCGTCTATCTTCCGACCGGCGTCGGCGGCACGTTCGCCAATATGTACCAGGTGGCCCAGCAACTCCAGACGGCGTTGCAGGGAGCCGGCTGTGCTGACGGCCTTATCGGATGGGTGCAGACCGGCACCGACGTCGGGCACTTTGTCATCACCGGCCCGTGGCGCGGCTCCGGTGCGACCGTCGCGCACTACGGAAC
>ERZ650310.394-NODE-394-length-13153-cov-5.383799_pt1 | contig 13153 bp, 7 predicted proteins | sample MGYA00376246_ERZ650310 | MGnify/ENA primary metagenome ERZ650310 (study PRJEB26733, sample SAMN07839286) | wastewater metagenome | biome: small river; feature: stream; material: water | place: USA: North Carolina | collected 2016-03-01 ...
GGGCCAACTGACCAGAAACGATGGCCAGCGTGCCGTCCTCCGAGCTGATCGTGTACGACGGCGCCTTCCCTGTCTCCACGTCGTAGGAACTGCCTGAGTACCATGCTGCGCTCTGGCCGCTGGGCGCGGTCAGGTCGACCGTGATGGTCTCCGGTGGCACGGGGATGCGGCAGCCGATGACCTCGTCGTTGAGGTGGTCGGAGGCCTGCTGCAGCAGGGCGGAGAGCCGGGCGGAGTCGTAGGTGCCGCCGGCCGTGTAGTTCACGGGCATGCGCACGCCCTTGATGCCGATGGAGTCGAGATAGCGCGAGACGCGCTCAGCTGCGGTCTTGGTGTCGCCGTTCTTGCTCGCGATCTTCGCGGCCTCGACGTTTTCAAGGTAGTGGTACAGCCCGCCACCCGTGCGCTCAAAACCGAACCCGCGGACGTTTGGCAGTTCGGCAGCCAGCTCTTTATTCTCACGTAGGATGCGTTGCACCGTCTCCGGCTGTTCATCCAGTGGCTTCGTCCAGTCCAGGAACTCGTCCGGCTTGACAGCGATGTCGGTGGCGTAGAGGTTGCCCTGGACCGGTTTCTTCGCCTTCCAGGCTTCGAGCATGGCCGCCAGGTGTTCGTCGGAGAACAGCGGCTGACCATTCGGACGGTCCAGCGTATCGATCGCCACCCATGGCTTTTCCTTGGTGTTCTCCCAAGTGCGGGTGTCGCGGTTGTATTTCAGCTTCGATTCCACGCGTACATGCAAGATGCCGCTGGAACTGGGGCGCACGGGAGACTTGGCGCTGACACCCAACTTGGCGTCGGGGTGGTTGTTGCTGGTGTAGATACCGCCGTCCCACGCGGGAAACCCCTGTGATGCCAACTTCTTGGCCAAGTCGCCAAGGCTAGGCTCGCCCGTCGTGGTTCCGGCCTTTCGCGCCACGTCCGATTTCTTGTAGTCCTCCGCTACCCCGCGCAGCTCGCTGAAGTACAGCCCCCACCCGTACGCCTGGGCGCCCTCGCCCGTGCCGATGTACTTGGTGCGGAACTGTTGCACGTTCGCTGCGGTGCCGTGGAACCGGCCGGCGATCGTCAGGCGCGCGGCGCCGTACCCTAGGTCCACCACGTCCTGGGCGGTCAGCTTGTCGATGTTGACGCCCAGCCGGCGCAGCGCGACCTTGAACGCGGCCCACAGGGGGCGCAGGAACTCGCGCATGATCGCGCTGTCGTACTTCAACGCGGTCGGGTTGATCCCGGTGTTCACCGCCTCCTCGAGGAAGTAGGCCACCAGCTCCGCGTTGCGAGCCTCAGCGCCCTCGGTGCCGGCCTTCTCCACCCGGTCCATGGCCTTACGGGCCAGCACGGACTCCTGGGACTTGTCGTTGCGTGCAGCCCACCCGACCAACTTGCCCACCAGGCGACTGTATTCCTTGTCGCCCAGCAGCCGCTCCAGGCCCAGGTGGCCACCCACCTCGTGCATGAAGACGCCGCGCTCCTGGCCCACCGGGATCCGGTCAGCGATCAGGTACGCCTTGCCGTTGCGGGCCCAGGCTACCGCGCCATCGTCGTAGGCCGCCAGCTGGTCTTCGACGGACGTCAGTTCGGACGCATCGTTGACGATCACCACCCGCTTGCCCAGGGCATCCGTGTTCATGAAGGACAGGATGCTGTCCTCAAGCGTCTCGGCCGTGTGGTACGTGACTTCGTTGTCCCGCTCCGTGTTGCGGGACATCTGGGCGGCTTGGTCGCCCCAGCCTACGTCTTCGTTGCTGTCTGCGCGGCTTTCAGTTCGCGATCCAGTCGCACCAGATCCTGCCGGACCTTCGAGAGCGGCTGCGCCTGAGCCTGCAACGCGGCCAGCTCCTGCAGCACTTCCTTCTCCGGCCGCGGCGCGGACGGCACTGAATTTGGCGTTTTCATCAATCAGTTCTCCTTGGCGTTGCGCAGTCAGCACCTCGTTCCGGTACGCCCGGACGACCTGTGCCTGGATCCGTGGATCGAGCGTAGCGAACGAAGGGTCCTCGTCCAACTTCTCGTCGTCCCACGCCTGGGCCGCGTCCTCGATGTCCACCGGGGCGATGTCGTTGCGCGCCAGGTCGCGCGCCAGGATGTCCTCGACCGTCTTGCCCTGCCGGGGGGTCCGTGCCTGCGCGGCCGCGCGCTCGGCGTCGGCCAGGACCTGGCGCTTCGCGTCGAACTCGGAGTCCGTGACGGACTTGCGCGCATTGATCTCGGCATCTGCCGCGGCGTTGGCCGCCGACCCGGCCTGGGCGATCACACCCTCGGTCTCGTTCTGCTGGCGCACCGTGCGGGCGTCGAGCTCGAAGTCGTCCTTGCCGGCCGCGGCCTTGTCGGTCACCCGGAACCCGGTGGCTTCGCCGTCGTTGGCAATGCCCAGGTCCTCCGCCGACACCGGCGGGGTGTAGGACGAGCGAATCGAGTCGGCCACGGCCTCCGTGATACCCATCTTGCGCAGCACCGCCTGCACGGCGGCGCGGGACATCGGCTGGCCCTTGTTCTTGCCGGTCTCGTTGGTGTACTTCTCGCCCAGCTGCTCGTAGCTCAGCGGCTCGTTGACCTGGTCGTTGTTCGCGTCCCAGCCCAGAACGTCGCGCATGATGGCCTGGTCCCGCGCGCTGGCGTTGGCCAGCCGCGTAGCCACCTGGGTCTCCGCCGGGGAGAGACCGCGCCCAAGTACCTGCGCCACGCGCGCCGGCGCGTCAGCCGCCCTGGTGCCCAGGACTGGCTTCAGTGCAGCGTTGCTCCCATCTCCTCGGGCTCCCACTCCAGCAGTGCCTGCGCCATCCACAGCTTGCGCTGCAGCGCCGGGTGCAGCTGGTTGAACTCCGCCTGGTTGCGCAGGTGCGCGTTGGTTTCCAGCGCCTCCTCCCACGTCAGCAGTTCCAGATCGGCCATCAGTTCCAGCACCGGCTGCATTGGCTTGCTCCTGGGCCGCGGTGTCGCGCGCCTTGATGTTCTTGGCAACCTTGCCGAACTCACGAGTGGAGATCAGCGCGGCGTCGCCCACAAAGTCAGTCTCGGCCAGCAGCCCCGCGTCGCGCTGGCGCTCCAGGTCAGCGAACAGGTCCATGGCCCGAGTGCCGTCGACGCCCGTGGCTTCCTTGGTACGCTGGGCCAGCTCGGTACGCTCCTGCGCCTTGGCCTTGATGGCATCTTGCGTCTGCCGGCGCTGCTCCGCTTGTCGGGCCTGCTCCAGGTAGCGCTCGCGCGCCAGGGCCAGACCGGGGTCACCGTCCTCGCGACCGTACAGGGACTGCGCACCGGGAGCGTCCAGCGCCACAGCGCCGGCCTCGTCGGCCACCATCTTGCTCGGCAAATACGGGGCCGTGTTGCCCGTGTCCATTGTCGGGTCCACGCGCGGGCCGCCCTGGCGCAGGCCCGTCAGCGTGTCGGGAGTCATCCCATACCGCTGCATCAGCTCGGCATCAGTTTGAGTCGCAGTTGACCCATCAGGAAACACGACAAACGGGTTCTGGCCTTGCCCCGTTTGGTGGTACCCATCCCACCCCAGCCGCGCCGGAGGCGTAGACGGCCCGGGATTCAGCAAGTCCGTCGGCGCCCCAGGCTGGTCACTGACTGGGGGCTTGTACGCTTCGCTGCGCCGCCATCCGCCGCCAGCTCCGCCCATCACGCCGCCCAGGGCAGCGCCACCCACAAACGACTCGACGTACCGGTCCATCGCCTGCGGGCCAAAGTACCCTGCATTCGGGTTCACCGCGTTGCGGCCGGCCTGGTTGACGAGCTCCTGGCCCGTTTCCGACAGGCCTTCCTGGAACCCAGTGCTGAGTCCAGTCACGCCGGCGCGGACCAGTCCACCACGCACTCCACCCACGTTGTCCAGCAGGTCTGTTCCGATGCGGAACGGCTTCAGGCGCGCGGCCGCGCCTTCCAGGCCAAACGCGTTCAGGGCAGCGTAGGGAACCCCCAGCGCGGCAGCCGCGACGCCGTTGGTCTGGCCGTTCTCTTCGCGCTGGTTCGACAGGATGTCACCCACCGAGCTCGGGTAGCTGGCAGCAACTGCACCGGCAGTGGCGCCGCGCGCCAAGTTGCGCTCCGCTGCAGTGACTACCGCCGGCATGCCAAGCTCACGTCCGATCGACGCAGCTGCCTTGGCGCCGGTCATCAGTCCCCGGCCAGCCCATCCGCCCAGCAGGGCCTCACCCAGGTACGGCGCCGAGTCGACCGCCAGTCCGCCAATATAGTCCGCTGCGTCGCCAAAACCTTTGACGTCTTTGTACGAGCTGATCGCCCCCTGTTCACGAGCAAACGCGCGAGACAAGTCCGCTGCAGCGTCATTTGCCCGCCTGCGGCCGCCAGCCCACTCGCTGCCCATGGCCTCGCCCAAGCCGTACAGGTTGGCCTGGTAACTGTCGACCGCCGCGCTAGCGCGGTTGCCCCACTTGCCTCCGACCTTGAATCCCACCTCGTCCGCGATCTCCGTAGGGGAGAGGCGCAGCTTCTGGGAAGCGGCGTAGATCGTTTCCTCGTCGGACTGACCTCCGAAGACAGCGCGCAGTTGGTCGAGCGTGGCCATGCCTGCCTTGGGTTACCGGGGAGCGGTGTTGTACTTGCTGAAATCTACCGGCCGCATTGGCGTCTGCAATCCCAGGTTGGATGCCGGCATGCGGTTCTGGATGATCTGCTGGAGCAGCTGGTCCTGAGTGTACTGGTCGTACCCCGGCGTACCATACACGCCGTAGTCAGGACTGGCGCCGGGTGGTCGCTGCGGGCGGATAAGCCCTTGCGGTTGCTGCGCTGGCGCAAAAGCACCGCCTGTATTGGCTTGATACGCCTCCAACGCACGGTCCAGGGCGGAGGGGCCCAGACCCTTGGCGGGAATAAACTCACCGGGCTTCTTGGGGTTTGGCACGAACAGATCCGGGCCCCGGGTCACGCTGCCGTCCGAGTTGACCTTGATCTCAGGCGCGGGCGGGCGCGCATTGGGCAGGCCCATCGGTTTGCCAACAGCGGCGCCGGCGCGGCTCAGCGCCATCTGGTACTGTCGTTCAATGGCAGGGCGCTCTTTTGGATCTGCCTGGACGTACCGCTGCTCCAAGTCGCTCAACTCTTTCAGCATTGCGGGCGGCAGCCGCCTATCGACTGCTCCACCGGCGCGGGCTTCCATGGCCTTCCAATGCGCCATCTGCGCCTCGAGTTGCTTGTCGCCGCGGTCGTTATCCCGCAGGTCGTTGGTCTCCTTCCGGTTTACCTCTCCCGCCTGCACTGCGCGTTGTTCGGCCCGCTGCACCATGGCGGCCAAGTCCTTGTTGATCGTCTCGATGTGCTTGAGCCCCTCTTGTGTGAGACCCTTGTTCATCAAGGCCGCACCGTAAGCGAACTGCTGCACGTCGCCCTGACTCAGCTCGATTGGCTTCTTGCCTTCGATGTCAAACCGGGCGGGAGTCAGCTGCTTCTTGGTCTTTGGGTCATAGGTTGCCGGCACGTATTGCGCCGGGAACCGGTTGTCCTTGTGGACGTAGTCCATCACCTTGGCCTGAAACTCAGGGTCTTGCGATAGCTTCTTGGCCTCGTCGTTCACGTCCAGCATGCGGTTCGCGTTACGCGCGGCCACCATCCCAGCCGGGTCACGCCGGGCAATAGCGTACTGCCCCAACGCCGAATTCATCTCGCGGTCGTCGACCGGGCGCATCAGTCCAGTACCGTTGAACTGCTGGCTCTCGACATCGCGTTTCTGCAGATCAGCTAGGTTTGCGCCCGCGGCGTCCTCTTCTTTCATGCGGCCCAGCCGCAGGCCCAGCTCTTGATTCTGCAGGCGGTGCTGCTCCTCTTGCATGGCCATCTGGCGCTGGCGCATGCCAAACTCTTGCTGGCGCATCGCCATCTCTTGCTGGCGCTGGTCCTGGTCAGCGCGAAAGCGCTGGGTCTCCATCAACGCGGGGAACAGTCCGTACACGTCAGCCTCCTCGGCCAGAGCCGAACATGCCCAGCCCGTAACCCAGCATCTGGTTCCAACCTTGGGTGTTCATCTCGTTGGCGCGCGAGTTGCCATTGGTGAGGCCCATGCCCCAGTTGCCCACGCTGTTCATCGCGCCGATACCCACGCCGGTCGTGGCGTTCCAGTTGCCCACGTTCGAGTTGAACCCGCTGTTGGCACCTTGAATACCGTTCATGCCGATGCCCGCACTCTGGTTGGCTAGACTGGAGAATCCGGTAGACGCGCCGGTGGGGTTGCCCAGGCCAGCGGTGACCAAGCGCATGTTGAACCCTTCCTTGCGGGCTGCCTCGCGCGCCATGTTCATCGCCAGCGTCTTCTGCAGCGCCCCTTGCTGCGCCTGCTGCCGCATGTTAGATACAACCACGCCCGAATTCGGGTTCATGCCCCGTCGGTTCATGTCGCGCACCAGGGCCTGCATGGCCGCCGCACTCTGCATGTCCGAGTTGGCCCCGGCCTCGCCGGCAAAGCGCGCCCGGGCAGCGTCGCTGTCGTACGCGTTGACACGCGAGTCCAGGTCGCCCATCTGCTGCCAGTACCGGGCGTCGTACTTCTTGGCCAGCCCCGTGTTGAAGTCGGACTGCTGCTTGCCCAGAGCCAACTGGTCGTCCATGGCCCGCAGGTACCGCGGCGCAAAGGTCGTGCGCCAGTACTCGTCATTGGCCTGCGCGCGGGCGTTGGCGTCGTTGGCCGTCTTGTCCAAACCGGTGATGGCCGTGGTCAGGTTCGGGTCAGCCGTGGGGTTGCTGACGTTCTTGGATAGCGCAAACGCGGCACCAGTGCGCAACAGATCACCGCCACTGATGCCCACCGACTTGAGACCGGTGCCAATGTCCTTGACGAAGTTACCTGCAGAGTCCCAGAACCCACCACCCGCGGCGGGGGTGAGCCCCGCAGCCTTGATACCTGCAGCGGTGTCCCAGGCGCCAACGCCGGAAGACACGCCCTCTCCAAGGAACGCGCCGTTGCCGGCGGCACCCAATGCACTCCCGCCCGCGCCGCTTCCAGCGGCGCCGAGCCCTGCGGCGGTATCCCAGGCGCCAATGCCGGACGCGACTCCTTCACCCAGGAACGCACCATTCCCCGCCGCGCCGGCAGCCCCCGCGCCTAAACCCCCAGCCGCCAAGTACCCGCCGCCCATTGTGATCGCCGCAGCAATGGCTGCCTGGCGAACATCCTGAGCGTCGCTTGAGGAGTTCCACTTCGGCACGATCATCGGCCCGTCAGGGCCATCAACCAGTTGGTACTGGACGTTTCCGTGCCCTGCCGCAGACCAACCCACATCACGAGGATCTGGTGTTCCCTGGCCGACATATTGCCGTTCACCTACACGGCTGGTGGATCCATCGTCGTTAACGTCTCCGAGGAATCCGAAGTTGCGACCGCCATACGTGAGCTGGCGTCCGTCAACCGTTCGCGTTCCGGACGGTACATAGCCGGACTCACCCTGATCGTAGCCGCCAAAGGACTCCTCGTACTTGCCGTTGGCAAATCCCAGTTTGGACAAGTCCGTGACGCCGTTAGCGCGCAGTAGTTTGGCGAGCTCCGCCACGCGGTCTACGCCTTGAGCGCCCCAGTCGCCAGACTTGCCCCACTTCGCGCGGATCTGGCTCTCCAGAGCATCACCGGAGTCACTCATCAGCCCATCGAATGCACCGGCCATGGGGCGCTCCTCAGTCCGCCTGGCTCAGCAGATCGCCAAGGCCATCAAGCGCAGTTGACAGATCATCGGCCCCCGACTTGGTTTCGGCCTTGATCTTCTTGGCTGCCGGTGCCTTCTTGGCTGCCGGCGCCGGCTGCAGGTCCACCTTGGTGGGCGGCGCGGCCGGGTCGTCACCAGCCTCCAGGCGCTCGATCAAGTCCATGCCCGCGGGGGTCATCGTGACGCCGTAGGCATTGAAGCTGCCCCAGGTCTTGTTGTTGCGGTACACGTATCCCGTGCTCAGGTCGAACCCGAGTTGGCGGAGGTAGTCAGCGTCCATGGGGACTCCTATTGGTGGATGGATTCTAGGCCAACACGTTAGTGTGCGCTAGCTTCAGGCGTACCAGGTGAACCCGGTAGGCGGCAGGCTGACCGTTGTCCCTGCGCGCGGGCAGATGAGCGCCGTGGGCGTGACGCCGGTGTCCGGGTACGCGCCGATCACCGGTGTGAAGTTGGCATCAGGCAGAGTGAACGTCGGACTTGTGCCCGCCGCGGGGTCACCTGAAATCCAGGTTCCCGCCTTGGAGAACCACACTTTGCCCGTGGCAAAGTCGACGGCCACGCCAATCATGTCGTACGTGTTCGTGCCTACGTTGACCGGCGTACCCCAGTTCCATGCGTAGCTGGAGTTGGCTGAGGCTGTACCGTTGGTGATCAGCCCCGCGGAGCAACTGCGGTAGTCGATGTTGGTGATGCAGTAGTACCCCGTCGTGCCGAACGGATCGCGCGTCGTTGGGTAGTTGCTCGTGAACCCGCTGTTGGCCAAGAAACCAATGAACATCCGCCCTGATCCGTTGCGTATCTCGAAGTACCGTTTGCCCGAGCGTGCGATCTGCGTGTTCTCGCCGTTGGGCGACGACAGGTGCGCAATGCCAACCTGGGGCGAAGACGCCGAGAACGTGGCGCTGCGGATGTCGGTCACTGAAGTGGGCGACGCGGGGTCGACCACGGTTGTGTACGCGTTGCTCTCGAGCAGGAGCGCGTTGCCAGTGGGGCCTGTGACGGTGCCTGTGCTGGTAGCCCAAGCCGCGGTCGGAACTGACCCGCGGGCGCGGGCGACGCCCTTGGTCATCCTCAGCGGGCTCACCCAGTAGGACGAAACGCCTGCACCGTTCGGGGAGTTGGACGAAGCCACATACACGGTATATGTAGACGCGTTGTTATGCGCGGGGAATGTTCCCGTCTCCACCTGGGTTCCATTCAGGTCAAGGTAGTAGGTATTGCCTGAGATGGTCAGTTGCAGGAAATGCAACGTATTGGCCGCCAGCGTTGCCGGGAACGTGGTCGCGTTGTTGTTGATGCGGAACCGGAGCGAGGCCAGACCACTCATGCCAAGTTCAGCGATCCGGCCTGATCCTGAGTCATTCCACTGCCAGAAGTACGCAGACGGGTCCACGTTTTGAAGGCTGCTGTACTTGAAAAAACACTCCAGCGTCGTCGACTCGTTAGATGGTCTGGAAAACCTGGAATTGACGCCCGTGCTCGTGAATGCAGGAATCGTCGGCCCCGGCCGGGTTCCCTTGATCGTGTTGCTTGAGTAGACTTGCTGAGCGCTATCGAACGACGCATCGGACGTGATCGTCACCGTACTCGCGTAGCTGCTCAGATCGTTGATGACCGCGCCGCCGTCCGTGCCCCCCTGGATGAGCAGTGTGACGTTGGCGTAGTACGGGTCGCCTACTACTGTGCCGGAGTCGACGACGATGTCCTTCACCTCCAGCACGCGCTTGCGGGCCACCACATCTAGCAGATCCACGTCGGCCCGCAGCAAGTAGATCGCTGCCCAGATCGCACTGAGCTGAGACCGCAGTTGCTTGCAGCAGTCTTCGACGCTGGCTGCGGATTCGTTCTCAAGCGCCAGCAGTCGCTGCCCAATATCGGCGACAACCGGGTCCAGGTCACGGAACGTGACAGCGCGCTCGAAACGATCGCCACGGGCGCCCAGGCGCACCTCGAGCCATTCGCGGACCTGTTCTTCCCATTGACGGCGCGCGGGCTCGACCGCTGTTGACGCAGGCAGCGCAGGCAGGCGCGCGGGCGTGTTGGCGCGGGCTCCGCGGGAGGTGAGGTTATCAGCCACCGCGCCGCAGCTCCTCAGAAGACGACGCCAGTGTGATGCGCGTAGCGCGTTCGTCGTCAGTCCACTGCAAACTCCACTCACGCCCGCGCGTAGCCGCCAACCGAATCGGGGTGTTGGCCGAGACGGTAGACGTCTGGGCGGTGTTGCCGTCAGCGTAGACCACCAAAGTGCCTGATGTGAAGTTGCCGTTGACGCGCGCCCAGGCAAACGAGGGCTGGTCATTGAACGTGTACACGCCACTCTTCCACACACCGCTCTGCGCCGAACCCGAGAGCATTGGCAACACGGTCGTGGACACCGCCGTGTACAGCGTGTCGGTCAACAGGTCCGTGTACGCCGCAGTTGCCCCGGACGCCGTGGTCAGCGTCATCCCCTTGGTAGCAAAGTCCATGGTCAGCAACTTGCCCGCCGTAGTCAGCCACAAGTAGTACACGCCTTCACTGAACGCCGCGAAGCTGGCCGACGGGGTCAGGGCCGCCCAGTCGTCCTTGCTATACCCTGCCAAAGTCAGTACGGACACGCCAGTGGGGTCGACGATGCAGACCCCGTCTGGAGACGCAAACAGCGCCGCGCCGGCGGCGCTGGCAGCTGACCGCTTGGACACGACAGACTGAGGACGATCGAGCTTCTGGTCGCTCATCTGCGCCGGATCGGCGCCCGACACCAGTACCGGATCACCCTCAGTCAACAGGATGAACCCTTGCGCCACCGCCTTGATGGCGATGATGGTGTGCTGCAGGGCCAGCTCGTATTCGCGCGGCCAGGCGTACGGGGTGTACGCCACACAGAAACAGGCGATCTTGCCCACCGATCCCGCCATGATGCCGTTGGCACCGCCGCACAGATTGACCATGTCGCTGCGCGGCTCGGTCCAGGTCAACGTCTGGCAGACGTCGGGGCCCAGTTCCTCCTGCAGTTTGCTGTCAGTGTAGGTCAGTGTGCCGATGGCCGTCTCGGCCACGAACTCGAACGCCGCGCCTTCGTTGGTGGTGCTGGATCGATACAGCCGCCACAGCGTCGTGGCGCCGTACGTGGATGAAGCCGGTGGCGCTACCACCGTGATGTCCACGTGGTCGTTTTGATCGAGCTCAACCAGTGTGCTGGTGGGAGACGGGGCAGATTCTTCGCCCCAGTCCGTCACGTACGTGTAGAAGTACGTGCGCGTCTCAACCACGCGGTCCACCGCCAATGGCACGACGTACGCGTAGTCATTGAGGATGTTCTCCAACAGCGTGTTGGCGCCAGCGAAATAATTGTCGACCGCCCGGATCGTGGCCGCCAGGCGCTGCAGTGCGTCAGACAAAGCATAGATCCGGGCCGTGTCAGTTAGCACGCGCGTGACGTACGTGGACACCTCGTTCTGCGCTGCGTTAACGCGAGCGATCAGCGTAGCCAGGGGCTCGAGCGCCACGTTTGCGATATTGGCCACGCGCGCGGCCAACTGGTCCGCAGTGGCGTCGGGCATCAACTGCCCGCCAGTGACGGGGTTCGTGAACGTCTTGATCTCAGTTGCCAGCGCCGACTCGTTGATGATGTAGCCGACCGGCCGCCACGTGATCGGGACTGCCCAGTACGAGTTCGACGCGTACGTGATCGCCGAGCCCCCCAGTAACGGGTCCAGCAAGTACTGGTCTGACGCGTTGGTAGCTGCGCCCGACGTCAGTGGCGTTGCGTACACGATCTGTGCCGAGTTTGACGTCGGCATGGGAGTCACGTCCCCGTGCGTCAGCCACACCGCCCCCAAGGACCCTGTCGTAGGTGTGCCGTTAGCCAGCAATGGCGAGGTGTGGTTGGCGATGACGGCGTCACGGATGTCCTGGGCCCAGGTCTGGATCGAAGCCTGCTGCTCCGTTAGCGTGTACTCATCGACCACAACCACTGTTGCGGTAGGCGCCGCGGTAGGCGCCCGAACCCCCAGGCGGCGGTACGACCCACCCGACCAGGCTTCAGGGTATGCAGCATGTCCGGTGACGTAGACACGCTCTGTCGTGGTGTCGTTAAGCTGCCCGTTGACGAAGTCCGCTTCAGCAGTGGACGACAGCCAAACGCCGGACGGCGTGCGATGCAGCGATTTGGTGCCCGTCGTAACCGTAGTCACTGACGCACCCGGGCCCTTGATTGGGCGGAAGTCGCCGTAACGCAGATCCAGATTGCTGGCCGTTTGCGCGCGCCCAGGCCCCAGCTCTCGTGGATCCACTGAGGGCGCAATACCGCCGAACTCCGTGATGTCGATGACCGTCATCAGACGTCCTTGATCCGCACCGTGAAGTCGGCTTCCTTGATGATCGGCGTGGCCGCGTTGGTCGTCACCTTCACCGTGATCTTGTACGTCTCGCCGTCAACACCGCCAGACAGCACCACGCGCACGATCTGGCTGGCCAAGGACGACGTGACCACTGTGATGCCGGACTCTGCAGTGACCGTGTGCGACGCCGCGTTGTCCGTCCGGTTCTCGAACCAGTCTGTGTAGTCGACGTCGTAGTCCAGTGTCTCGCCTGACTGCTTGACCATTCGACCGAGGATTGCGGGAGACGCCATGGGGTTCTTTCTCGCAGTAGCACGTTAGATTGTAGGCGGTCGACTGAGGCCCCACAACCAGCAGCTTACCCAGGAGGCACAGTCATCTGGTGAAAGTCCTGCCCCACGGGGATGTTGCGATCGTCCATAGCCACTCGAATCACGGCGTTGGCTTCTCCAGACGCGGCCACAGCGTATACCAATGTGCCAGTCGACACCGTGACAACTTGACCCGTCAGAGCGCGCGTGACGTTGCCCGTAACGCCGTACGTGACAGTGCCCGTCGCCGCCGTGGCCGCCTGCCCCGACAGCGGGACGACGATACCGAGCGTCAGCGTGCCTGCTGACGTAGTGATCTGCGTACCCGTTGCTGCCTTGGACACAACTAGTGCAACGGTGCCTGCACTTGCTGTGACGGCTTGACCCAAGGCAGGTAGTGACACAGCCGGCGCAACCGTGCCTGCTGATACGGTGACAGCCTGCCCGCTGAGCGCCAACGTGATGTTGCCGCTGGCGTTGTATGTGATCGTGCCGGCCGATGCAGTTACGGCTTGGCCGGACAGCGCGATGGTCAGTGACGGAACGGCCGTGCCGGCTGACGTGGTAACAGCTTGGCCCGAGATGGCTGTGACTGGTGCCAGCGTCCCGGCCGATGCTGTGACAGATTGACCCGAGAGGCCAAGAGAGGCTGACGGCACAAGCGTGCCGGCTGATGCTGTGACAGATTGGTTGATAAGCTCCTGCGGCGCATGCCGCAGAGAGCTAACGAGAGATGGTTTGGTTTCTCGGTCTAGGTTCGATTCCTAGCTCTCTCGTTAGTTCCCTGAGGTGTGCGGCATGGTAACGAAAAACTTTTTATTGCCCCCCAACGGCATTGACGATTGGAACGCTATTAGTTTGCATC
>ERZ650310.396-NODE-396-length-13139-cov-13.567793_pt1 | contig 13139 bp, 8 predicted proteins | sample MGYA00376246_ERZ650310 | MGnify/ENA primary metagenome ERZ650310 (study PRJEB26733, sample SAMN07839286) | wastewater metagenome | biome: small river; feature: stream; material: water | place: USA: North Carolina | collected 2016-03-01 ...
TGTCTAAAATCATCATGATGAGTGCGCCAATTAAGTTGAAAAGCGCCACCACAATCACCAAAGTAAAAATTAAGTAGACCGCAATATTTTCGGTATTCAACATTTTATAAAGCGATTCGTTCAGTTGCGCTCTATTTTTAACCGTGATCGTATTGTTGAAAATGGATTGCAATTGCTCGATAACCGCTTTTTCATTGGTTCCTTTCTGAATTTTGATTTCCAATCCCGACACTTGATTGGGTTTATATTCTAACAATTCTTGAGCAAGACCCAAATCGGCAAAAACATATTTGGAATCCAAATCTTCATTGACTGTATAAATTCCAATCGGTAATAAATCAGACTGATTAAAGGCTTGTTCTGGATTTTCGATAGCGCCTTTCCCGGGTTTGGGAACAAAAACTTGCAAGGGTCTGTTGAAGTCCAATAACCCCATCGAAAATTGTTGAGCAATGCCGTAACCCACTACGACCTGATTCGTATTGGGAGCTAACCATTGGCCGTTAAAAAGATTTTTTTCAACAGGATTGACTTTGGTAAACAAACTATCAATTCCTTTTAAGTAGGTCACTTGCTGTTTGCCGTCAAAGGTAAAAAGCACGCGTTCTTCAATGATTTTGGAATACGAAACAAGACCGTCAATTTGTTTGATTTGGCGTTCTTGTTCGGGTGTAATCAAAATAGATTTCCCTAAAGTTGCGTTGAGTTTTAAATCGGGATCTATGGCATTGGTAAACGAAAGACTAAATTCTTTCAATCCACTAAAAACCGACAGCACCACAAAAAGGGCCAGTGCGCCAATGATAATTCCCACACTAGCAATACGATTAATGATGTTAATAGCATTGTTTTTGCTAGTACTGATGCTGTATCGTTTGGCTATATAAAGAGGGAAGTTCAATTTAAAACTGTCTGCGTTTTTCTAAAAGATCTCTGTTTTCAATTGGGTTATCTCTGTTCGCTAATGCTTTGTCAATCTTTTCGATATAGTCCAAAGAATCGTCAATAAAGAAAACCAAATTAGGTACTTTGCGCAATTGCAAACGCACGCGTTGCGACAAATCGTGCTTAATTAATGTAGTATTGGTTTTGATAGCCACTAAAGTTTCTTGGGCTTTCTCCTGAGGAAAAATGCTTAAATATACTGTGGCAACAGATAAATCTGAAGTCACCGCCACCTTGGATACGGAAATAATCAAATTGGTTATTCCATTTTTTCTCACTTCACCTTGCAGGATATCCACCAAATCTTTTTGGATAACGCCGCCTATTTTTTTCTGTCTATTTGTTTCCATGATGCAAAAATACTACTTTTAAACTTTATTCGAACAAATTTTAAATCGAACCAAAATTTTGAGAAGCTATTCCTGCTTTACGCTATATCTTTCCTGCCGAACCCCGGCAGCAAAGGATGCCGCTTCAATCAGGGCTAGGAGTTTCGTTTTCAGTTCCCGAATACAATTATAAACCCAAATGATGCAAAGACACTCCTTTTCGATTTATGACGCCTCAGCCGGTTCTGGAAAAACCTACGCCTTGGTCAAAGAATATTTAAAAATTATCTTGACTTCGCCCAAAAATGATGCGTATCGCAATATCCTAGCCATTACGTTTACCAACAAAGCGGTACACGAAATGAAAAGCCGTATCGTAGGAAGTTTGTCTGATTTTGCTTCTGATACTCCTTCGCCAAAATCTCAGGATTTGATGCAGGATTTGTCTGTGGATACTTCGCTGTCTATTATCCAAATCAAAACCAAAGCACAACAAATCATCAAGCACCTGATTCATAATTATGCTGCTTTTGACATTTCGACCATTGATAAATTCACTCATAAAGTGATTCGGGCCTTTGCACACGATTTGAATTTACCCATGACGTTTGAGGTCACTTTAGATACCGAAAATTTATTGATTGAAGCTGTAGATGCTATTATTGCTCAGGCTGGCGAAGACGAAATTTTGACGAATTTATTAGTCGATTTCACCATGGAAAAAACCGACGATGATAAATCTTGGGACATTTCTCGTGAAATTCTAGAAACGGGAAAATTAGTTTTGAATGAAAACAACCGAAATGAAATCACTCATTTTCAAGATAAATCCATCACCGAATTTCTTGAAATCAAGAAAAAGCTCGCTGTTGTTTGTGAGGACTTAGAAAAAGAAACCATCGTTTTAGGAAACGAAGTGGCGGCACTCATTGAACAAAATGGCATTGACGTAAAATCGTTTTCAAGAGGTACTTTTCCGAATCATATTTCGAGTATTCAAGAAGGAAAATTCAATCCTAAAAACAAAATGTTTCACGAAGCCGATGATATTGCCATCAATAAAACAGCGCAAGACCGTGCGCTGATTGAAGCGATTATTCCTGATTTGTTGGCTATTCTATCTAAAGTGTATCTCTTGTTTGAGAAGATTCATTTTTACAAAGCCTTCTTAAAAAACATAACGCCTTTGTCATTGTTGAATACCGTTAGTAATGAATTGGCTAAGATCCAACAAGAACAAAATATTCTTTCCATAACCGAATTCAATGCGTTAATTCATCGAGAAATTCAAAACCAACCGGCTCCTTTTATTTATGAGCGTTTGGGCGAACGCTACCGTCATTTTTTTATAGACGAGTTTCAGGACACTTCTGAAATGCAGTGGCAAAATTTGATTCCGCTTATTGATAATGCGCTTTCCGGTCAGGACGAATACGGAGATAAAGGGACTTTGATGATTGTGGGCGACCCGAAGCAATCCATTTACCGTTGGCGTGGTGGAAAAGCAGAGCAGTTCATCGAGTTGAGTAAAGACCAAAACCCATTCAATAATCCCGATAAAAAACTAACGCAATTAGAATACAATTACCGTTCGTACTCGCAAATTATAGAATTCAACAATAGCTTTTTTAAATTAATGGCTAATGAATTTCAGCATCCTGATTACAAAGATTTATATGAAAATCACAGCCGCCAAAAAGTAAATTCCAAAACAGGAGGCTATGTCAATATTTCGTTTCTGCCAGATACAGCGGAAACGGAAGAAGAGACAACAGATAAAACCCAAATGTATGTTGAAGCCACTTTGGAAACCATTAATAAGGTAGTTGAAAAAGGTTTCGAATACAAAGACATCGTTATTCTGACTCGCAAGCGCGGTCAAGGAATTGCTGTAGCAAATTATTTAACAGAGCAAGGCGTTCCATTATTGTCATCTGAAACCTTGATGATTCAAAATGCGACCGAAGTCCGTTTTATTATTCATTTGCTAAAATATTTGAAAAACAGTTCCGACATTGATGCTAAAGCCCATTTTTTACACTATTTAGCACTGCATGCTCAAGATGAATTACCCGTGCATGATTTTATTGCCAAAGGCAAAGAATTGGTTCAAGAAACCGAATTTGAAAACTGGTTGTTGCAATTTAATTTAGACTTATCGTTTCAAAATCTCCGAAAAAAGTCATTGTACGAAGCGGTGGAGATTATGGTGAGTAGGTTCTTGAATCCGGAACTTCGCGCCTCTAGTTACGTACAATATTTTCTAGACATTGTATTAGAGAGGGATATTCGCAATCAAGCAGGAGTAGCTGATTTCTTGGATTTTTGGGACAAAAGCGGTGAGAAGTTTAGTATTCCGTCACCTGAAGGGACTAATGCAGTTCGAATAATGACTATTCACAAGTCGAAAGGACTAGAATTTCCAGTGGTAATCATGCCTTTTGCTGAAGAAGATTACAGCCGCAAACCCAAAGATAAATTGTGGCTAAATGCGGAGGAAGAAACAGTCGGCTTGCCAAAAGTATTAATTGACAACAGTAGTGCAGTTGAGGGATTTGGCGAGGATGCTTTAGAATTATACATCATTAAAAAGCAAGAGGAATTGCTAGACAACATCAATGTGTTGTACGTTGCTTTAACCCGAGCCGAAGAACAATTGTATATCATATCTAGTAGAAATTTATCCAATAAAGGCGAGCTGCCTAAGAACAATATGTGTGCTTTTTTTATTAATTATTTGATAGCGCAAGGCGTATATGATGCTGATAAACTTGAATATGAGTTAGGTAATGCAGCTAAATTATCTTCAACTGAAAAACATAAAGACGAGTCTAAAACTATTCCTGTTGTCAATGCAATTTTAGATGCAAAGAATATTAAAATCGCTCAGCGAGAATCTCTAATGTGGGGAACACATCAACAAGAGGCTATTGAGTATGGCAATTTGATACACGAAATTTTATCATTTGTAAAAACCAAAAACGATGTGGATTTGGCTATTACCAAAGCCCTTGAAAACGGATTGATAACCATAGCTCAAAAACAGCTGGTGCATCAAACAATTGTCGAAATTGTGGAACATACCGCGTTGAAAAATCATTTTGCTGAAGGGAATCGAGTGATGAATGAGCAAACGATTATTCAAAAAGAAGCAAGAACTATTAAACCGGATCGTATGGTAATTACTCCAGATAATACAGTGTTTTTATTGGATTATAAAACAGGCGCTCCGAATCCAAAATATGAATTGCAATTGACTAATTATCAATATGCAATTGAAGATATGGGATATAAAGTGGTTGAAAAAGCATTGATTTATATTGGAAAAGAGGTAGTCGTGGTTCAATTTTAATGTTTTTCTTATAAAAAACTAAAGAATTCAAATTTTCTCTAATGCCTTGTTACTAGTGCTAGGACTATTGATTTTAGATGTGAAAAATGTATTTTAAGAGGTTTAAATAGAAGATTTGTTGTCATTTGTTTTGTATTTCTGAAATTTGATTCTATTTTTGTTAAGAAATATAAAATTATTTGTTAAAATCATTAATTAAAAAATAACTATGAAACAACTTAACAAAATTCTTATTGCTGTTGTATTAATTATCGGATTAAATGCTCAAGCACAAGATAGTAAAAATCCATGGGCAGTCTCTTTTGGAATGAATGCTTTGGATACAAGAACAAGTGCTGGAGGAGGAAGTAGCTTTTTAGATTCTCATTTTTCGGATGCTTTTTCTGTAAAAAAGAATTGGAATATTGTACCAACAATTTCTTATATTGGAGTGTCTAAATATGTTGGTGATAATTTTTCTATTGGATTGTCTGCTTCTTTTAACAAAGTGAGTAAATATGTTAGCCTTGTAAATTCAAATTACGTAGTTTCAAATCCAGGAGATGTTACTTTTTATGGAATTGATGCGAACGTAAAGTATAGCTTTCAAACTTTAATTAAATCTAAAGTAATAGATCCATCTATCTCATTAGGTCTTGGGTATTCAGTATTGGGAGATAATACATACCAAACAGTTAGTCCAAGTGCTGGAGTTGTGGTATGGGTTTCTGAAAATATAGGTTTAGAACTTTCTTCAAAATATAAAAAATCTTTTGAAAGCAGAGAGTTTAATAGTCATTTTAATGCGCCTTCTATGTTGCAACATTCAGTAGGGTTAGTAATTAAATTTGGCGAATAAAGTTAGCTTATTAAAATAGTTTAATAAAAAACACCCTTTTAGGGTGTTTTTTATTTTTACAAAGTGTAGTATTAATTTTACATGCAAATAAGTGTCTGATTTTCAAACCATTAATTTTTTTTTCTAATTAATTATTTTGTTATTAGACATTTAGGTACTACTTTTGTGTAAATAACTAAAAAGTAATTTAAAAAAATCAAGTATGAAACATCTTAACAAAATTTTTGTTGCTGCGATGGTGGTAATGGGTTTAAGCTCACACGCACAAGACAGTAACAATCCTTGGGCACTTTCTTTCGGAGTTAATGCTCTTGACACTAGAACTAGTGCTGGTGGAGGAAAAGATTGGTTTAATAACCATTTTTCTCAACCATTATCGGTAAAAGATAATTGGAATATTCTTCCTTCTATATCTTATATTGGTGTGTCTAAATATGTAGGTGATAACTTCTCTTTTGGAGTTTCTGGGTCAATTAATAAAATGAGCAAGTTTGTAACTAATAGTCCGTCAAAAGGATATGTAGTTTCTAACCCTGGAGATTTAATGTATTACGGAATTGATGCTACTGTAAAATACAGTTTTCAATCATTAATCAAATCTAAAGTAGTTGATCCTTCTCTTTCTTTAGGTGGAGGTTATACTTTTCTTGGAGATACTAGTTTTGGAACTATTAATCCAGGAGCTGGTTTAACTTTATGGTTCTCTGAGAATATAGGTTTAGAATTGGCTACTAAATACAAAAAATCTTTTGGTGACAGAACAATTGGTACTGCTGTAAATCAACCTTCTTTATTTCAACATACTGCCGGTCTTGTTTTCAAATTTGGAGGTAAAGACACAGATAATGACGGAATCTACGATAGAGAAGATGCTTGTCCACAAGTTGCAGGTTTAAAACAATTCAACGGATGTCCTGACACTGATGGAGACGGAATTATTGATGGAAGTGATGCTTGTCCAGAAGTTGCTGGTTTAGCTGCTTTAAACGGATGTCCAGATGCTGATGGGGATGGAGTTACTGATGCAAAAGATGCTTGTCCAGAAGTTGCTGGTTTAGCTGCTTTAAAAGGTTGTCCAGATGCTGACAAAGACGGAGTTGCTGATAAAGATGACAAATGTCCTTCAGTTGCAGGTCCTAAAGAAAATGCAGGTTGTCCATGGGCAGATACTGATAAAGATGGTGTAGCTGATAAAGATGACGAATGTCCAGAAGTTGCTGGTCTTGCTAGCAATAAAGGATGTCCTGAAGTTACTGCGGCAGTTTTAGAAAGTGTTAAAGTTGAGGCTAAATCAATCTACTTTAATTCAGGTAAAGCTACTTTTAAATCAGAAGATGTTCCAGTAAAAATTGAATCAATCTCAAGTTTACTTAAACAATATCCAAATGCTAAATTTAGTATTGAAGGACATACAGATAGTGATGGTTCAGATGCATTTAACCAAAAATTATCTCAAGAAAGAGCTGATGTAGTTAGAAATGCATTAATCGAAAGAGGAATGAAAGCAGCTAACTTAACTGCTGTTGGTTATGGAGAAAGCAAACCAGTTGCTTCAAACAAAACTGCTGCTGGAAAAGCTAAAAATAGAAGAACTGAAGTAGTATTACAAAAATAATATACTTTAAATATTTTTTAGAAAACGCCCTGATTTATCAGGGCGTTTTTTTATTTTTATAGAATGACAAACACTTCATTTTTAGATAAAATTGCAGCAGTACTAATTGAGAATTATTCTGATAAATTATCAGATACAGTCGTTATTTTGCCCAATAAAAGAGCCAAGGTTTTTTTGATTGAAGCTATCAAAAATCAGGTGAGCCAAACTGTTCTTTCGCCAGAGATAACTAGTATTGAAGATTTTGTACAAACTATTGCAGGGATTCGTTCCATCGATTCTATTGAATTATTATTTGAGTTTTACGAGGTGTATTTGTCGATTACTCCTTCTGCCCAACAACAATCTTTTGAGCTTTTTGCTAATTGGGCTAAAACCCTTTTGCAAGATTTTAACGAAATTGATCGCTATTTATTAGACCCCTCTCATGTATTATCCTACTTGAAAGATATTGAAGATATTAAAAAATGGGGAATAAAAGTCGAAGACAAAACTCAGTTGCTCGAAAATTATATTGATTTTTGGAAGTTATTGCCCAATTATTACCAATCATTATACGATCATTTACTAGCTAAAGGAATCGGTTACCAAGGATTGATTTATAGAGAAGCGGTTAAAAACCTAATTCATTTTTTAAACTCTGTTCAGAACAAACAATTCATTTTTGCCGGATTTAATGCTTTAAATGCTGCCGAAGAAAAAATTGTTCAAGAGCTTTTAGCTGTGGGTCAAGCCAAAATTTATTGGGACGCTGACCAAACCTTTCTAAACGATCCGTATCATGATGCAGGGCTGTTTTTACGTCGATTCAAGGAGAATTGGAAACACTACAAGTCACATCCATTTGAATGGATTGTAAATGATTTTTCAGCTACCAAAAACATTCAAGTTATTGGTACACCAAAGTCTATTGGTCAAGCCAAAATTGCAGGAAGTATTTTGGAACAAACCATTGAAAATCATCCTGAAAAATCCTTAGATAAAGTGGCTGTCGTTTTAGGCGAAGAAAGTCTATTAGTTCCGTTGTTGTATTCGTTACCGGCTTCGGTTGGCGCTTTGAATATAACCATGGGGTATTCGGCAAAGAATAATCCCGCTCAGATTTTGGTAGCCAAATTATTCAAAATGCATACCAATTCGTTATCCAGAAACAACAAAGGGTATGTATTGTATTATAAAGAGGTGCTTGATGTATTGACTCATCCACTTGTAGAACCGTATGTCCAAACACGGGAATTAGTTGCTCTTATCAATGATAACAATTATACCTTTATCACCTACCAAAAACTATTGGATCTGAATCCAAATCCGAGTGAGCTATTCTTATTGTTGTTTCAAAAATGGGAAACGGGTGCTGTCCCTGTTTTAGAAACTATTATTCGTTTGTTGCAAACCATAAAAAGTAATTTGAGCAACGATAATGAAGAGGAAAAAATTACCAAAGCTTTTGTTTTTGCTATTTATAAAGTGATTAATAAACTGATTACGTATTATTCCAAACACCAACATATTGACAAAATCGAAACTTTGTATGCTATTTACAAACAAGTTATCGATGTGGCTGAGGTTTCGTTTGAAGGCGAACCGTTGAATGGTTTACAAATTATGGGAGTTTTAGAAAGTCGGGTTTTGGATTTTGATACTGTCATCGTTACCTCTATGAACGAGGGGAATTTCCCTGCTGGTAAATCTTCCAATTCGTTTATTCCGTACGATGTAAAACGTGAATTAGGTTTGCCAACGTTCAAAGAAAAAGACGCGATTTATACCTATCATTTTTACCATTTATTGCAACGTGCCACCAACATTTATTTGCTATACAATACCGAAAGCGAAGGGCTAGATGCTGGGGAAAGAAGCCGATTCATCACCCAATTGGAAGTTGAAAAGCAAACCAATCATCATCTGACTAAAGAAATGTACAATGCCGTTTTGCCTGAAACTGCGTATGTACCAATGGAAGTTCCGAAATCAGAAGCGGTGATGCTGCGATTGAAAGAAATTGCAGCTCAAGGTTTTTCTCCTTCGGCATTGACCAAATACATCAGGAATCCGATTGATTTTTATTTTCAACGAATCCTTCGCATTCGAGAAGTGGAGGAAGTTGAAGAAACGATTGCGGTAAATACTTTAGGGACAATTATACATGAAACTTTAAAAACGCTATACGAACCATTTATCGGGCGGTTAATTTCTGAATTTGATTTGCAAAATTGTTTCAAGCAAATTGATGCCGAAGTATTGAAACAATTCAAATTGGTGTACAAAGAAGGCGAAATAAAAAAAGGGCGCAATTTGTTGGCTTTTGAGGTAGCAAAACGCAACGTATCCAATTTCTTAAAAGTCGAATTAGAAAGCGTTAAAAAGGGGGAACAAATCCAAATTATTGCTTTGGAACAAACCTATGAAAGACTTTTAGAACACCCTAAATTACCTTTTCCAGTTTTAATTAAAGGAAATGTGGACCGAATCGAAAATCGCGATGGAGTCATCCGAATTATTGACTATAAAACAGGGAAAGTAGAAAAAGGGACAGTGACATTGCGCACCTGGGATGATTTAACTCTTGATATTAAAAACGAGAAAATCATTCAAGTTTTAGCGTATGCTTTTATGTTTGAAAAAGAGGCGAAAGGCTTACCCATTGAGGCCGGAATTATCTCCTTCAAGAACTTAAAAGCTGGATTTTTACCTTTTAATTTTAAATCAGGAAAAGAGGATCAAACTCGTGTCGATGATGCAATTATGAATGATTATTTGGAACAAATTGTAGTTTTGCTTACCGAAATTTTAGACGCAACGATTCCTTTTAAAGAGAAAATATAAATGAATGAAAGGTTAAGAAAAATCGCAAATGCTTTTGAGTTTTTTAAAAGTACAGTTCCAATTAATTTGGGTGCGAGTCTTTTTATTGGCTTTTTTGGAGGGCTAATTGCCTTCAATTATTCATTTTTGAGTTTTGGGCTTATCTTATGTCTGGTATTGAAAGGGGTTCGAAATGAAAACGACTATTTATTTTACTTCAACAATGGAATTTCCAAAAAGCAACTTTGGATGTATTCTTGGTTTTTTAGTTTCCTTACTTTAATAATCGGCATTTTTATTTTGAACTTTATACTGCGTTTATTTTGAAAAAACATCTTTTAGAAATAGACAGTATTCAGAAAAATTTTGGTCACCAATCCATTGTTTCAGATGTGTATTTGAAATGTGAAACGGGAGATATTATAGGGATTTTAGGGAGAAATGGTTGTGGAAAATCGACGCTTTTAAAAATTATTTTCGGGGTAGTCTCTGCTGATTTTAAATTTGTTCGCATTGATGGGAAGGTGCAATTAAAAGCAGCAGCTTTATTTCGAGACATTAGTTATTTGCATCAAGATAGTTGTATCCCAAAATCACTTTCGGTAAAAAAAGCCATTCAGCTCTCCATTCCAAAAGAAGAGTTGCTGGATTTCTATGCAGATGAAATGATTCATAACATTCGGGATAAAAAAACTAGACATCTTTCGGGAGGCGAATTACGTTATTTAGAAATTAAATTAGCGCTTAGAAATCCCTCAAAATTTGTCTTATTAGATGAGCCTTATAGTGGATTGTCTCCACTTATGGGAGAAAAAATCAACCAATTAATTCTTGACAATTCGGCTCGAAAAGGAATTATTATTACCGACCATAATTATCAAAATGTAACTTCAGTAGCGACACAATTGACCTTGATGAAAGAAGGAAAATTACATTACTTAAAAGACAAAATGGAATTAGTTGAGAAAGGGTATTTGAATTCTGGAATGATTTAAACCGACTTAAAAAAATACAATAATTCTGTTTGAAGTGCTTGTTGGTTTTCAATGTGCGACATGTGTCCGTCTGGAAAACTCAACAATTGAACTTGGGTGCCTTCGATTTGTTCTTTAGTTTCTTCGTAGTTTAAAACAGGATCTTTTTTCCCTAAAATCAATACTTTAGGATAAGGTGTCAAATGCAATAGCACTTCTCTGTCCATACGAATTTTCATTCCTTCTAACGAAGCTACAATTCCTTGAAGCGGTGTTTTTAGGGCTTCTTTTTTTACGTCATTAATCGCTTCAGCAAGACGTTCTCTGTTTTCTTCGCTAAATAAATTAGAAATAGATAACGAAATGAAATTTTGAAACGATTGCTTAACGGCTTTTATGGCACGATCTCGATTGGTTTTGCGTTCCTCGCTATCGGCTCTGGCAGTCGAATTTAACAACACCAAACCTTTTACCATATCCGGATACAATTCGGCAAAAGCCAAAGCGACATAGCCACCCATTGAGTGACCCACAAAAATGGCTTTTCGGATGCGCAATTCAGATAACACTCCATGAACTGCATCGGCATTGTTTTCCATAGAATGCACGTAGCCCATACACTCGGTTTCGCCATGTCCTAATAAATCAATGGTAATGATTCTGAATTTTTTGCTCCATTCCGGAATAAAAGCATTCCACATCTTTTTGTTTTCCAAAAAACCATGCAATAAAACTACTGCCGTTCCTTTGCCTTGGTCGGTGTAGCTAATGGTGGTGTTTTTGAAATGAAGTGTTTTAGTCATGCGAGCAAAGGTAAATTATAAACACAAAAGGCGCAAAATTTTTCCATAGTGTTCACAAAGAATTGAGAATTAATCTTGTCATTCTGAACTTGTTTCAGAATCTCCGTTTAAGTAGAGAAGCTGAAACAAGTTCAGCTTGACAAATAAAGATAAAAAAAACGGCTCACTTTCGTAAACCGTCTTAACCGAAAACAGTCAACAGACAACTTTTAACTATTCATTAAATTTTCTATTTCCTCCACTTCAATTGGAATGTTGCGCATCAAGTTGAAAGGCGCCCCTTTTTCTTGTACTACCACATTGTCTTCTAAACGAATCCCAAAACCTTCTGCTGGAATGTAAATCCCTGGCTCAACCGTAAACACCATATTGGCTTGCATTGGTTCGGTTAAGATTCCGTAATCGTGTGTATCTAACCCCATGTGATGCGAAGTACCGTGCATAAAATATTTTTTATAAGCAGGCCAATCAGGATTTTCGTTTTGAACATCGGCTTTGTCAATCAATCCCAAACCTAATAGTTCAGACGTCATTACTTTTCCTACTTCAATATGGTATTGTTTCCACAAAGTGCCGGGAGTTAGCATTTGAGTAGCTTCATTTTTGACACGTAAAACAGCATTGTACACTGCTTTTTGTCTTTCTGTAAAACGACCCGAAACTGGAATGGTACGTGTCATATCACTTGAATAATTAGCGTATTCTGCGGCAACGTCTAGTAAGATTAAATCGCCGGCTTTACACACTTGGTTGTTTTCAATATAGTGCAATACATTAGCATTATTTCCTGAAGCAATGATGGGTGTATAAGCAAAGCCTTTCGAACGATTGCGAAGAAATTCGTGCGCAAATTCCGCTTCGATTTCATATTCGGTTACATCAGGCTGTACAAAAGTTAATACTCTTCTAAAACCTTTTTCGGTAATATCGCAAGCTTTTTGGATTAACTCTAATTCTACATTTTCTTTAACAGAACGCAGGCGTTGCAATATCGGATTGCTTTTGGCTACAGCATGTGCAGGATACTTTTCTTTCCACCATTTTACAAAACGAGCCTCACGAGTTTCGGTTTCTACCGTAGCACGATAATGCTCATTGGTGTTAATGTAGATCGTTTCCGAATGTGTCATTAATTCAAATAACACTTTTTCAAACTCAGTTAACCAATATACGGTTTTGATTCCCGAAACTTCAAAAGCACGTTCTTTGGTTAGTTTTTCACCTTCCCAAACGGCAATATGATCATTGGTCTCTCTCAAGAAAAGGATTTCTCTTTGATGTTCATAAGGTGCATCTGGAAAAAGCAACAAGATACTTTCTTCCTGATCTACTCCACTTAGGTAAAAGATATCGCGGTGTTGTGCAAATGGCATGGTGCTATCGGCACTAATAGGATAAATATCGTTCGAGTTGAAAACCGCTACACTTTTTGGCTTCATTTGAGCCGTGAATTTAGCGCGGTTTTTTATAAATAAATT
>ERZ650310.398-NODE-398-length-13125-cov-4.329839_pt1 | contig 13125 bp, 7 predicted proteins | sample MGYA00376246_ERZ650310 | MGnify/ENA primary metagenome ERZ650310 (study PRJEB26733, sample SAMN07839286) | wastewater metagenome | biome: small river; feature: stream; material: water | place: USA: North Carolina | collected 2016-03-01 ...
ACAGGCGAAGACACTCTTTCCCTACACGACGCTCTTCCGATCTTAGTAATTTGAAAATCACGCATGCCTGTAACCAGTGAGGGTTGCGTAATCTCCGTTTCACTAGGCCACAACGTATGTCGTACACCATCCATATGAAATACGCCACCACTAAATGGTCCAGCAGTTGCCGCAAACAATACATTACCCGTTAATTCACCACCATAGCGATAATAGTAACCACTAGAAGCAATAACAGGTGCCGTACCACCAGTAGGCACCACTGTAAAATGAACACCTAAATCGATACAGGTACCATCAACAATTAACGGTGTAATGCCATTGGTGCTAATTGTGATATCGCCTGCCGATTGTATAGTGGTTGATTGTCCTTCCGGAACATGTAAAGTAAAATCTACCAAATCAATAGACGTTGCAAACACATATCGTGATTGGTAAAGCGTATAACGTCCTTGGTAATTAGGAATACCCATTTGCGATTGATGCCGTATAATTAATGCACCGGGATAGAATGCCTGTAACGGATCAGTGTTCCTAAATTCATAATAAACTTTATCGGCACCAAGTCCGTTAAACTGGTCATTAATAAATTCGCATTCACTTCTAACATAAATGAAAGTCATGCCTGATGCGTAACTACCACCACCGTTATTTGATAACACCACAGTGGCACCCTTACCTTTAGTAAAAACAATAGGTAAAACAGTCCCTAAATCAATGTTATCATTTAGGTTAAAATACAGTGTACTGCGGTCGCCCACTTTAATAACTGCAATATGGGTTGAGAAATCACCCATGCTACTAGACATTGAAAACGTGCAATCGTCACCAATAAATAGTCTAGAAAGAAATGCATCCGTTGCCGGCACACTATCGTTTACATCACTGTTATTGAATAAACGCATCGGTATCGGAATTGTAACGGGTACCCAGTTACCTATAAACGATTCTAAATGTAGTGATGTAACATCCGCTATTAAACGTGTCTCGTTATATAACGGGTTTTCAGGGATTTGCAAACGGCAAAATTTTGTATAAGAGGTCAAAACAATATTGTTTTGCATTAAATGATATATAGCACCTTCCGCACCATAGTAGGTGTTATATAGTGCAGGTCTATCTTCAAACACAATACGTTTCTTAATAAAGCGAGGCAATGCAACTAGATAGTTATACGCATCATCAAATGTGTTAAAAGCAACCGCTGTTGAAAAGTTAAGTGTTACTTGATTGCCAGTTAATAATTGCTCAGATTTTACATAGGCAATTATTTCAGGTGCATTCAATAGTGCAACATTAACATCGGCATTTGTTTGTTGTAACAGTGTGCTAATATCAGTCAGTGATTGTGCAAACAAAACCTGTTGTTGGGTGATAGGTGCTAATAAATCATTAGTCAGTGTGATCAATGATTCATTATCAACGTATGCAGTAATACTACCATTACCTGTAATGCTGTTAATAAGGACGGTTTGGTTGTGTTTTAAAGGATAACCATACGGAGTTGGATCTGGTCCTGTATATGCGGGATTAATCAATACACGATAAAACTGACCAATGCGAACATCAACCGGTAATGTAGCTTGTAATGTTTGGATATAACTAGGGCGAACAGGGTTAGCAAAATTAACCCAATCAGGTCGCTCTGGTAATGCAGTTTCTTCTACGGTTGTTCCTGTAATATCATATCCGGGTGAATCAATGTCTAACGAAGGCGTGTAGGCAACATTTTGTAAGCCACCACCCTCGTCCGCAACTAGTGTTAAAAAGAACACTGACATATCGTCACTAAACACAGGGCTATTAATAACTGCTTCACGGCCATTTAAATCATAATGAATGCCATCACTATGCACATCAAATCTACCGATGTACAATTTATCATTGCGACGTGATAACAACATACCTGACTGACTACCAATTTCCAAATCTGCTAAATCAGCAACGGTATTAGAAAAATTACCTACTACGCCACTTGGTGTGACTGCATTAGGAATACGATAGGTTGTTGGTGCATGATAGGTTGTATTAAAGCTCAATGAATATTGCAAAATACGATTGTTACTTAATGAATTCCCTAAAAGGAAAATAGAATTCAGTTCAGCAACTACTTGCGCAGCGGTGCGTGATGATGGGGCAATCATGATTGCTATCATGAATGGTGCTATGGTAGGCGCGTCATCAACACGATATGCAAAACGAATTGTTTTATTCGTTTCTAAATTACGCATTGTAATGTTTGTTTTAACAGCAGATATTAAAGCACTGGTATTAATACCGGTAACATCGGCTACTACAAAACCATCTGGTGATACAGTGCAATTAGCCGTATCAAGGATTACTAAATCAGGTACAGTGGTTACTGTATTAGGGGTAATATCCCAATCTTCTTTAATAACCGGTGAATCAGGACCACCAATCATTACTTCTTTAATTTTACGCATAGCCAGATTCCTTATTTACCAAATAACAACCAACCATCATCACCATCATACCACAGTGCTTGTAAGGTTAGATTGTCAACATCAATTTCAATGGAGTCAATAACCCCATGCATTTTATCAGTGGATTGTAGCGTCAATGGATTAATTTCATATCGCCCTTTATAAGGGTAAATGTTTAATCGACTAAACTGGCTTTTGACAGACGGCATATTAATCGTAACAGGACCCGCGGTTACATCCACTAATACGTCGGTATCAATAACCGCGGTATACGGACTATCGGCTGCCGTAACAATAATCGCATTAGCCTTTCTAACGCCTGTAATAACGGGTAACAAGCTTACGGTAGGGTCGAGTGAAATGACCAACAACATATCACCGTTTTTCAACACATAATCGCTAATCATAATGCCTTGTGGTACTACACCTTGTAAGACAACGTAGTCTAAAGGTTTCAGTCCGACAATATCTATAATCGGTGTAGTGACATTCCAGTCATGCGCAACAGGGCGGATTAACCCCGCTTTTAATGTGAATGAATTTTTATCAGGATCATTATCGGGTACCCGTGGATCAGATACTACAATAATTAAATCTTTAAAGAAATCAACGGGGGTTAAGCCACCCGCCTTTACTGGTATGATATCAGTCATTTTATATTACCTCGTCATCGATAGCTAAAACGCTATCATTATCTAAACCAAAGACATCCCCGTTATCTAATACAAAAACACGGACAGTTGTACCAGTATTCTCATTTAAACTTACTTGGCCTAACCAACCGTAACTGGTTAGGGTGGCTTGAAGTACGTAAGGTGGTGTATTTAAATTAGCAAGTACAATATCTACGGGTTCTAAAAGAATGTTTGTTTGTGCTAATATCAACGGGAGTAACTCGTGTGTATTAGTTGCCACACCAGGATCAATGTTAGTGATACCGCGTTGTGTAAAAACAGTTTGTAAGTTTAAACGATTATAAAAAATAGTACGTTTATTCTTTAAGGTAGTTACATTGGGTAAAGGTGTAATAACAACACGGGTATTGTGCAGTACATCGTTATTAACAACAGGAGTTGTTACCGCTAAATCAATTAGCGACAATGCTGTATTTGGATTACGATTATTTAAGGCCTCTATTAATCTAACAAGAGGTTTCTTTGTAAGATCAGTCATTGACGCTCCTATAGGGGTAGGTGTTATCCTACCCCGACTAGATTACTGATGGTTTAAAACATAATGCGCTACAGTAGAACCTGTAATAGCATTAGCGGGTTCGCTATCGTGAAACACTAACCAACCAGCACCCGTACACACTTTGATGCGGCCTGTACCGGTCAAAGCAACACCGGCAGTGGTATAGTCTAAAATGGCTTCCAACGGGCTTCCATCACCTATCAGTACTTTGGTATCAAGTGCTAACGGCGTGTGGGTTAAACCCGCAAATTTAGGGCTGTATGAACCTGTTGATGTTAATGCATCGCCTATACGTAAAATACGACGATTCTCAGTGTAGGTTAATGCCATGTCATACCAACCGCAACCAATGCCACTTTGAGAAGGTTCTGCAATAATAACAAACTGACTCGTTGTAATAACGGATGCATGTAATACAGCGCCACCGTAGTAGCAAACCACGTTATTGCTAGCATCACGTTCAATGCGGCATTCTGTCTCAATATCTGGACTGGCAACAGTTGCTAATAGCGTTGTGTTATTATACACCTGTAATGAACCTGTCGCGCGATTAAGACGGAAATGAATACCCCGTGTGTACGAACCAGTACCCGTTGCTAAACCAATCTCTGGAATAGTTGAATCCCCAATAGCATGCACAGTAGCCCATTTAAAACGAAAATTAAATGGCGTGCTGTTAGGAATAAGTTGATCTGAAACTAACTGGGCGTTAGTCCCTAACGCCCGTGGTAGTGCAAATAAAATTCCTTTATTTTGCACTACCATGGTATCAATACCGCTACCATTAGCAGAAGTACGTGATGGTGCTAAAGGTGTAAACGTAACAGGTTCATTAGTTAACAAACCTAACGGAGCTTGTGGCACGTTACCCGTAATTGTAATAGGTCGAGTAGGATCAAGACTAATCCAGAAATTACAATTATACGTATTAACACCATTATCTTTTAAAATACCAGCACCTACTGCAAAGGTAAAGAACTCACCGTTTACAAAAGATGTGCCCGATACTCCGTCAGTAAACCCAATACCTAAATCATCTAGATCGCTCAAAAACTCAACTGCGTTTTGAGTAGTTTTACTACCTGCATTATCACGTACCCACGCTGCACCATCCCATCCATAATCACGCCAAAAAGCACCGCGGTAAACGTTGTAATTAGCATGTGTTGGACGCAACATTAATGGCGTTACACCATATGCAAAAGCGCCTATTTCGTAACTAAAAATAAAGTTACTATTAGGTAAATAAATCAATGAACAGTTTAAGTTACCGGTGCTTGGTTGCACTGTTAATAAATCAGACGTATACGAACTAGCACCATCACGTAGACTAAAAGCAATATAACTCGATGCGTACGTTAATGTAGTGGCATTTGGAATGGTTGATAACTGATCATTACGGATAAAAAATCCCGGTAATTTAGTCGTGTTTAAACAAGTAGCAATAACTCCTTTTACACCATTTACAGTAGCAGGAATAAGTCGTTGCGACTGCACCGTATTAAAATACGTATTAAGGTTAGATGCGGCGTACGTAAACCGATAATTTGCTTCAGACGAATTATAGCCAATAGTAGAACTATTAACTAACCACATGCCATCAGTACAGCGTGGGGCATCTGAAAACAATAGAAAATTGGTTCGGTTCCATGCAGGTAACCCTACAAATGGCACACCTGAAGCACCAGGGTTTGCTGCTACACCCGTTACATCATCCCACCACACAAACCCTTTACGATAGTTACCACTAGCGTCACCACCGGGTAAATCGCCTAATATAAATAAAAAACGATTTTCACTATTGTCAGGATCAATTACCATGGATACAACAGTTGCCCAGTTATTATCCGTTAATCCCGCATGAGTAAATGTTGGACTACCTTGCGTGGAATTATGAACTGACCATGTTAAGCTACCTAACGCATCATTGGGGTTACTTAATTTACACAACCCGCTATCAAATAAAACCCAAATAGTTTCATTGATATCGTTTTTCTTACAAATTTGAAACGCTTTTTCAATGCCAGTTGGGGATGGCACGTGTTCTATCGTGGTTCTATCGAGTGATATACGCCATAAACCTGTGTTAGCGCACGTTACGTAATAGTAATTACTTACCGTTTCACCATCAGATACAGCAGTAACATTTAAACCTAGTGCGCTATTAAAACTATAACGTGCACCTTTAACAACATCGTAAACATTAACACCGGTTTGCGTACGCGTACAATCAGCAGCCAACACATGTCGTTCGTTATCACTGCTGCGAAATGTAGTGGCACCTAGTTGAATATTGGTCTCATATACCTCGTTAGGTGTTTCTTTGCGAAAGAACAAATCTGTTCTAAAAGATTGCGGGATAATAGCAGTACGTGGGACCCATTGATTACCCATAAAACCTGCAATAAAATCACACACACTAAATTTGTAAGTGGCAACACCTACTGCACCCGTGTTAGTGACATTCACACGTACTAATCGCTGTAGGTTAGGATCCACCCATTGTGAAATATCAAAATTAAGTGAACCTGTCATAGTAGCGGTATTAGCAATCGTAAGATCTTGTGAGGGACCGGGTGGGTTATTGCGCTGTGGATAAACGTTTTGAACAGGGTTTATATCGCCATTAGGACGCGCATGCTGATAAGCAAACCCACCTCCAAAATTATTGTAAGTAGGTGATTCAATACCTTTACCGGCTAACACAATATTTTTAACAAAGGTGCCGTTAGCTGGTGTTGCGTTAACACTTAGTGATAGTGCATAGCTAATACTATTTGCGTAAAAAGCACGTGTGGTGTTGGGTGTAAATAAACCTTGATCAATCAATTCATATTCTTGCACGTTATTATTGGCGTTGCTAGAATGTGGCAATGAGAAGCTGTCAAGATTATCCAAATTAAAAGCCGAACTGGTTAAATGTCTAGCGTAAGGGCCGTACTGAATAAATATCGAATTAACGGCATCAGCACTACGTTTTAACATTGTCTTAAAATACCCATAAAGTTCACTATTCATCTTAAGATCTAATGTGGGTAATGCGGGATATAAATACACATCGTACGTTACCACAATAGCTTTATTAATGGGTTGCACACAAGGTGTTGTTAATCGCAACAGTGTTAATTGATTATCTGTTTCATCCGTTACAATAGGGACACCTGTGCCGCCAGTGGATGCATTAAGACCTAGTACACGAATAGTGCGCGGGCTACCGCTAGGTGCTTGTATTACTGCACTAAACCGCATAACATCAGGGTCGGTCACCAAAGTACCCGTAGTGTACGTTGGATAGTCAACTGCCATGTTAACAATGCCATCAGGGCTATACCAACAACCTAACTCACTTTGTTTAACATCTGCTGAGCCATGGTAAATACGCCACCGTGCTGCGTTACCATTGCTTTCGCTAGTAGCATCCCGTTTAGTTGGTAATGCCTGATTATTAACGGAAACAAAAAAACGTCTTAATGCAACCCATGAAATATCATTTTGCTCTACGGCAAAGATTTCTTCACAACCATCTTCATCTCGGTAAGCCAAGGTTACCTGTGTTTTAATATTCATCACTACCCACCTATAGATCCACCCGATAAACGAGTGAATGTAACAACGTTGTTAATAATACCCGATTCTATTATCGGTGCTGTTTCAGTATAATCTTGAATGTCTAGCGTATAGACAATTTTATTGGTGTTTATTGCATTGTTCACAATACCTTGTTCAATGACCGTAACACTATCCGTGTAATTTTGCATATCTAACTGGTAGACTAACGCAGTCCGTGTTATGTCGTGATTAATTATTCCTGATTCAATAGGTGCAATAACTTCTTTACCGAGTATTAGACTGCCACCACTACCCGTAATATCCTCCCATGGATTAGTAATAGCAATTAATCCTTTACCGGGTATATCAAACACCGATACAATTCGTAAACGGTCATTTGGGTTTAACGGGTACAATCTAATTTCTGGTAACGTAAAATAGCCGATGTTTTGCCATGCAGATCCCGAAAACAATTGCAATAACGTACCTTTAAATCCTTTACGATAAATATCAATAGCATTGTTACTGGGGTGATAAAAAAGTTCAGGTAAGCGCCAGCTAACAAATGTATCGTTAATATCTAACAATCGCCCTTCTGAATTAAACGGGGTGATTGTAAATGCAAAATCACCACTTATTTCAAAAGGCAAAACCTGTGTATACGGATCGGGTAACACATTGTTGGTTACGAAACCGTTTTCAATAATATGCATTTTAGAACTAGGCGTAGTTTTAATTTGCACATCACGGTATTCTTCTAATTGTGTATTTCTATCAATATAGAATCTAAATACTTTATCGGAGCCGGGATTTTCACCGGCTAAGTAGTAGGCTTGTGTAGGACTAACTGTGATAATATCAACCGTAGGTGTTCCTGATATTTGAACCCATTCGGTTTGGCGACCTGTAAGATCGCCATTTACCGTAGCTTCTAAATAAACAATGGGGGCACAAACTACCGTTTGAATAGTACCAGCCGTCACTAACACATTGTTACCGTGCTTTTTAGCCACTGATAACCAAAGTATTTGTGCCATCATAACCTCTTAAGCAGGAATGTTAAAGTACGGTGATTGGTAGTTCATGAATTGACCTAACAAGTTTACCGATACAAATTGTAATTCTACAGGAACAGTATCGGCTTCAATCACCAGCATTTCAAAAGTCGAAATGTGTAAACGAGTAGTAGCTTCTGCACCCGATGCAATATCATTAAACGTAATCACACCATCAACCCATTCACCCGGTGCGGGAACAGCAGGTGCGGTAAAAATAATATCACCAATAATAGATTCACCGCCATTATAAACATTCTTTATTTGTAACACTAAATCGGTAGTGATATCAGCATTACAAATTGCACGATGCCATTGCTGTAAACCTTGTCCTAACCGAACATTGGGTAATTCGTATTGTTTAAAAACATCCAAGGGTCGAATTACCGGGTAACGTAGAATTGCAGTACCCGGAATAACAGGTGCAGCAGCACTACCGGTTAGCTCTAGATACTGTAAGTCAGAATCCAATGTTACACGTGACATAACCAGCGCCCCGTTAATACGTTCTTCAAAACTAGCATCTGATATAAAATCAACAAGTACATTGTAAACACCAGTGTCATGTTTAACCGTGTCACCTGCTAATTTCAGACCACGAATTGTGGTAGGGCCATAATAAGTGGTGTTGGGTGTCCATTGTAAAATACGGCCAAATTGACGACCAATGGCATTGGCCAGCATGTCATACGTGACAGACATATCGCCTTGTAAATAAATTGGATCATCACCAATAGCTTGAATTTCAACTGGACGTAAAGCCATTGATATAACATCGGATGGGTGAAATGGTACAGGGTCATTAGAGTTAACGGGGTCCATTAAATCATAAGGATTAGTCTGTTCAGCAATGGTTTGTGTATCCGCTAATGGAATAGTAACTGTAGTCGGCATGATTAAACTCCGGGGTTGTATGCAGGTATAGAGCGACGAATAAACTTACCAGTAGACGTTACAATTAAGAAATTGCTACTGGTTCTAACTAGCGGTGGGTAAACTAATACTTCAGCATTAAATTGAAAACTACCCGTCCATCCCAAACTGGTGGTTTTGGCAGTAATCGTATAATTGGTATCTGCTAACGTATCTAAAATAATATCATCAGTTGTTAAGCTAATCCCGTGTTCACTAAGAATAATGGGTAATAAATCATGACTGGTGACAGCACCGGGTGCAGTAATATCGGTAATGTTTTCTTGCGTAAAGAATGCGGTTAAATCTAATCGATTTAAATACAATGCAACACAATTACGCAATTTAACACCACGACGTATCTTTGCAACAGCACGCGTGTTATAACCGTATTTGGTAGTGATCTTTGGTGGGCCAAAGGTAATGGTTGCGGTACCTAGCCCGGACTGTAACTCACTGCTAACAATGATATCATTAGCACGAGCTAAAGCACTTTGACTATAATCAATGGGCATGCTAAACTCCTATTCTGTAAATTCAAATGCAGTGTTTGATGATATGGTTACTTGATCCACGGGTGTAATACTTACGTTCCGTAATAACATGCGCGCAGGACGCATACGGATTCGATCACCAAACGATTCTTTAATGTTTGCACCCCGTATTGTTTTCATCTGTGTGATTAACGCACCGGTGTTATTGATACTGGATACAAACTGTGTTGTATAGCTGCTAAAATGTCGGAGTAACCCGATGACAGCATTTTGTAAATCCTGTAATAACTGATTTGTGTTTTCAAGATTACCCAAAGCCTGTTTAATAACCTCAGTAGCAAGATTAATATAACTGTCATTGGATAAACCCGATAGACTAATCCCTGTTTGTGCAAACCATTGCGGATAGGTTAAACTACTTAATGGTGTGGGAATATTTAACCAATAAAGTGTTGACATCCCATATTCCGTTTTAGCCCGAGCATAAGCGTCTAGCTGACTCACAGACATGGCATAACGTCGTTTTATCTCGTTATGAATCTTAACACCTTCCCTAACAAAAGCTTCACCAGAATTCATTGTGGGAACTTCATAATCATTGCCAATCATTTGTTGACAGTAACTTAGATCTATAAAGGGTGAGTTAATGGTAGTTAATAATTCAGATGCGGTTGGAAGCAAATGAAAATCGGGGTGATGTAAAATGGTTTTACTGCGTGGAATCATGCTAGTGCGAATAGAAGGTATTACAGTAAGCTCTTGGTTGTAATAACCTTTGTGCAAACAATAAATGGCTAGTATCAGCGCATTCTTAGGTGTTAGGCTTAGACGATCCCCTGTTAAAGGGTTAGACACGTACAACACACCCGTGTAAAGATCGGCATACGAGCTATAAGCCCATAAGTCATAAAGGACTCTTAAGCGATTGAACACATGATTATCACTAACATCTAGCATTTGTGAATCAATGATTTTAGTAGGCATCCGATTATTTTGACTAAGGGTTACCTTGCTCTCAATAGCCAATTCGACATTATCAAGGTTGTATTCATTATCCCGTGCTAAAGGTACTTCTCGTAACAATAGATTGTGGATATCCACTGCATCACGTCCCGTACCTGATTGACGGAAATTAATTGTTTCACGTCGAATAACCGCAGTTGGCAGTAATTCTTCAGGAACGCGTGTTAAATTATGTCGAAGTGTGTAACCTGCTAATGGAACACGGCATGGTGTTGCGATGTTATCTACCAAGGCATCGAATGCTTCTTGCTTACCCACGTAGCGCATCAGGTAATTTAAATTGCGATACAAATACAATGTTTGCTTTAATGGCAACGCAGGAATGTATTGTGATAAACGACCATTGCTTTCTAAATACTCACGGATTAAGAAACTATGTGTTTCATTAGAATGTATACGTTTTAAACGTTCATTAAAAATAACACTGGGTATCTGACCCGCTATAGCAGCAACTAGACAGCCTAGGTAAAGATTATGATGTGCATTGTAATCGACATTATGCCATCTTTCTAAATAGTTTTTAATGTAAGCTTCAATTGCAGGAATGATTTCAATTTCATTATCTTCAATTAAATGCTTATCATTTAAACCAATGTAATTTGGTTTTTCAAAGAAGCTACGATCACCCAAACTATCACTGATTAAACGTCTGTGATATCCACCACAATACAGTATATCCCCATCCATTGCGGGAATACTCACGGTTAATGGAATAGGATTCAATATGCCCAAAATCAATTCTTCATGATCAGGATATCGCGTTAATAATTCTTTGTATAAATACGAACCGTATTGGTATTCATTAGCAATAGATACGTTACCCGTAATCGGATCAATTAATGCAGTTGTAAAATCTACATCGATTGAACCTGTGTTACTGGCTATCTTTATTTGCATGTAGGGTGAACCATTACTATTGATAATACTGATTTCTTCCATATCAGTTTCATGATAAATACCCGCCATGTTTTGATAATATTTCCATGTGGTTTTATCATTAAGGTTAACCACTAAACCTTTTTCAAATACGGTTTGGTTAAGTTTATCTGCTAGTAACCCGTGTTTATAAACTAGGGTTTCGGCTATCTCGTAGATACCATCAATATAAAGTTTATATAAGTTGGAAGACACATTTACCTCCAGATGAGAGTTTGATTATGAAACAAGCATTAAATGGCGCGCCCCAATCACGTGAACTACCACGATCAAAAGGGGTTGAACGCAATGAAGTCTTAGAGGCATTGGTGAGAAAATTAGTCTCACCAATGACCCCACTCGGTAAACAAAATGGTACTACAGTACCCGCTAGTAATCTCGTTAATTACGTCGTAGGTAAAACAGCTAGCTCACGCATTGACGCTGAAAACATGCGTCAAGTACTACCCGATATTGAATTAGTAAAACAAATCTTAGTGAGTAGTATTTTATCGCCAAATGACATGATGTCAAACGAGCTGACTTATGAATCTACTGCGAATGATTTAGGCGCTTTAAAAGAGCCAATGCTTAAAATCATTCGGGATTATTTCACCGACACCTATAAAATAACCGAGCTTTTGCCAAAATGGTTAGAAGAGGCTCTTTTTGTGTCTGGTGCGCATCCTATTGCCATTCTACCAGAAACAACCATTGATGATTTAATTAATGGTAACTCTCGCGTAGCAATGGAAAGTGCTAAACATTTCTTTACTGATAAAGGGGTGATGAAGGGTTTAGGGTTGTTAGGAAACCCTGTTCCGACTGGTGACACAGGCTTTGGTCTAGAGGCATTGTCACCATTATCTACGGAAGAATATAACCCAAGTGCAGGCGATAACCTACACGTCATGATTCATGATAATTACGATGCAGTTAAGCTACCACGATTGATGACACGTGTTTCGCAAGAACGTGTTAACGATGTTTATACGTTAAAGAAAATGGGGCTGGAATCTTATAAAGGCGATACTAACGCCGCTAAGCGTAACCCATATCCACACCGTAGTTTTAAACAGGTTACTGTTGCTACAGCGCGTACACTGGGTGAGCTAGAAAGACCTACCGTTGGACATCCCGTGGTATTTAACTTTCCCTCTGAAAGTGTTATTCCTATTTTTGCACCTTCTGAACCTGATAAACATTTTGCATACTGGGTAGCATTAGACACGTATGGCCATTGTATCAAAGCACGTGCTAACGATGATTTCTATGGTCAACTGCAATATAGTAAAAGTAGTTTACGGGATATGAATTCTGAACTGCTAGCACAAACACGTCGTGCTAGTGAAGGTAAGATGGGTTCGGTAAATGAAAACATTATTATTGAAGAACACCAGCGCGTCTACGGTGACATCCTAGAAGAGCAGTTAATGCGTCGTTTAGATTCAGGTGCATACAAAGGATTAGGATTAAAAGTAGGGCGTAATGACGAGCTTTATAGCGTTATGCTAGCACGTTCATTCCAGCGCATGACTA
>ERZ650310.399-NODE-399-length-13113-cov-7.351738_pt1 | contig 13113 bp, 12 predicted proteins | sample MGYA00376246_ERZ650310 | MGnify/ENA primary metagenome ERZ650310 (study PRJEB26733, sample SAMN07839286) | wastewater metagenome | biome: small river; feature: stream; material: water | place: USA: North Carolina | collected 2016-03-01 ...
TCGTATAGATACCCACCCTCTGAATCTTTGAGCGTGTAAAAAGCTGTTGAAGTTTCGCCACCTGTTTGCAATTGTACATTGATATGCAAAATTGTAGCTTCTTTTTCTAATAAGTTAATCGGTTGTATTTGTATCATTTTGTTCTTTTAATTGTTTTTATTCTACCAACCAAAATTATTAATCATATCTATTACACGATTAGCTATAACTTGATAACCGTAACTGTTCAAGTGTATATTATCTGCGTGAAAACTTGTCGGAAATATTCCACTAGCTATTTCTGTATTATCAGTACCTGTAAAAGTTCCATAACCTACGGCTGTAGCCTCCGCCTGTGTTGGCGGTGTTGTGGGTATAAAGTTTGTGGGATAGTTAGCCAAAAGTATCGCATTCATTGCATCAATTGCAGTTTTATTTGCGTTTCCATTAGGTTCATCAATAGCGTTTAATACTCCTATTACTATTACTCTTTTTGGTTTACGCATTAAACCAATCGCTTTGTCAATAATAGTGTCTAAGCCTGTTAGTGTTGGTACATTATTACGACCGAGCCATAGCACTTGTATATCATTGATTGCATTAAAAGAATCGTCAGGATAAAATCTTGACCCAGAAGGAATAGAAGCAACCGAAGTACCCACAGGTTTCAAAGTATATGTTTCAGAAGTAGAGGGGGGACCACCTGTAGAGGTTCTAGTCAATTGACATTGAATCCCATTTATAGTACCCCCCATATATCTAGTCGTATTATCAGCTGGTGTAGAAATTGGTGAATTTATATTTGTTGGTGATGAGTAATTAATTGAGGTAACAGATACTGCTGTTGTGCCACTAAATGCATTACCGCTCAGTGTAAGGTAAATTGGTGTCGCTCCTTGGCGTTGAGCTATCTGAGCCATTCTTTGCCCACCAATTCCAAAATTATTAACCAATCTTCTGTATGCATAAGCTAAATAAGTAGGGAATGGAGTGCCTCCAGTACCTTGCGTTAAACTATCTCCCCAACAAGTAATCGTTGGCACTATCCCTTCCGTTTTGTCTAAGTCTGTTATTTTATATGGCATGATTTAATTATTTAAGAGTTTACTATTGAACCTTGTGCGTTAAATGATACCGCTAATGCGGTTGATGATGCTAATGTCAATTGAAGTAAGTTACTCGCAGATGTTCTTATTGCAGTTTTAAAATCTACCGTCAATATTCCGTTTATAGGTATAATTTGCCTAAACAAAGCAGTGCCTCCCGAACCATCCAATATTGATATTTCCACTGTTGCCGTACCATTATTAGTTGCTTGAAAACTTTTTAATAAATTTCTTTGAGAAAGACCAATAGCCGAAAAAATAGTAACTGGACTTGCGACGATGCCACCAACGGGCGAAACATAAGACAAAGACAAATCGGGAGAATGTAATAAGTCATTGTTTACAAGGCTTAATGGGGCTGAACTTCTTAGAACATTTACCCTGTGAAGTGCTGTACCCGAAGTGAAGGACAACTGTATATACTTAGTTGTTTTATTAGCTCCGAAAAATAGTACCCGAGAATTGGATGTAGTCATTGCTCTACCAACAATATCAGGTGTTGGTTGTATTGATTTAACTGGAATATCAGACCATTGAACATTGTCATTACTTCCCAAGATTGAAAATGTGGAATTTGATGACTGTCCGCCATTGTCTATACTTAAAACAAAACTTTCAAATCCAGTCATTTCAAATATTGATGTTGGGTTTGAATTATTTAAAGTAAATCTCAACAAATTCTCTATTGGTCTTTGAAAAGGCTTGGACTTTATATCTACTGGAAAACTCATTTCTTTTATTTTTTATTATTAATTATCAGGTGTTGAAGCTAACCATTCTCTATTGCCGTCGGGTTTCCAAAGGTAAGTACCTCTAGTGTATGATTTATTTTCATCTGTTGTAACATTGTATATTGTTGTTATTATTGGTATTCCATCGGCAATCATTAAGGCATAACTGGCAACCGTTTTAAATAAAACTCTATTATTTCCTGAAATCCATTGTGTTCCAGTTACTGTTGAAGACAAAATATCGCCACTTCCTCCAGCACTATTTGAACTGTCTTTTATTGCCCCAGTTATTCTAATATTGCCTGAAATCATTAGTTTTTCTGATGGTACGTTAGTCCCTATACCTACATTGCCATTTACACTAAGGATAAATAAAGAGTCAATAACTTGACCAATTGTAGCACTTGGCACTTGAAAAAAGATACCATCTGTCCATGTACCAGTTCCTGATAAACCACTTATATTAGTTATTCTAAGTGGTTTATTAGCTCCTTTCGAAACTAAACGATTCGCAGAGCCGTCTGTTACATCTAGTTGAATGTATTGCCCTGGAGAAACTAATGTTGATAGGCGTAAAGCTCTTGTTGTTTCCAAACCACCTACTGGGGTAATAGCAATATCAAATGCAGCAGTTGTTGTCGTGTTGCCATAAACCCAATTTCCATTTTGTAAAATTCTAGCCCTCTCAACCCCATTACTTTTAAAAATCAAAGGCTGTGCATCTGTCGTACCAATAAAATCAGTTGCAGGGTTTGTACCAGCGTTGCCTTGTAATCCCCACCCACTTGCTCCAGTTAAATAAGTGTTCGTATCAACACTGCCATCTGCTTTAAGAAATTGTGAAGCCGTACCTCCACTTTTTATAAATGAATTGGCTGTCATTGAATTTGTAGTCGTACTTCCTATATCTGTTACTTCTTGTAAAGATGGAATTGTAGTTTCTGCCATTTCCACATAAACCGAACCGCTCCACCTATATATTTTGTTATTATCTAATGTAACGTATATTTTTCCTATTTCTCCAGTTAATGGTAAACTTGCAAAATCCGCAACTTCAATAATATCATCTACATAAGAGGGCAAATAAATAGAATCTATTAAAGTACTTGCATTTAATGGTACATATCCATTTGCTATTCCTTTGTTTGCTTTGTCTTCTTTTAGGTTTAAAGCTATTTGCGTTGCTGTTGCTATGGGTTTATTTACATCTGAAGTATTATCTACATTACCCAACCCTACATCATTTTTTGTTGTGCCGTGTGGGTTTGTGCCGTCGTCCAAGGTTAGTTGTGAATGAGCTGTAACCCCAGCCGAAATTTCTACATAAACCGAACCAGTCCACCTATATAATTTTTCAGTATCTAAAGCTACATAAAGCTTTCCAGTTTCTCCAGTCAAAGGGAACGCCCCTAAATTTGCGAACTCCAAAACATCGTCTACATAAGAGGGTAATTGTGATGCAGGAACTTTGCCAGAAACCAAATCAGCTTTGTTAGTTAATATGCCGTCTAATTTAGAACTTGACCATGTTTTACTCAAAGAGGTTATGCCATCGTCAATTATATCAAGTGTTGATTTTTTCGTTGCATTTATAAAAACTTCTATTTTGTCATTTAAAATAAAATCCGTATAATTTAAAGTTTCTTCTAGGTCTAAAATATAATGAGAACCCACCGCAGTAAATCCACTTATAAAACTAATATAAGTTCTTTGAGTATCTTTGTCAAACCAATTAAGATTAAAATCATAAAGCGTTTTAATTTGGTCATAATTATAAATATATTTTGAGTAATCTATATCAAAAACTACCCTATTTATTTTATTATTTAAAGAGTTATAACCTATTGAAATTCCACCAGCCGTAATTGAATTTACAGTTGAATTTGCAACAATAGACAATATGCTAAATGTCTTATAATTGTCATCGTTAATATCTAAAATATTTACAGATTTTCTAATTATATAAGGATGCCAACCATAGACTAAAACGCTTGCATTTGCACTTGAATTAAATAATAATTTTACAGGTGTTACTCTCCAATCTTCGTTTCCAATATAAAACTGGATTTCTTTCATTACATCGTGGTTGCCACTATCCTTAAAATATATTTGCGTATCAATTGGTAAATTGTATTCACTCGCTGTACCCTCTCCAAATAATAAAGATAAACCGCTCGTTTGATTATTTGCCGTTGTGGTTAGTCTTATATGTACTCTTAATAAAACCTCGTCCCCTATTGAAAGTTCTCCAAATTGAAAAGTGTTTGTAGTTGCATCCCAAACTTGCGTAACTCCATAAGGGGCTAAATTAGTTTGAGTAAAAGCTCCCAATCCATCGTTTGCAAGTTGCAAGTTTCCACTCGTATAACTTACGGGCGTTACAATAGAATGGTTATAATCAAAACCACCGACCGCACTAAAATACTGACTTAAATCGGGCTTATTTTTAATGTAATCATCGGCTAAATTATCTGTTTGCGACCAATCGGGTTGTACATTGACTTCTGCACCATCTTCAATTCCGTCTAATTTAGTTTTAAGTAGGTCTGTAAAATTATTTGCCGACAAGTCTTTGCCAGCTACTTTTTCAACTTTTTTGTCGTTTAATTCAGCAAAGTTAGTATTTGCCTTAATTTGCGAATCCCTTAAACTATCGCCTAATCCATCATTTGGACTTGATACATTGATATTTTCTATAACTGCCATGGAAAATCAGTATTAATTGTTATTTCTTTTGACTGTAATTCCACTAATTGCAAAGGCTCGACAAACTCTTTAAAATTAGCCTCAACATTCGCTACTAATTTACTGAATCTAAGTGTTAATTGTGCCGTTTCACTTTCATTTATTGTTTCTCTATTTTCAGAAGTGATTTTGTGAATCCCATTTTCTCCAATCTTATAACCGCCTAATTCAACATACAATTCCGAAGTCTTATAAGATAATAAATCTTTAACATATTCGTTGAAAATAGTTAGATAATTTCCATCCAAAGTATCTGCAACAAAGTCATCATAAATCTTTGTGTATAAATTTAAACCCAAAAACGATTTCAAATAAGTTGTTTGAGCCATAAAAATCATGGGTCTGATGCTGTCTTGGTCTATGTTTCCGTTTAGCGTGGTTAATCCAATAACATCGCTTGGTTCAATCATTAAAGTTATTTCACTCATGGTAGTTCTTTTAATGGGTTACCTAATAATCTAATAGCTTGTTCTCTGTTATAACCATAAATCAAATCAAAAATAGCAATTGCACTTTCGTAACTTGTTATGCCTTGACTATATGAATTTTGCACCTCCAACAAAGCCTGAACTCCGCCAACGCTACCTTTTAAGTTCGCTTGTGCCGTTAGTGTTTCTTGGTTTAAACTTGGTGAGGTTACAACTCCTTCAGTTTCTTCCACACCCTCCACTTCTGCGTCTTCAAAATCTTTAAAGTACAAATCAAAAGAAGGGTCTATTGTTTTGAGTATTTTATTCAAGTCATCTAACAAAACTTCTCTATCGGGATTTATTACTCTTCTGTAAACACTTTTTGTCGCAACTACTATTTCATCGGCATTGCTAGAAAAACCAGTCTTAGAGCCAGCCAATAATATTTCGGGATATGAGTGTGCAATTAGTATCTTTTTTTCTGCCTCTTCTGTATAATTTACATAAGTACCGTTCACATTCGGAGGGTCTATATTATCTACAATAATGGCGTTTTCTGGTCTTGAATTAATCGATACAATTAACCTTTGCCCATCAATACCACTTAATGAATCTTTTATATTTTGTGTTAAAACAGATTTCTGTTCAAGTGTTAAACCAGCTCCACCAACCCAGTTTATTATCTTTTGCCCACTAAAGCCAGTCCCTACATCTTTATAAGAGTGTTGAGCCAACGCTCCTTCGTTTTGAGCCCACCTAAGTGCCGAATACCAATTTGGTCGTGCAAATAACGGTTCATTGCTAGGTCTTTTAATTATAAGCATTGAAACATCCCCTTGTGGGGCTTCTCCATCAAATTTTGGGTAAAATTGAGGCACATATTTGTATTTTTTATTCCAATCATACGAATACCAATAGCCTGTCACATTCATGGCTATATCTAAGTTTAATCCAGTATTCATAATTGGAATATGGTAAATTTTCGCAGGTTTGCCGTTATACCATATAATTTGTAAGGCACATTGACCTTGTATTTTATAATCTAAGGCTATTAAACGCAAGTCTTGAGCGTTTATATATTGCTTTGGGTTTAATCCATTGTAGGAATAAAGCCCCTCGCCAATCATAAGATTGACTATATCATTGATACAAGCAGAATTTGTTACCGAATCTTCATAAGCATCGGCAAACATTTTATAATTCTCATTATTATTACCATTCAATGTATATTTCGTACCAATAGAAGCCTCTTTTATTGTAGGCATATAGGCACTAAATGTCATCAAATTTAGGCTTTGCTCTTGAATCTTTGTGTTCTTTGTGTCGATGGCGTGTAATTTTGAATGTTAGTGTCCTCTTTTACAACTAATAATTTGCCAAAATAAATAGTTTGGCTTTCGGTATCATTATAAATTTCAAGTTGGTATTTATTCCCAGCCTTAAAATCGGTTTGTGTATCAAAAGAAAATACCAACCGCCCTTTGCTTTCGCTCCAAACAATTGGTATTTCAATTAGCAAATTAGAAAATTCGTTTCTTAATTTTAAAATCAAATCATCGCCAACTGTAGGTGCAGTCCTTACAACCGCACCTAATTCAATTGGTTTATTTAATTCTAAAATCTTCATTAAGCATAAGCAACAATAGCGGCGTTATACTCTGTTATGGCTGTTCCAGTCAAATGTGGAGCTTTGTTTGGTTCGCTTGTATTCAAAGTGAATAAAAACCCTTGAGCATCGGTACTTTCAACGGTTGTCATTATATGAGCACCATTGGTTATACCAGCTACAATAATCAAACCATCGTGAGTTTCAAAAAACACATTCCAAATTCCATTCTCCAAGGCTTTTGCATCGGCGATATTTTTAACTCTATCGCAATACAATAAGGCAAAAGTACCAACTCCCTCATTTGAGCCTGTGTTTGTTACCAAATCCCTTGTCCAAGTTTCAATGAAATTGTCCGCCGTGTTTTTAACCTCGAATCTGTGAATTTCAGTCAAAGCAACTGGCAAAGAACTAATCACGCCAGCGGTTGCTGTTATTAAATTTCCAGTGTCAAAGGCTGAGAATGAAATGGCTCGGTAGCCTTTCATTTTTACTGAGCCAGTCTTTTTACGACTGGCTGTTAATACTTCTGTTCCGCAAGGCATATCTTTATATTTTTAATTGTTAATATTAACCTATGTAAAGTACATTATACTTTTGATTAGCCACATGAGTTTCAGCAGTCATTACGGCATCAATAAAGAAGTCTTTTCGTGGACTTGCGTGTTTTTCAACTTGTAAAAAGTTAATATCACTTGTTAAGTCAGTCAACCAAAAGAAACGCTCTCTTGAACCAACGATAACTACATTTGAACTTGCAAAAGGTACAAACTCGATTTTAATACCATTGAATCCATAACTACCATCAGCATTTACCATGAAAGCATCTTTGAAATTAACTACATTGTTGTTAAAAATGTTGATTAATTGTTTATGCTTAAATGGAGCGTAAATGATAATTTCAACGCCCTCATTTTGACTATTCAAAGTTACTTCAGGAATTGCAGCATAAATTTTATCATACTCAGCCTTTATATTTGAAGCATCGATTGTAGTACCAGCAACTTTTACTCTCGCCCCTACTCCAAGCGTGGCACTTGCATTACTATTGTTATAAAGCATTTTAGCAATAATTCCATCGTAAAGTCCAGAAACATTGCCCTCCGCCTCGCCAATGGTTAAACCAGCTACGAATGTTTGCTCTGCAGTTCCGATTGAAGTTTGTCCAGCCCCCGGTGTTAAACCAGCAATAGCACTTTTGGTAGCAGTTTTAACATTATTCCAAAAATTGTACTCTGAATTTAAAGCAATTTTTTTAGCATAAATACCACCAATTACGATTCTCTCAAATTCACTAGATAACATATTCCATGCACCAGCTTGGATTGAAGTGTTAAATCTTGAATTTCTTAAAACATTATAGTCAAAGTCTTTATAATACTCAATTTGAACTGGACTAATGATTGTATCAAAAGCGTTTAAGTTTCCTTTTGAAGTCGGACTGCCAGTTGTAACCAATGCTTGTTGTACAACGGTTGCACCAGCTTCGGTAAAAATAGTGTTTGCTTTCACATTATCAGCAAAAGTTACTAATCCTTTGCTAATTGTGTTATTTTGGAATAAAATTTCCTCGATTACAGGTTCTGAGGCTTTGCCTCTAAAATCTATGGGTGTGTATGTAATTGCCATTTTTTATTTATTTGTTTTTAGTTTATTAATTTCGTTTGTTAATGTTTCTATTTGAGTTTGAGTTAAATTTTCATTGCAATAATCTTCAATTGATTTAATGCCTTTTGCTTTTAAAAAATGTTCGTATGTAACACCCTCTTCAAAGGGATTTACAAATGGTTCGGTTTCGTTTGTTTTTTTCATGAATATAAAGATTTTTGGTATCTATGTTTTTCAAGGGCAGTCATTTGTTCAAATGGTTTTGCTACATCTACTATCGGAGTTATTTTTTTAGCCTCGATAATTTCAGATTGCATTTTCGTAACGCCCTCTTTTAGCTTTGTGATTTCAGCTTTCAAATCAGCATTTTCCAATTCCAATTCTGCTACTTTTTTAGACCAATCTTCTTTTGGCTCTTCAACTTCATCCTCTTTTTTAGGCTCCTCTTTCATTTCAACTTCAATTTCGGCAATTTCTTTAATTGCACCCATATCATCGGTCATGTATTTTTTGCCCTCAAATTCAAATTCTGCGTTTGCTTGAGGTTCGCCGTCTGCATTGGTTACGATTGCACCCTCATCGAGCGAAGTAGCAAAGTAGCCAGTTGCATACTCTTTGTTTTCATTTGCCATAAAAAGACTTTTAATATGGCTAAATATTGATTGTTTATTCATTTTTATTGTTGTTTTTGTTTGTTTTTCTGTTTCAATATGTTCTAATTCGTTTGTAAACGCTTCAATAGATAATCCAGTTAATTCTTTTGATTTTATTTTCTCAAAGACTTCTTTATTATCAATTTTATAAGATTTCATTAAAGTCCCCTTTGGATATTCCATACCAAAATGGTATGCTTTATCATTTTTCGGGTCTTCTATTAACCATGATTCAAAGCAAACAACCCCATCGGTGTCCATATCTTGGTGTTCTAAATTTACGCTTTTATCATAGCCATTTTTAGAGCCTAAAATATGCAATTCTTTTATATCCTCTTCCGTAAAAAATACCTTTGCAGGTTCTCCATTTATATCCTTTCTAAAAATTAATTTATTTGGTATTAAAACGGGTGCGATTATTTCTTGTTTTTCTTCATTGAAAAATCTTACTAATTCTTTTTCTTCATTGAAAAACATTAAACCCTCTTCAATTGCAGGCTCTTTAACCAAAGAAATTCTCACTAATCCTTTGCTATTTAGTTTCGGTTTTAATCGATACACTTTCATGATAACAAATGTATTATAAATTTTTTATTTAACATAATATTTTTTCTATTTAACATAATATTTTTTTTACAAACTATTTTCTGCTATTAAATTAGCGTCCAAAGTTTGTGCGGTTGTAACATCTTTACTCACAACAAACGCTTTGATTGGCGGTTGGTCTTGTTGGCTTCTTGCAATGCTTGTCGCTATTTGGTTCTCACTACTCGCTTGAATACCCGTTTGTGGTTGTGCTGAAACTCCTTGTGGTCTTTGTGGTGTCGCACCAGCACTTACACTACCTCCACTACCTATTGACTGTAAAGCCTTTTGAGTACCGCTTATAATGGTTGCAATATTCGTTGCACCGACTGCCGCATCCAAAGCAATTAATGGCACATTTTGAGGAAAACCTTTTGCCAAATCTTTTGTAATTGCTTCGCTAGTATTTGCAACAGCCTTTCCAACCGACATTCCACCCTCTGCAATGATTGAGGCTCTTTGCAACGCTTTGTTTTTGCCCGCTAATTGTTGCGTGTTTTTAATAAGGTTATCCGCACCATCTATTAAGGCTTTTTCATTTGCTTTTTTTGCTTCAACAACTGCATTTTCAATTGCTATTACTTTGTCTGCGTTATCTTTTAATAAAGCTTGGCTCTCTTCAAAAGATAAAGCTTGATTTTCTCTTATTAATTCCTCTCGTTCAGCTAATAATTCTAACCTCGTTTTAAAATCCAATTCTTCATTTTCGGCTTCTTCTTCCTTTTTGGCCAAATCTTTTTCAAATTGTTCTCGGTCTTGGTTCTCCTTGTATTCCTTTCTTTGATTATCGTAATACTTTTGAATTTCTAATTTAGCTTCTTCATTATTTTTTAAGTCCTCAATTTCTTTTAATTTCTTTTGTTCTTCATAATTTATTCGGTCTAAGTCATTTTGAAATGTTGCTTCTAAATTCTTTTGAGCATAATCGTTTTTTATATCTAATAATTTTTGTTGGTGTGCTTTCTCTTCGTCATCCTCTTTTTTATTAATTTCTTTGATTAAATTCGCTCGGTCTTCGTTAGTAAGTTTTTTATCAGCAATTACTTTTTTTCTTTGATCTTCGTATGATAAATTTTCATTTGCAAATTTTTCTCTCAAAAGTTCTGCTTCTTTGGTGGAGTTTTCTTTTGCTATTCTTTTAGCTTCTTTGTTTGCTTCTATTTGAGCCTGTTTTTTCTCTTTTTGTTCTTGTTCCCAATCCTCTTTTGCTTTCTTTTTAGCATCGGTTTCATCCTGTTTTGTTGCTATTTGATGTGTTATATTTAGCTTTCTTTGTTCTTTTAATGATTCACTAAAATCTTTATTTGCATCATTAAATGCTTCAATAGCTTTTTTTGCTGTATTTTTTTGAGCTTCCGTTGCGTCCTCTAAACTTGCTATTCTTTGAGCCTCTACTGCTATTGACCTTAATTTTACTGCAATTACTCTTTTTTCAGCAACTTCTTGTTGCATTAAGGCTTTTTCTAATGACCTTATTTCTTTTTCAGATTTACCACTTGCCTTAGCCATTCCCAAAGTTGCCATTCTATTAAGCTCCATTTGTTCGGTGGCTTTTTCATTTGCCTTTTTTTGCTCGTCAATACTTTTTGATAATTTTTTATTTGCAACCTCTGCCCTCAAAGCTTCGCCACTAAAATCTCCAAAAGCACCAGTTAAATAACCTATTCCTAATGTTAAACCTGCTATCCCTGCTATGATTAAAGTAATTGGTGCAGTAGCAATACCGACTGCAATACTCCATAAATTTGTAGCAACCGTAAGTGCAGTTGTGGCTATTGTTGCACTTTTTTTAGCTGTTGTTTCAGCAACTACTGCCGTTGTACTTGCCACTTGTGTTGCTGTATTAGTTGCAGTTGCTACCGTATTTGCACCAGTAACGGCTGTATCTTTTACCTTTTCGGTAGTTAATACTTTCCAAGCATCTTTTAAAGTGTTTTGCAATAATTTAAACTGGTCTCCAATATTGCTTAAATTACTTATTGCATCCGAAAAAGCCATTGCCGCTTGAACTTTCAAAAGTTGGGCTTGAGTTTCTTTACTTTGATCTCCAAATAAAGCCATTGCACTTGTAACACCTTGTAAACCAGTTCCAGCTAATTGTGTTGCGGCGCCTAATGCCTTAAGTTTCTGGTCAGGGTTAAATTTGTCTGTTAAATCGGCTGCAAACTGCATTTGGTCTTTTAGTTGTGCCAATGCTTTTGCACTTTGAATAGCCTCTTTTGAAGTTTCGCCATGCACTTGAACCATTTTCTGCAATTCCATGTTAGCTTCTCGCACTTGTTGTCTCATGGACTTTTGAGCGTTGGCGTTTTGTTCGGTTGCTTCGGTGGACTTGTTTACCGAATTGCTTAAACCATCAACTGACTTAGATGTTTGGTCTGCATTTGTTTCAAAACTAATTTTATATTTGTCTTCTTGATTCTCTGCCATTATGCGTAATTTAATAATGTTATGGTTGTTTTACCCGTCGTTTGGTCAATCGTGGCATCTATTATGCTGTATTTTTTCTCTTGAATGATTATATCATTTTGTAAACGAAAGCCATTTGGAATATTACTTTCGCCTTGATTATCATTTGCAAAATTCAAAATCAATTCATTTGGCGGTAGTTCTAATTGGAAAGTGTGCTGTAAAGAATTTGGATTTAACAAACGCTCTATTTGGTCTGCATAATAATTTTCGTATAAACTTTCATTGATTGCACTTTCAATTAAACTGAAACCTAAACTAAAACCAGTTGCTTCGTGTACTGAACCTACTTTTTTATAAGAATTCAAAACTCTTATATAATAACTCCCATTATTTGCTTCTAATTTCCAACCAACCGAATAATCAAAAGGCATATCGCCATTTTAAAAAATATCAATAAATCCTCTGTATTAGGTTTATATCTTAACGCTCCATTATCTAGTAAAGTAGGGCTTTCTTTTGTGAATCCATACATTGTTGGAAAATCAACGCTTAAACCAGCAATAGGGACGCTTTGTTGTATCGTGAAATTAGTCTCAACTTTAAACTCTTTTAAATCTGAAGTAGGTTTTATTGTTGGATATGATAAATTACCGTAATTATTTGGGTTACGCCATTTACTATCTTTGTGTTTCAAAGTGTAATAATTGTATTCAGATGCTATTTTTTTAGTTACTTTATTTTCGGTTACATAAGCTGTATAATCAACTTCTTTTTTAGAATAGATTTTATTTTCTGCGTTTATATCTTTTGGTGTTAAAAAATAAAGTTTTCCATCTTCGGGATTGCTTTCAAAAATAGATATATTAAACATCTTTAAAAAGCTAGTCAAAAAATCAAAAACCTTAATATTTGGAATGGATTTATAAAGATTGATTTTATTGAAGCCCATTGTTGAGCTGTTGTTGTTGTAGGATGTATAAGCATTTGTTCTAGTGCCAAATAAACTAAAATAATAACTATGCAATTGTACATCCGAACCAGTCCATGATATTGGCGTGCTTGTTTTTATTTTTGCTTTAAATTTTATTTCATTACTTAATCCAAAATCAGCATCAATCATAATAAATATATCATTCTCTGCACTCGCCCCATTTGGAATTGTTTTTGATTGGTTAAATAATACCGCACCGTCTGAAACCCTTTCAAATATCCATTCGATAGTTATATCTTCGTTGTTTTTAAGGTTTTGAATATTATAAAAAGCCATGTCAAAAACGC
>ERZ650310.400-NODE-400-length-13100-cov-5.253430_pt1 | contig 13100 bp, 12 predicted proteins | sample MGYA00376246_ERZ650310 | MGnify/ENA primary metagenome ERZ650310 (study PRJEB26733, sample SAMN07839286) | wastewater metagenome | biome: small river; feature: stream; material: water | place: USA: North Carolina | collected 2016-03-01 ...
TGTTTGAGGAGCTTGATAGAAGCAGATGTTATCATATTCGAGGCCAATGTTGATAAGTTAAAGTACATATACAACCATTATGATGGAGAGATATACTGTCTTCGAAGTGACAATGAATTCAAAAGGTGCTCACCATTAGATACAAATAAGATTGCAAAACAAATCAATATGTTGAAGAGCAAAATGACGAATAACATGGAAGATACAGTAAAAGGACATATTGATGTAAGTAAAAATGGAGTAAACTGTGATTTTAAAGTCAGGGATAATCCAAAATCATCTGGTTATGTTTGTTGGAAGACTTCATCACTATCGTTGAATGATTTGAAGGAAAGGATTACGCAAGCTGATAAGTCGATAACTTTTGTGGACTTGATAAAAAAGGATATATGTTTGCTGTACGAAATTATTTTAAGGTCTCAAGGTAAGAAAGTATTTAAGAGATCAATCACTAAAAATTTGAAATAGATTAATTAGGTTAAGGTTTGTTATAAATAATTGTTTTCTATTATAAATATACAAGACACAATGGATAAGACCAATGACCACATATTTATTCGTATGCAACTTTGTGAGAAAATCAAACTTGAACCAGCATTTATTAGTAGCAGTTATAAGGATGAAGTCCTTAGAAGACTAAAAGCAAAAGTAGAGGGTATTTGTACCAAGCATGGATACATTAGGCCCGATAGTGTGGAATTAAACAAGGTTTGTTCTGGAAGAGTTGAAATTATTGGTTTAAATGGTAGTACAGTGTTTGATGTATACTTTTGGGCAGATGTTTGTAATCCATTGCTGGGAAGCGTTCTAAAATGTCGCGTGTCCAACATTAATAAGTTTGGTATCTTAGTCGAAGCAGGAAGTATCATTGAAGCTATTGTAGCAAAGAACAGTGTAAGTATTCAGTCTGATGTTGATCTTGAAAAAGTGAGAATTGGAGATGATGTTATGATTGAGGTTGTTGGAAAGAAGTATGAATTGAATGACAAAAAAATATCACTCATTGCTAGGATTGTAAAAAACAAAGATGATAATAAAACATTTTCAATGAAGAAGTCAGTGTATGACACGGATGATAATGATGATGACGAGGATATTCGATTAATAGATGGTGGTGATGCTGGAAGTGATGCAGATAACGAAGACAATGATAATAGTGATGATGATAATTTCGAGAGTGATGATGATTTAGAAGAGGATGATGTTGAGGACCTTGAAGAGGATGTTGTTAGTGAGAAAGAAGACGGAAACTTCTTCAGTGATGAGGATGATGACTATTTCAAGACTGATGATGATTTTGATAATGAGATTGAGACTGAAAATGATTCAGTTGGTGAAGAAAGCGATTAACTTCATAAAGCTATTTAAGTACTATTTTTTTATTCCTCTCAAATGCAAGAAAGTATCAATCAATATTCCTATTTCAATAAGAAACATCTGTTTGACAAGATCAATAGTTTGTCATCAACAGAGCATGATGAAATTTTAAGAATTATCAATGATAATAATGTGAATGTCTCTAAGAATAAGAACGGAGTTTTCTTTAATTTATCGAGTGTGAATGAAAATGTTTTACAGGAAATTGATAAGTTTGTCACTTATTGTGTTGCAAACAAACAACAATTGGATGAATATGATAAGCGGTTGAATGAGTGTAAGATGAATAATAAGTATGGAATGATTGTGAATATGAACATCAAATTAGAGGATATGATATCTGAAAGAGAAAAATGCCTTACAGATGATTGGTCCAAAGTGGACCTGGACGCCAAGAGTCTAGTAAAAGTCACGAATATGCTGCAAAGGATTGCAGATGAAAGAGAAAGACTTCATGTAAAGAAAGTTAACTCTAAATTCATAAATGCTAAGAAGCGATTCAACAAGAAAGCAATAAGTGACAAAAAATTTGATTGTGAACAGCTTACAGAACTTGACAAAGATGTTTATCTGATAGTTTGATTACCATTTAAGGTATACAACTTCTATTTTCTCATATTGTAAAATGGATATTTCTCATATTACAAACTTGCTTTCATCATTAGGAAAGAATCAGGTAACAATTCCTATTGTAACAAATGGTTTCATTGAAACTAATGTAGATTCCTTATATCGATCAATTATCAAGGATGATATCTTTGAAGAATGTGATGATTTGATGAAGGAGATTCAGAAGAATAAAATTGGAAACAAAAATAAGCCTGCAGCAAAACACACAAACACTCATAATGTTGAGCCCATCAAAGAGGTCAGACGTGTTTCTATGCAACAACAGTACAACTCAGTATATCACAACATAATTCATATCTTTGCGTGTGTACATGATAACTTGGTGATGTTCGAGACAAGTGAAGACAAAATAATCACATCAATAAAGTCTTATCTAACAGACCTACAAACTTATGTTTCTAACAATACTGATTTCAAAAGTATTATGATTGAAGATAGAAAACTAAGCAAGTCTTTGATATCACAAGAGTTTATGAAAATGATAAGTTATGGAAGTTTATCATTATATCAAAGTATTGATTTATCACTAATTAAACTTCTTATCCATGTAAGCTCAAAGTATTTGAGGAAACATATTGTTTTGTATAACAATACAAATGATATCATTTATTGTGAATTTGATTACACAGACGAAGCTATTGAAGATGTTTTGTGTATTACAAAGAGGAATGATAATCAATACTTTTATGATGAAAATGTAAGTGTTAGTGTTTTCAAGGAAAAATACATAAATGACAACAAGAGAATGATAACAATAGAGGATAACTACAAGGAAAATTTGAAATCTCTTTCTGTAAAAGATTTAAGACAAGTGGCTCAGAAGTTATGTATAGATATTGTTGATACACATACAAATAAGCTTTATACTAAAGGTGATTTACGTTTATTGATTGAAGCAAAACTAAACACAATTTGAATTCAGTAAAGATTATATCATTTATAATAAATAATGGAGATTAGTAAGGCAACTCATGATAAAATGATTGATATGACCCATCTGTTTCTTTCTAATGAAACATATGAACTTGAAGGAAAGTTCAAAGGAGACGTTTCAAGGGATGCTTTTACTCGTTGTATTCAACATTGCAAGTCAATGAAACATGTAGAAGTGGTTCAAAGAGAAACTATGGATATTATGGTTAGGATGAACAACTCAACGTATCGTGTTTCTGTCATCGGAAAGGATAACATTGCCAATGTTTTCAAAAGTAACAACCTTCCAAACACAGATGTGCAAATGATGAAAAAGACACCAATTCATGGTGTAAAATCTTTTATGATGGATGACTTGCTTTTTAAAGTTGACTTGAAAGATGAGCAAAATGTGGATGAAAAGATCCAGATGGAAATTGCATTAAAGTTTCCCGGATTGGATAAAGGTTTCCGGTTTAAGAAACGTTACTCTTATACGGACACAAAAGAGGGTTTACGTTATGATTTCTCAATTGTAAGGACATCCAGATTCAATGGGACAGAATTTATTGCTCACAAAACAATGAGTGGTTCCCAAGTGCTTAACAGTAAGGAACATTTTGAAATCGAAATAGAAGTTGTCAGAGATGAGCGAAAAAGAACTAAACAAAGTATTGTCAAGGGTATTGTATCTGCAATGATGGACATGTATCTTCGTGTAGCAGATGAAAAACACTTTGTTTCATCAAGTGATAAAATGAGTGTACTTAAATCCTACATACACTTGTGTTATGGAAAGGAAGGAAACATCAATGATGTTATCAAAACTATTTCTGTAAGACCAAAAGAATACTTTGTTGGACCTCAGCCAGTAACCTTAGAAAGGAAAAATCTGCTTGAGCCAGGTCTTGGTATTGTGTCAATCAAGCAAAATTACACTGTGACTGAAAAGGCTGATGGTGAAAGGTATCTCATGTATGTGAATCATGATGGAAAATGTTATCTAATCAACAACCGATTAACTATCAAGTTTACAGGTATAAAACTGAATAGAACTGTTAATAGTTTGTTTGATGGTGAGTTTATCACCACAGACAAGTTTGGTAAGAAAACACAGATGTTTGGTATATTTGATGTATATTACTATAACTCGAATGATGTCCGTGGATATCCGTTGGTTAACGATGGGAAAAGTGGTTATGATAAGATTGACAACAGTGATAAGTCAAGGTATAATATTATGAAACAGTTTGCTAATCAACATGCGAGTACATTTGAAAACAATGGCATGATTTTGTTTGCTAAAGAGTTTAAGTTTGGTGATATTTTAGATGCATCTAACGAAATCTTACAGAAAGCCAATGGTGGAGGATATGCATACAAAATAGATGGTTTAATTTACACTCCTAAGTACTTCGTTGTTGGTGGTCAGTTCTTGAAAGACACTGTATCAAGTGGAAGGACATGGGACATGGTATTCAAATGGAAACCTTCACATGATAACACAATTGACTTTTTGGTTAAATATGAAAAGGATACAACTGGAAATAACTATATACTTCCAAAGAATGATAAACTTTACAAATCAGTAGGTTTGTTTGTTGGATATAACCCATCAATTCATGAGAGGCTAACTGCAAAGAAGTTCTTGACAAATGATACAAAACAAGTTAAATCATATGTTCCAAAGGAGTTCATCCCAGATGATGTGGTTGATAGTTCAATCTCAAAAGCTTACTTAGTGCTTGACGAAAGTGCACACAAAGGGGTTCCTGCAATCAAAATAACACCTAGGTGTATAAATGGTGATGCAATTGAAGACAATAGCATTGTTGAGTTTGCATATAATCCTGAACAAGGACATACATACCCTGAGCATTGGGTACCTTTGAGAGTGAGACATGACAAAACAGAGATGTTGCGTAATTTTGGCCTATCAGGGACTGCAAATGACTACAAAACAGCTGTGAATGTGTGGACCACCATACAAAATCCTGTTGATGAGGATATGATAACAGGACAAAGGGGTGTGTCAGTAGATGACATTGTTGATGAGGACATATATTTCAGCAGTACACTTGATAGATACAAGTATGCATCTTTAATTATGAAAAACTTTCACAATGAGTACATAAAAAAGCGTGAGTTGATCATGAAGATGCCTAAGGGTTCATCCTTGTTTGACATTGCTTGTGGAAAAGCAGGTGATCTTAAGAAATGGATAGACGCAGGGTTCACTAAAGTCATGGGTATTGATGTATTCAGAGATAACATTGAAAATCGTAAGAATGGTGCATATGCAAGAACTCTTGAAGCTATGCAAAAATTCAAAATAGATGCCAAAAAACACTCATTTGTTTATCTTACAGCGGATGCCTCCCAGCGGTTCACACCCAATTATATTGAGAACATAAGCGATCCAGATGATAAACAGATTGCAAGGATTCTCTTTGGTGCACAAAGAAGTAATCATATTCGCGATGAACATCTTGTAAAGTATAATGGATATATGAAGAATGGGTTCGATGTTATTAGTTGCCAGTTTGCAATACATTACTTCTTCGAAAATGAGAATACATTAGATAATTTTATCTACAATGTAGATACGTACTTGAAGAAAGGGGGCTACTTGATTGGTACTTGCTTAGATGGTTACAGAGTCAAGGATAAGTTGCAGGGTATCAAAAAAGGACAAGAAATCCAAGGTCAAATCGATGATCGTATATTATGGAATATCAAAAAGCTTTATTCAAATGACAAAGATATCAAACTTGGTGAACAGATTGAGATTTACATGGAAAGTATTGGAAAGCCCATCAAAGAGTTCTTAGTAGACTTCAATCTATTGAAACAGAAACTTGCAGATAAAGGTATAGAAGTACTCACTCCCGAGGATTGTGTATCATTTAATGTAGAGAACTCTATTGATAGCTTTCAATACTCATTCAACAAGGTGTTAACAAGTGGAGAAAATTCAATGCTAGCAAAAGACATCCGTAAAATGACCGATGTTGAAAAGGAATATTCCTTCTTGAATAGTTGGTTCATATTCAAAAAATACTAGAACCATTTACGAAAATGTATATAAGACTATTTATGTTTTTTACTTGTAGATGTTGTTGACATACAACAAAACAATGACGAAAAAAATAATTCTTCAAATAGAGTGTCAAGAAACATGTAATTGTTTGAATGACATATCCAGGGAGCAATTGCTTATGATGAATGATGACATGCACAAGATGATCACGACATACAAGAATAAGATCACTCCATATTACAATAATAGAACATGGGACAAGTATAAGAAACTCAGCAATGAGTTTGAGCTTATCTTCACTACTCCTAACACCAAGTCGAATGTGTCATTGTACAATCCTGTAAGTAGATCTTTCTTCAAGATGTGGGAAATTATTATAGATTTCAAAGATGATGTCTTACAACCAATTGCATCCACAAACAATGCCATCAAATGTCTTTTCCTTGCTGAAGGTCCCGGTGGGTTCTTGGAGGCGATTATGAAGTATAGAAACAATAAAAACGATCATTATTATGGTATGACTTTAAGGCCTGATACAAAAAGCATTCCAGAGTGGAAATTAAAGAAATTTGACCTATCGAACATTACAACCTTGTACGGTGCAGATAACACAGGCAATCTTTACAATCTTGACAATACTCATAATCTTGAAGAGACACTCGGTCAAAACTCTATGGATCTGATAACAGCAGATGGGGGATTTGATTTCAGTTCTGATTTCAATAACCAAGAAGATCAATCCATGAAGCTGATTAGATGTGAAGTTTATTGTGCGCTACATTTATTAAAGCAAGGAGGCTCCTTAGTATTGAAAATATATGACATGTTTAATCATCAGACTATCAATGTTATGTCTATCTTAAAGGAGTGTTTTCAGAAAATACATATTATCAAGCCATTGACTAGTCGTCCCGCAAACTCTGAAAAATATCTTTTATGTTCTGGTTATACAGTTGAGAACGGAAGAGAACAGGCAACATACCTCAAAAATATCATACTCAAGAAGATACCATCTCTACGAAAGAAACATGTGTTTGAACATACTGACATCTCACTGCTTTCAAAAGTGGTTCTGTATAATATATATTATACAAGCAGGCAAGTGTATTATATCCAAAAAACAATTGATTTAATTGATTCAATTGACTCATGTGTGTCTGCATTACGCACTAAGAAATATGATGAATTGCTTGTAAAGAACTACAAAAAATGTCAGAAATGGTGCCAAAGATATGAAATCCCATACATAGTAAAAGAGTAATATGATTTACTTCTTTGTTGGTGGAAGATCTTTGATATTGTCATGAATGTACTTATCATACAACATCTGTCCAACATGTGCTGATGCATCATATTGAGTCATATTTTCGTTGTTCATCTTATCCAACATACTGATCATGAAGTCTAAATTTGCGGTATCCAATTTATCATTACTACAGGCTTTTGCATAAAGAGTTGGATATTTAGTTTTAAAGTTTTCGTAGATATTTTCAAAGTGTTTAGCTTTATCTTTTACTTTTGATTGACGGATTGTATTTACAATTGTCATAATTTGCTCAGTTGATGACATCTTATTCTTGTAAGTTACTTGAATGTATATATTTTTTAGTTTGTAAAATAAACACATATAAGCTTGAACTTGGTGATACAGTTATCGTACCAAAATGGGTATTTATCCAAATCATGGTGTAGAATATTGGATTGAGATTGATAAAAGTTTTGACAATATTAAATTAAAAAAGATCATTGAGAAGATAATAATTGATACAAATTTTAACATGTATGTTACACCAAGCAATTGTATAAGTGTATTGTCTACTTCTAGAACGGATGATAGACTTGTGAATAGTAATTATTTCAAAGAAAGAAAAGACGAATGGTTTAATGACCAAACGTGTTATCGAGAATGGAGAGACAAAATAAATGATCAATCATTGATTGATATTGAAATTACACAACGTGAATGGAGTATCATCAACAAAATTAAAAAAGACGTTGGGGATTATATTACTTATGAAGGTTGGTTTGATGTAAATACAATTGGATACTCTTATTAAGATAAAAAAATATAACTTTTATAAGTATATATATAGAGATAACTATGTCTTACACACCAAATGATTTTGGTAAACTTCAAGGAAGTGTATATATTCCTTTAACCTATAATTATCAACCAAAGCTTAATGGTGGACTGTATACAGGGACACCTTTTGAGAAATCAGCACCTTGGGGGAATTTTCCCGTTAAACCTGAAACTGGCACATATATCAACAAGAACCTGTTGTCAGCGAATCCTCCACCATTAGCAAAGTACCATTATCCTGGTGCCGAGCAGAGACCTGGAAATAACACACCTGATTTACCTGGAGTTGTTAAATGCGGTGAATATGGGTTTTATGCAATTGAAGATGATAGGATCTTTTCAAAGGACTGCCTTTCATACTGTGCATTGAACCCAAAGACCCCGGAGTGTTGAATATTAACTAAAACAATTTATATTACATAGAAGTAAATATGAATACAATAAAAATAAAGTATCTTTATCAATTGTTAGCAATAATAGTGTTAACATCTTTAATTTCATTATTTGTCCCTTCGATTGAGAAGTTCATGGAAATGTCACTTGCTTCAAGAGACAGATGTCCAACAAGAAATCAATCTTATGACATCCGTGGAGACATACCCATCAAAAGGGCTCAAATGATGTTCAACAATTCAGAATGGGGACCAGTAGATCCCATACAATGTCAGAACAGACCATTATCATGATTTAGTAGATTGTCGTTTTTCTTTTCTTGTCGTATATGGCTTTGTATCCCTTTTCTTTTGAGATTTTAGCTCTTTCTTTTCATCCTTACTTGCTTTATCAGCTTGTTTCTTATTTTTATGAAACTGAATAACACTATCTAGTTCAGCCATTGATATACTATCTTCAGGATCCAAAAGTCGCTTGATCATTTTCAAAGGAATCTTTACATTTTGATCATTGTACTTAAAATACAAACCATAAGGGCCAGCTGTAAGTAACAAATCATATCCATTGATTGTTGCGATTTTCTTGGGTAAGCTTGTTAGAAAGACAACATCTTCCTTAGAAACATTTGTGTATGACTTGCTGGTGTACTTCAAGTACGCTTTGATATCAATGTACTTATCCTTATCAGCATTGGCATGTGGTTTGTATTGTATGACTGGTCCATACTTAGACAACCTAATTATGTATGTTATACCATTGACATCAAATGACAATTGCTCAGTTTCCACTTTTATTTTTTCACTTTTCTTGACAGCTTCTACTTGTTCAACGTCCTTGCCAAAAGTTTTCCAGAACATTGATAAAACATTGCTTCTTGAAACTATACCTTCTGCAATCTTGTCCAAATCTTCTTCCATTGTTGCAGTGAATTTTCTGTCAATAATGTAATTAAAGTTGTCTTCCATGAACTTATCGATCTCAATGCCAATATCAGAAGGCACTAGTTTGCTTCGTTCGTGTCCTATTGTAATTACTTCTTTTTTCTCTATAAGATTCTTTGAAGGCTCATATAACACATGAACAACTTCTTTGTCTACGCCTCGAACATCACTTTTCATTACATAATGTTTTTCAAACAGCTTGGCTAAAATTGTTGCAAATGTGGAAGGACGGCCAATACTTTCATTCTCCAGAGTTTTGATTATGGATGCTTCACTATATCTTGCAGGTGGACTCGTCCATGTGTTTCTTGCAAGAATAGATAAACAATTTACGGAATAAAGCTTTTGCTTTATAACATTGATGTACTTTTCAAAGTTGTAAGTTTCATTTTGGGCACCATACAATATCATGAAACCGTTGAATTTGACTTTTTTAAAGCTTGATAGAAAGTATGCGGTCTTGGGAAGACCCTTGTCATAGATTCTTATCTCTAACTCATCATATATTACCGCTTTCATATAGTAAGCTACAGTCCGCTTCCAAATTAGATCGTACAACTTCTTATGATCTATTGTGAATCCCAACTCTGTGATTGACGTATTGTTTACATTGGTTGGACGGATTGCTTCATGAGCTTCTTGAGCATTTTTTGATGTTTTTGTTCTCTTTTGTATGGGCTCATAGTACTGTTGTCCATAAGCTTGGATGATGTATTGCTCGGCATCTTTCTTGAAATCTTCTGAAATGTTATAACTATCTGTCCTCATGTAGGTTATATACCCTTTTTCATAGAGATCTTGAGCTAAAGCCATAGTTCTTTTCAATGGAAACCCATGTTTAGAGTATGCTTCTTGTTGTAGTGTTGATGTGATAAATGGTAAATCCGGATTCTGTTTAAGTTGTCTAGATTTGAGATCTGTTATCAAAAACGTATTTGTAATTTGAGATAGATATTTTTTTACCGACATGACATCTGCATCTATCTTAAAAACACGGTCTGTATCATAAAGCTTAACATCTTCTAATTTATGAAGTTCATTATCAAGTTGGAGATTGAAGTTTCCATTGAAATACCAGTACTTCTCAGTTTGAAAGTTTTTGATATCCTCTTCTTTTTCACGGATGATATGAAGCACTGCTGATTGCACTCTTCCTGCGGACAAGTGAATTTTGTTTGCATTGTATTTCTTCCAAAGCAATGGAGATATCTTAAAACCCACAAGTCTATCTAGAACGCGCCTTGTCTCTTGTGCATCAACCAAGTTGTCGTCAATACGACGAGGAGACAATATCGCCTTTTCTAGTGCTTTAGGTGTAATCTCTGTGAAAGTGATACGATGATATTTCTTCAATCCCAAAGTTGCACGTATATGCTCTGAGATTGCTTCACCTTCTCTATCGTAGTCCGCAGCAAGGTAAACATTCTCCACACTTTTAACTTTTTCTTTTAATTCCTCAACTAATTTTACTTTGTCCTTCAGGACCTCATAATGTGTAGCAAAATCATTATTCACATCCACACTTAACTCACGGTTCTTGAGGTCTCTTATATGCCCCATAGACGCCATGACGGAGAACTTGCCCAAATGCCTCAAAGCTTTACTAGCATTAAGGTATTTGGCAATTGTCTTTGCTTTTGCAGGCGACTCAACAATAATAAGGTTCTTAACACCCATATTAGTTATAATATCTATAGATTTTACTTCTTCACATTCTCTTAAATGTTTGTATATCAAATTTTTATATTATAAGAAAAATTGAACATTCAAAAAAAGTAATTATGTAATCTTGATACGACGAAGAGAAACTTTCTCAACCTTTTCACGTTCATCAAATATTTTTGTTATTAATGTATTACAAGTTTCTTCATTGTCTTTTAACAATTCCGCAATTTTTTCCTTCACAACCTTTTGATTGACACCTGATTTCACATACCTTACCTTGCAACGTATCTTACCTTCTGATGTGTTAAGATCCTCAATATTGAACTTGGTCATGTAATGTGTAATAACCTCACCCAATTTATCTTTTTGTTTTCTTTTCTGTTTTGCGGTCTCTTGAGACTTCTTGATCCAATTATCTATCTCAATCCATTTCTGCACAAGATTAGTAAAATCATCGATTGAAATATTGTCAGGAAGCTCATTTACTGGGACAATACTCATGTTGGTATCATTAGAAGTTGTTGTTCTTTGTTCATTTACTTGCACTAAATTGTTTGGTTGTGAACGACGAGAAATATCTGAAAAAGTTTCAGATCTCGCATCAGTATGAGATTGAAACTGTGATGGATGAAACTGTCCTTCGTTATGTTGCAGTGTTCCAGATGAAATATTAAATGCATTGTTCACACTGACAACACTCTGTGTTTGTTGATTTCTCAAATAATTGTCAAGTAGTTGTCTTCTTGTACTCTCATCAATGTTTGTTTTACCAGCAGAATACATTTCAGTTATTTATTTTTGTAAAGTAAGATAATGTTAAATATTATTATTATTTATTTGAATAGCTTTTGAAAAGCTTTGTCAATTTGTTCTTGCAATGTCAGAAGTTTTGTTGGCCTAGTGCTATTGGTCCTCTTCAAAGTACTTGCCCGGTTCTTGTCCTCACTTGCATTCCTTTGGACGTTTGTCTTTTTACTGTTTCTTTGACTCTTTGGTAATTTTTGCACAATAAACGTTTCAAGGTTTTGAGCTGTTCTTACATCTACACTGTATTTGTATCTTTTTCCGTCAACAAATATTACAACTGTTGGAAAGTAAAGCTTGTACTCATCATTGTTTTCATCGTAGTCGGCAAGAAGTTTGTAAATATCATCATAGTTTGAACGAATTGATTTGGTCATGACATCATCTATCTTGATAACACTAAATTTGTTATCAATACCCTTACTTTTAATGTTATTCATTGCCTTTTCAAATATAGGATAGAATTGAACCGTATAGGGACACCAAGATGCGTGTACAAAAAACAATGTAACACCCTCCTTTAACCCCGTTCTAATTTGCTTCAAGGTAACTCGTGTCATTATGATTTGTAATATGATAATATTTTTAATCACTTAATTGGTGACTACAAGCTCACTCACGTATACCTTGTATGTCCTTTTATGGCAAATGTCAGTTGACCTCTCAGATGGTCTATTATAGAATGTTTTCAATACCTTGGGTGTTTTAATACTGTATACTGAACCATGATTAAGTAATACCTCTTTTTCATCACCATATTGGGATATAGGCATCATTAAAATAGCTTTAGTTCCTTTCAACAACTTGATTACTTTTATACAACATGACTGCTCTCTATCATCCTTCTTATTGTATGCCATGTTTTGAAACAGTTGTGCTTTCTCAACATCCAATGAAGTTGAAACAAAACCAATATGTCTATAGACTCCATCCTTAGATCCTCTGAGATAATAATCATCAGTTACACCACGATAGACTTTGATGTCCATGCTTAGTGGTGGTGAGTTTTCTATTATTCTTGTAAGATCATCATGGAAATCTTGTATCACAGCCTTATATACATCATTGTGCATATAACTCCAAAGAGATACTAATAATACATATCTATCACTCAACAACAACGACTTATACTTATTACTGATAATATCAATATAGATTTGCAACTTTCCAGATTTAGGAACAGACTTACTTGTAGGTGTATACATCTTTGCTTTCACACTGGATGAAACATTAAATACTGACTCTATTGCATTTT
>ERZ650310.401-NODE-401-length-13094-cov-4.371654_pt1 | contig 13094 bp, 11 predicted proteins | sample MGYA00376246_ERZ650310 | MGnify/ENA primary metagenome ERZ650310 (study PRJEB26733, sample SAMN07839286) | wastewater metagenome | biome: small river; feature: stream; material: water | place: USA: North Carolina | collected 2016-03-01 ...
CGTTGGTGAGCCAGCAATTGCGGTTGCTGCACCTGCAGTCTTGAATGCGTTAAATCGCGCTACCGGGAAGCGATTTAGATCTGTGCGATTAAAAAATAGCGGAATAAGCTTGATATAGGTTGATTTTGTGGGCTGATGACTACAACCCTGCATCGATTGAGGGGTTGTGGCTAGCCAGTTTCGCCAATCTCGGCATGATCATTGGACGATATAATTACTTTAACTATTTTTAAAGGTTTTTTATGCTAGGTCGCAATCCAAAAAATATTTTTAAGATACTAATTTTTCTATTTTCAGTCTTTAATTTAACTGGTGTAAGTGCTGCAACAGTCGAATCACCGAAAATTAAGTCGGTTACATATATTAATCAAGGTTGGACACCAAAGCAGAGGGCCTTTTTTTACTGGGCCCCTCAGGGATCTGCCTTACTGTCATATGACATTTACCTTGCATTAGAGTTACCTGATTCTAAGGAGTTATTTAATTCCGTAGCGCAGACTGATAAATTTGGTCTATTACATGACGGAGTTGACGCAGAAAATAATCCCGATGGATTGCCAATTGGGATTGCTAAGTCTGTGGTTGCTTCTGGCAAGTACAAAGGAGAGTATGCGGGCCTAACTTGTGCTGCTTGTCATACTGGTCAAGTTCAGTACAAGGATCGACAAATTCGTATCGATGGAGGATTGGCCAATCGGTTCGATTTGTACTTATGGTTATCAACCCTTTCAAAATCTCTTGATGCTGCTTTAAATGACCCTAAAAAATTTGATGCCCTTTACTCCCGAATCAACTCAAAATCAAAAGTCACAAACCAGGATTTAAAGGATAGATTAAAAGCTGATGCAGATAATGTCCGCCTGCAGATAACAAATTCTTTTGTTGTTCCTTTTGGTCCTGGTCCTGGAAGAACCGATGCATTTATTCAAGAAAATAATACTTTTGCAGCGGTCAAAACGGGTATTCATGAAAATACCAGGCCTGCAATTGCACCTGTTAAGCCTCCGGTTTTATGGAATACGCCTCATTCTGCTTGGGTTGAATACAGCGGAATACAAGATAACCCATTGATTCGTAATTTCAGCGAGTCTCTTGGCGTCTTTGCAAGATACAGCCTCGAAAGTAATCCATCAGGAAAAGTTTCATTTGAAACAACTACCGATATCAAATCGATTTTGCAAATTGAGAGACTTCTAAGACAGTTGGCGCCGCCCCAATGGCCACAGTCCGATCTTGGTGCCTTGGACAAGGCTAAGGTGCAGCAGGGTGCAAAATACTTTAAACAGTATTGTCAAGAATGCCATTCTTCTTATCCTTATCGCTGGAGTGAGGCACGAAAAGAAGGTAAACGTTTTATTGAGAATGCAATGGTCCCTATTGATGTTATTGGAACCGATAAAACCCACTATCAGTCGGTGATGTTTGATCCGAAACCAACAATGCTAACTAGGCATTTAGCCCCTTACTTTGACGGTAAACCAATTGTAAATACTGGTGAATTCTTTAATGCATTTGAGCCAACTATGATTGAGCTTTCATTGAAAAAGGCCGGCATTACCTCTAAAGCTGAAATTCTTGATGCAAACGGCTACACATTTTTTGGCGATGACCCAAAGCTCAAGCCGCCCGTTAATAGTGTTAAAGCGGCACCACGCGATGGAAGTTGGACCAATGCTCCGTTCCTACATAATGGCTCTGTTCCGAATATTTATGAATTACTTTTACCGGCATCACAAAGGTCAAAAACCTTCTACGTAGGAAGAGAGTTCGACCCAGTCAAGCTTGGTATTGATACTTCGGGAGTCTCGGGAAATTTCTTAATGGATACAAGACTAGTGGGCAACTCTAATTCTGGGCATTCGTTTGATTCCAAGCCAGGCCCCGGTGTAATTGGTCCAAAGTTAACTGATTCTCAGCGTTATGCAATTATTGAATATCTTAAGTCTATTCCTGATGTTGCTGGTAGAGTGACGCCATTTGGTGGACCTGAAAAACCGAGCATAGCCTCTCAAGATCCTACTTGGTATAACTTCAAGCATCCTTACTAAATTCGAGAACCTAAATGTCAGATCATGTTGATGGCCCAAGAACAATGGCTGATCCGTCAATTGATTTGACGGATATATTTGCTTTTACTAGTCCTGAAAATCCTGAAAATACCGTTGTAGTTGTAAATCTTTTTCCTGGCGCCGGTCAAACGGCGTGGTTCTCAAATGCTGCATATTACAGCGCTAAATTGAAAAGAGTCCGAATTGATGGGGCGGGGAAAAATGCAGCCTTTAGTGCCATTGGTAAGGAAATTTGCTTTAGATTCAAATTTAATCGTCTTGAGCGTAATCCCGAAGACGGGTCTGTGGCTCAATATGGCGTTTGCTTATTGCCCAATGGGATCTCTTTAGATGTCCATGTGGGTGATGCCAGGGGATCATCTACTCGCGATGGAAAAATTCGAGTGTATGCTGGACTTAGGTCAGATCCGTTTTTTATTGGCTGGTATAACGAGCCAACACTTAAGGGTGGATCGAACTTAACGCAAGATGATAATGTTTTGGCGCTGGTGGTTGAATTCAATACAAAATCATTATTAAATCCTGAGCGTGGCTCTCTTTTTGGAGTGGTTGGTGAGTCGTCGCCGATTGATAAGACGCCTAACTTAAATAGCATACCAAGGTTCGATTGGGCTGGAAGGCCCGAATTAGCTAACTACCTTATTACCATTCCTGGCGATGTAAATTTGCTCGACCTATGGAATCAGCAAATCCCCTACAACGTCAGCCCCCAAGTTCTTCCTTTATTTCGAGATCGACTTAGAAAACACTTTCAAATTTGGGATATGAAGGATGGAAAGAGGGATTGGTCTGAGGAAGATTTGAATGCTAACGTAAACGTTTTTTTAAATGACTTTTTACTTATTGATGTATCAAAGAAAACTACAGATCATAGCAATCTTGAAATTGAGAAGAGTGTAATAAACGGAAGTCCGCATAAAACTGGGGGTGGAAGAACTCTTGATTGCGATGCAGTTGATATTTTATTGACTTGGATGATCAATCGAGATAACGGCCCGTTTCTGCAGAGTCCAGCGATACAGGCAACCAAAAAATCCGAAAATAAATTTCCTTATTTAGCGGCTCCAAACACCACTTTGTTAACAATCAAAGAATCTGTAGAGCTTGGTATTAGCGAGACACAGCTTTGGGATATTGTTGGGGATTTCGCTAAATCTTGGAACCCTTCAGTTATTCAGGCTAATGTAGCTGGATCCGGGTCTTCAATTATTAAAGTAATGACATTGAGTGATGGAAACCTTGTTGTAGAACGTCTTTTAGCTGTAGACAATGCAAATAAAACGCTTAAATACGAACTAGTTAGCGGCATGCCGGTAAGTACTTTAATTGGAGAGCTAAAAGTTTTGCCAGCACTTGGTGGCAGCAAACTGGTCTGGGAAATCCACTATTTGCCGGCTGGAAAAGGTGAAATATTTGTAGCTCAAGCACTTCGCGGATGGATAAATTCGGGTTTATCTGGTCTTAGCAAAATTACTGGTATTAATAAATAGCTCCCCCCAATATTCAACACCTTAAAATTTTGTGATTCATTGATATGAATTCATATACCTTCGTAGATGGAAATGGCCAAGAATGGTCTACGACTGCCATCGCCATGACTAAAGAGTATTTTTTATGGATGGACGAACAGATTAGAGGTATTTGCCATTTTTCTATCGAAGATATAGTTGGGATGCCGCTAGATGATTATGTTCTTCTATCTATGAATAGGATTGTTCCTAAAGGCGAAAATAAATCGTCATTTAATCTGTTGGTGAATAATGGCCATGCAGTTGCAATGGGTGGGCTGCGTCAATTGGCTAATGGACATGGTGAGGTTGTAAGGGTCTATACAAAACCTAGCAGCAGGGGTAGGGGGTATGGTAGGGCTATGCTTGAAAAAATTATTGATGACGCTAGGTTATTGAAGTTTCCGGTTCTAAATTTAGATACGGGAATTTTTATGAAAGATGCGCAATCTCTTTATGCATCGCTTGGTTTTCAGGCCTGTGAACCTTACGAAGGCGCTGAGCCTCCTCCTCAATTGTTGCCATATTGGCTGTATATGGAGCTTAAGCTCTAGGTGCGGATTGTTTCGTGAGAGCAGTGGCTAAAATATTAATTTAATCTAGTAATATTGGGATATTTTCGGCTTTGCCGATTCATTGGGTTTATTTTATATGCGTATATTTTTGCTGCTTCAGATTGCTTTATTGCTGGTTACTACAGGTTGTAGTAGTACAAGAAGTGGCAGTTTTAAGGATATGTCTTCAGCATATCGTGAGGTTGTAGAGCAATACAGTAATGACAATATACTGCTAAATATAGTTAGGGCATCAAATAACATGCCCCTAAGCTTTCTTGATATTCCCACTGTAGTAGGGTCTGGAAGCATGACTGTTAATGCTGGTGTAGGAACCAATGTATTTAGTAATAATCCGTCTTCTTTTGGCGGATTTTTTTCAGCGGGAAATACAGCAAACGATTCATCCGGCACATCTGGCTCCTTGGGAATGTCGGTAAATAACGGTTTTACTTTTACTCAATCATCGCTTGATAACAGCTCTTTTATGCTTGCCTTTCTAAAAGAAATGCCAATTGAGTATGTTGACTATCAGGGAACCGAGAGGTTGCGACCTCGAACAGTTGAGTATTCATTGTTGATTGACAAAATTGAGCTTGTTAGTCCGGATGGCAGCAAGGTGCTTCGCTTTATCAATGACCCAATGGCCCCGCATTATCAGAAGTTTCAAGAAGCACTCCTGTTATTGATTGAGGTTGGGTTACGTGCGGAAAGTAGAACTTTGTCAACGCCAATAACACCTGCTATGAGTCAGGCCGAATATCTCGTTTATTCACGTGGGATGAATAGCGCCTTAGTGGACAATATTGTTAAGGGAACTATTGAGGTGGTAAAGAAAAATATTGGAGGCAATGTCACTTATCAGCTTTATAAGAATACTAGTTATTCTGTAATGTGTGTTAATAAGTACCAGGCAAAAAAACTATACAACAATTTCTTCCATGAGAGTTCATTTTGTGAATCATCTGCCGCAAATGATTCATCGGAGATGGAGTATTCAAGCGCCTCAAATATGTACAAAGAGCGCGGCAGGGATATGAAGGATATGAAAATCAATATCAAACTGCGCTCAGTTGGTAATGTTTTTGATTATTTAGGAAGCGTAATGCTTGTTCAGCAAAGAACACCGCCAAAAGATGTTCTTATTTACCCATCAAAAAATTTGCTGCAAAGTTATTATGATGCCTATAAGGAGCCGGCGCCGCTCTTAAAAGTCTACAAAAATAATTCGTCAATAAATCCAATAGCAAGCGTTACATACAGAGGCGATACATACTCTATTAGCGATGATGATGAGTCTTATTCTAAGATTGTGATTGAGTATCTCTCTATATTGCTCACAATGGCAAAAGTGCCTGGATCTATACCTGCATCTCCTGCCGTCTTGGTCAGATAGTTTGAATCTCAGTTATAAGCAAGGATGCGGTGAAATCACATCCTATTGGGCTTGTCTTAGCTTGAGAAGGCGAGCCAGGTTCCCAGGCCAATAGCTATAAAAAATATAATATAGCTAACAATCGGTGCCAGTTGAGATAAGTACCTGCCTGGCACCTCTCTTGGCGAAAGAGTTTTTAGAAATAGCTGGTATTGGATTGCAGTCAATAAGCAAATAGTAGATCCGAGCCCTATAAATACAATACCTACAATTGCTGATAGTTGAATGCTGGATGGATTAAAGTCATTTGATAGCTTTAAAAATCTTATAAAAAGTCCAAAACGCTCAATGACAAATCCTAGTGCAATAAATGATATTGAGGATCTTTGCCACGCCAATAAGGTGCGTTCTGCAGCGAAGAAAACCTGTGGATTTTCAATTTGATTTGGATTTTGATTCATTTTCAAACTCTAATAATCTTGAATTAGCCGATGAGCGAACGGAATTAATTGCATTTTTTTGATTGAAGTAGAACCTAGAATTTTTTCCAAACAAATACATATCGTAAATTCGAGCTTCTAGAGTATCTATTTCTTTAATAATAGCCAGCAACTCATCTTTATTTTTTGTCTGTAAAATCGCTTCATCCAATACTCGTGCTTCTATAAAGTATTTTTCCATTAATCCCTCCGATGGAAACAGGCGTAGGGAGTTGATTAATTTAAAGGCCGGAAGAATCAGTGCAAAAAATGCAAGGATATAGACCCAGATGCCGTCAACAAGGCTTGCTATCCAAATGGGGAGGTATCCAAATAATGAAGGGGCGCCATCTCGATAGTAGTGTTCAGCTATCGGGCTAAGTGGAAAGTTTGTATCTATATCTTTGGGGAAAAATCCAGGGTCAGAGAAGAATGTGCTAGCTGTGCGGCTATATTCTCTGGAGGCCAAAATAAATGCCCATTGAATGGCGCGGTGCGTGTCCCTCTCAACCAAAAGATTTGTTGTTGAAGCTAGTATCGTTATGTCATTAGGTGGGTCAATTTTCTCTATACTTCGCGACCCCTTTGGAATTACTAATTTTTGTAAGAATGGTAGTTTCTTGATATATGCATTTGCTAGGCTAAAGTCGGCTATTTTTATAGAAGAATCATTTAATAAGCGCTTGATAGTTTCAGATTGATTGCTGTCAACAATAAAAAGTGCATCTATTTTTCCTTGTATAAGAAGTTCAGCGCCTTCTCTATGGGGGAGCTCAAGAATATTGGAGCTATTAGTCAATGGCTTCTTTAGGCTAACACTATTAAGCTTGTGAAATAGTATGTTTGCAGCCGTTCCTTGGGCGCCGATTGACACCCTTTTATTTTGTAAGTACCTAAAAGGGTCGCTATCTATTAGTGTGGGCCCTTTATAAAATATCCATATTGGAGCGTATTGCACGCTACCAAGAGATACGAGTCCCGGATATTCATCTTCGCTGGCTGAACCAACTGTCAAAAAGCCGGCGTTAATTTTCGACTCATTGGAGTAAACACCCTTGAGCCCGGCTGTAAGACCAGTTGTGCCCACTAAATCCAGGTCGATTCCATTTTTCTTGAAAAAGGTCTGGAAAGTCTTGGCAATTTCTTGGGATGAGGATCCATCCTGTCCTGTTGCGAGGTATGCAATTTTGGGGGGCAGGGGATTTACATAAACTATGAGTGCAATTAATCCTATGATAAGAAGAGGTATGTAAAGATTAAAAAAGAAAAGAAGTTTTATCCAACCTTTTTTTTCTTTTGCAAAAAAATATTTAAAATAATGTTTTATTTCTTCTGATTGTGTTTTGGCACCAAACTTCATAAGTTACTTAATCTCTATCAATTGTGAAAATTAATGCACTATTTTTTAGTTTTTTATTAAATCTATAGGTCCTCTCATTTTTATCTCTGGTAATGGGTTTAGGCATTTCCTGAGAGTAAATATGTAGCTGATCACCAAAGACCCCCTCTATGTTAATGGATGCTCCCTTGTATAGCTCTAGATAAGAGGCTCCATTGTCAGCTTCGAAATCAAATAAATCTCGATCCTTTACCCCATTTTTCAGCGAGCTAATTGTGAGCTTGTTATGAATCTCCAGTCTACTGCTTGAGAGGTTAATTCCATCCTCTGATGGGTTTTTAATATCTAATTTTTTAATTGAGATGTGCGAGTTAGTTAAATCTAAAGCATCATCTCCAGAGTAATGGCTAGAAATTGAATTAACACCCCATTCATGTTTATCAACCCCTAGTATTGATAGGCCGTCAATATCGTCATATTTTTTGGTTGCACCATCATTTCTACCTAAAAATCTCAAGCTTAACTTTTTACCAGTAAATAATGAGGTGGGCGATTTAACATTTCTTCTTATTTTTATTCGGTCCTTACGGGCGTTGTCTTTAGTACCCAAAAACCATACTCCGCCATTGTCTGCTGTTTTTGCTATTTTGTAGTTTTCATCTGCAGCACTAATAGTCAGGTTGACAAATTTGAAAGATGACCCTTGGTTAAAAATGAGAGCAGAGCTATTTAGTAGGCTTTTTTTAAATTTGCCATTTATTAACAAAATCTTTACACCATCCTCTGCGCGTAGAAGTGCACCCTCTAAAACTCGAACCTCACCCTTAACAATATAGACCTTGGATCTGCGCAAAATCATACTGCGTGAAATTTTTGGTGGCAAAAGTATGTAATTCATAGCAATTGTTTGATCTTTTTAAGTTAAAGCTTATATTTCTGCTTATTATATTTTTGGAAGTACTTTAGAATACTAAGAATTTATATGACAGGCTAGCGCTTATATGTTTAGAACTTATTTCCATCTTTTTTCTGATGGCGCACTTTTATTCATATTTCCAATTTTATCTTGCATCGCGCTTTTTTTGATTACATATCTGTTAAGGCGTTATCGTAAGTGTCTGGGGTTGGATAGCTATGATTCTGACATATTAGATACTGCGACCCAAAACACAATGTCAGGGGGGTATGTTGTTCTTGGGTTTGTCCTAGTCTTAGCTATGACTACTGTATCTGAGCTGGAAAGCGGCGTATCCAAGGAAGCGGCTGCAATTAGGGGTCTCGATAGAATGTTGGTTCTGGAAGGGTCTGCTCCAGCTCTTGAGTCTCGAAAATACTTACTGGAATATACAAAATCCATCCTTCAGGATGAGTGGCCGGAACTAAAAGATGGGCGTGGCAGCGATAAAACATCCATTGCATTGCGGAATCTATTCAGTGCATTGGATCAAATTGGATCAGGCACGATTAAGGATAATGTTGTCTACAGCAAAGTTTTAGATCAGGCTGATAAGGTCGCAGAACTGCGTAATAATCGAAATTACAATGTTCAGAGTAATCTCCCCGACACCTTTTATATAGTTAGCTTCGTGAGCCTTATTGGCGTTATTTTAATATGTGGCCTAAGACTTATCGAGGCTACGAGGGTCAGAACTGTTGCGCTGGCAATCCAGGTAGTTATGCTAACGCTTATGTTCAGCGCTGTGGTAATTGTTGATTTGCCATATATTGGAGATACCGTTACCTCTTCAGAAGCCATTCAAAAGGCTTATGAAAGCATATTAAGTCAAGCTCCCGATCAAAACTTAAAACCTTAGATTGGTTTTGCGCCTAGACCAGGTTAATCGCAACATTGGTGAAGATGTAGCCGCATTAATTTTCCTGTCAACACTTAGGGGTAATGATTTGAACACCCCATAGCACCCCCTAAATGTTGTATTAATTATCTAACAAGTATTGTTGGGGAAGGCGGGATTGAGTTAATCCTTTTGGAAAGTGTAAGCATTGTGGAAAGAAACTCAAAAACTGCCTTTGTATAAGTTCCATCATCATCTTTAATGTAGTAAATATCTGATTTATAAGTCACTTTAGAAACTGCATCCTCAAGGGAGCCATTCTTATAGACCTTAAACAAAGGTATTGAGGTTGCAGGATCTTCATAGTTTGGCTTAAAGGTTGATACATCTTTTGACGTAACCATTACTAGCCTGGATGGATCTTGATATTGCGCAATTAATGCATTTCCGAGGTAATCAAAGATATTGCCTGTTGATCTCAATTTAATACGAAGCTCAAGCTCTTTACGGCCAGGATTTCGGTCATTCAGGATGCTGGCCAAAAAGTCAGAGTAGTGTTTTTTGCCAACTTTTTCCTGCGGAACTGGGGAGTCAGCACAATATGAGGATTTCCCAAGTTTTTTCCCAAAAAGATTTTCAGACTTGTATTTATTGATACAGAATCTAGTTGTTGCATTGGTTTTATATACTTGGTGATAACTTTTTCCATTTATCGAAATTTTTTCTAGGCTTCGACCGGATTGATTTCCAGTATCTTTGATCAATTCTATGTAATTTTGGAAGTTTGATGAAAAGTCTTTTTCGCTGATTGGTGGGCCCAAAGGTTCTTTGTTTGGATGTGCTTCAACTGTAAGGCCTGCATCAAGCAATACGTCAAGTAGCAATTGAAATTCTTTGTAATCTCGGCTCCGAGGATCATTGGTCCACCAGGCCACCTCCTCATTATCAACAGTTCTAATTTCAATGTTATCAATGAGAAGCAATAGCATCGCAGGCCTTGGAAGGTTCTTCTGGCCCCCATAAAAACGAATTGTTTCTGGCGGGACATCTTCCAGAAATTTAGTCATGAAATGTGCGTTATCCAAAGACGATTGAGTAAATGTAAAGGAGTTATTAACGGCCATGCCAAGTGAGGCACCATAAGTGGTTGAATTGCTTGGAAGTATTCCTGAGGTGGGGTATATAGGCGACTGAGCGTTTGCTAGGGTTGTTGAGGATGAAATGCCTGCTGTGCCGGTATAGCTTCCACTTCCTACAACCGAGGGGATATCCAAAAAGCTCATAGGCATATCTTTTGATGCGCGAACAATATTTAGTAGGATGTTGTCATTTGCATACTGCTCTACAACATCCCGATACGCTGAGGATGTATCTCTAAAGTTGGCTGATTGGATTGATACGCACCCTGCAAGGGCGGTAACCATGGATAGCGACAGAAGCTTTTTCATTTTTTGGAAACGTTTAAATTATTGATATGGGTTGCTTTTACGAAAAAGATTTCATTTTTGCAGAATTCGTATTTCGCAATAAATTAGCTGCGCGATTTGTTGGCCTATTTTGAAAATTTAGCAATGCTAGATCATGTGCTTTGGGCGGATTATTTCCTGGGCCCATATAAAATTGAACGGCATGATCGGCAAAGGCCAGTGGATGTTTTTCAAGAAGCCTTGTGAACATGGTATTGGCTAATTGAAGATATTGCGCAGAAACTTCGGATTGATTCATATTTGCGTAAATTTCAGAAATTCTCCAGCTAACTTCAGGGTCTGAACTTGCAAGGGCGGGTTGCAACACTTGCAGAGCTAGTTTGTTTTCTCCGGAGTCCATATAAGTTTCGGCTAGATGAATTCTTGCCCTTGTGTATTGGGGAAGGTAATTTACGGCTTTTTTGTACCAGGAAGAAGCTAGTTCAGTGTTTGGAGCTTCGGCTAACTCCCCCCAGAGCATTCCCAATTGAAAACAAATCCATGCAGGGATAAAGGGGGATGGGTTCTTATATTGATGTGCCAGTGCATTAAGGTAGGTTGAATTAGCTAATTCAACCTGATTGAGGTCTGCTAGAAGGGCAGCATAAGGCACAAGCTCTTCTGGTGCGCCTGAGGCAAGAGCCTTATCTCGGCGGATCGATAAAACTGCATTTAAGTTCTTGCCGGTAGCTTGCAGAATGCTTAACTCAACATATCTAATATCGTCGTGATTGCCATTTAAATTTTTTGCTACGTGCAAATACTTGTTGGCTATTTCAAATTGGTGGGTAGAGGCCGCAATTTGGGCTGCTTGGATATATGCTTCAGGCGATTTTGGATTGAAGGATAAGATGTTCGTTGATAAATCTGTCAATCGATCTAGTGATGTGTAGTCTCCCAAAAATTGAGAGTTTACTAATTCACCACTGATGATGGCGTTTGAAATTGGTAAGTTAGTTGGCTGCAATTCATAAATACGATGTAACTGAGCTAATGAGCCAAGATGATTATTGACTGTTATTTCACCATCCGTAAAAGAAATGGTTTTATAGGTATCGATGATTTGAGTTTTGGCGGCGGCAAGTGATGAGGGAAGTCTCAGCATGCCTCCTATAGCCAGGCTGGCTCCTATAGCACTTCCCAGAAATTCTCTTCTATCCATTAATGCGCCTCGCCAAATTTTTTATTTAGGGATTTAATTCTGGTTCAAGAGTTAACCTAAGCCCGAATGGATGATGGTAAACATTGCCCCCATAATTCCCAATGATTATAAAGATTCAGTAAATTTCCCTGTTTTTTGATCGCTTTAGGTGTCTTTTGGGTCCATCGGTCGCACTGCTATAGTTTACTGATCTATTTCTGGCCGTCTAAGCACATTGATGCTCATCGTTTAATGGGCTTGTATATGGTTTTGCTATCCTCTGTCTATACTATTTTGCTGCTTAGCTGACATGATTTACTGTTTTGTGAAGTGCCTTATGATCTATCAAAACTTTGTTGAAAATTGCTGCAATTCCCAAAATCCTAAGGTAATGCTAACGGTGTTAAGCAAAATTGCGATTGTGGATTTACTTAGGAACCAAATTTAAAAATTTATGCATTCAGTAAAAGCAGTTGTAATTATTTTTTATTTCTTACTATTTGCTTCATCGCAAATATGTGCTCAGACACATTTTCCGAGTTCTGTGGCCTTGCTAGTTATCGATGTACAAAACTGTTTTGTGGATGGAGGTTCATTGCCAGTCCCAAGTGGCGCAGAAGTCATACCTGTGATTAATAAGATCGCCCCTTTTTTTCAGAATATTATTGTTACTCAAGATTGGCATCCTGCGGGGCATATATCATTCGCAAGCTCCCACCCAGGCGCAATTCCGTTTGAAGTTATAAAACTTCCTTATGGAGAGCAAGTACTTTGGCCGGATCATTGTATACAGGGCTCGAAAGATGCTGCGTTGCATCCAGAGCTAGATCTTCCCAATGCTCAGCTTATTCTTAGGAAGGGATTTCATAAAGATGTGGACAGTTATTCGGCCTTCATGGAGGCAGATAGAAAAACAAGTTCGGGTTTGGCGGCTTACCTAAGAGATCGGCAGATAGATGCTGTTTATATTGTTGGGCTAGCTACAGATTTTTGTGTGGCTTGGTCGGCACTTGATGCACGCAAGCTTGGATTTAATGCAAGCGTGATCGAGGATGCATCACGCGGTATTGATCTGAATGGCTCGCTACAAAAAGCTTGGGCGCAAATGCAGCACGTTGGCGTGCGTCGGATTCAATCAAAAGAAGTTCTGTGACGAGCCCCCCTCAGGAGACCGTGTACTCAAAGGCCCAGAAATATTGCCAGCGTGTAAAAACAGGCTGGGTACCTATCCCCTCAATGAGCTCAAGCATACGCGTCTCTGTAGGGAAATTTTTAAGCACGCAGTGCTGTGATCCATCTGCAAGCGGTCGAATCTGAAAAGTATTGCCCTCAGCATCTAACTCGGAAATTGGTGTGCTGCTACCCTCAAC
>ERZ650310.404-NODE-404-length-13002-cov-4.787209_pt1 | contig 13002 bp, 19 predicted proteins | sample MGYA00376246_ERZ650310 | MGnify/ENA primary metagenome ERZ650310 (study PRJEB26733, sample SAMN07839286) | wastewater metagenome | biome: small river; feature: stream; material: water | place: USA: North Carolina | collected 2016-03-01 ...
CGAGATCGCTGATCGTGACTGGAGTTCAGACGTGTGCTCTTCCGATCTTGTCATCAATCTGGTTCCCGGCAAAGCGGCGGCCTTCCTCGCGCTCAAACTTGGTTGCGCCCTCATGAATACGGCTCCGCAGATCAAAGAGCTTGAGGTCGAACTCCGGCTTCAAATGGTCCGGCACATCGGCCATGAACTGACGGGCTTGCTTATCGTATTCCGTGACAGCCGTATTGGCAAAATTAGCGGCGCCAGGCTGCGCTGCATCACTCTGCTTTTGCAGATAATCGTTCTGTACCGCCTCGAATTGCAGCAATTTCGACGTATAGCCGTACTTCTCCGCCCGCTCCCGTTCAGCCTGCGCTTTCTTTAATTCCGAATCACGTTCCCCCGACGCCATGCGCTCCTTGCGGGCCAGCACACCGCCAAGATCAGACACAGCGCCACCGAAATTCTGGATCGCCCCCGGTATCGGATTGGCCCTGAACTCAGGAATTGAATATTGCGCTGTCGGGTCACGTTCCCCCAGCGCGGTCTTATCGGGCATCTTCACCATGGCGTCGCCCTAGAAATAGAAACCGGAGCCGACGGCAGACGGCATCTTTACCGATGGCGGCGGCGACGACTGGTATTGCGAAAAGCTGGAAAACCCATTGAGGATCGAACCCGCGCCATTGATGAATCCGGCAAACAACGCCTGCCGTCCCTCCATGCGCCTGATCTTCGCATCGAACTCCAAGCCGCGCCCGCGTGTCTCGCCGGTATAGAGGGCCACGTTCTTTTGATACGCGCCTTCCTGCCCGATGCCAGCCATCAAATTGACAACCGTTGGATCGCCAGCTCCCCCACCGGACGAAGCGGCGACCGCCTGTCCGCGTGACATGACCAACTTGGCTTCCTTCGACCGGCGAATGGCCTCGCGCTGCGAAACCGCGCGTTCCTCGCCTGCCCGGACCTCAAGTGCCTTGGCTTGCGCCTTGGCCTGGTTGTTCGCCGCGATGCCGCCAACGATACTTCCGGCAGCAGAAATCAGCCCGCCAATCAGGCCCATCATTGCCATGATGCAGACTCCCATTTCCAAACATCTTGACCGTCGATGACATCTCCGGTCTTTTTGAACCCCAATCGTTCGAGCCACGCATTGGCCCGAGCAATGGTTCCATCGCAATAAGTGAGGACCGGGGAGACTTCGTATTTCCGCATCACCGACATGAAATGCAGTCCCGCCCTGTGCAGCGCCATGGCCGGACGTTCCGTGGTATCAAGAAATCCAACGGCGACACCTTCCGGGCTATAGGTCACGCCGCCAATACCCACGACAATTCCATCCCGCACACCGGCAAGCGCATTCCAGACCTCTGGCGGTTCCTTGCCAAAAAAGGCCCGGAAGTCGTCATCGCTGGCCATGCGGAGAACCAGCGGCATCGTCAGTACAGGCCAACCATATTGGTTGCCGTGGTATTGGTGGAGTTCACCCGCGTGGCCCGCACGTGATACACGGTTCCGGCCAGGCATCCGGTAAGGACGCACGTCGAACCGTCGGAGAACACAACCGACATATTGCCCGCCCCGCCGACGAGGATGGCGCGCGTCTGTCTGTCAAAGTCGACGGTATCTGACTTCGAAATGACAAACCCGCCATTGAATGGAGACATTGGGATCATGTTGGATTTCCTTTTTGTTATCCGCCCTGCCCGGCGCTGACTTGTGCGCCATAAAGCCCAGGCTCATTGGTTGCCATTGACAACGCCACACCCATGAATGTCGCGGGATAGGGCGATGACACCTTGAAGCAGAGACGGGAATCCGGTCCCCATCCGCCATTGAAGTGCTGTTGAGCAAAATCGTAATTCTCGATCATCTCTGTCAACGCCAGAGGGCGGCCATTGCCCAGGGTATATGGCAAGTGGTGCATGTCATTGAAGTCCTTGCCGGTCTTGACGCCGAACCACCCGACATTGTTCATGACCAGACTGACGTGATCCACGCGCTTTTGTTTCGATATCGCCGTTCCTGCAACGGCGCCCTGTGCCAGCTTGGCGGACATGAACCGTCCGTCATAGGGCAGGCCCACAACAGCATCATTGACGCTCACCGGAGCCTCAATCTCGCCGTCCACAACCATGATGGTATCGGGATAGGGCTTGCCATCTGCCCACAGGACCACCCCAAGTCCCTCAAGATGGTCAAGCCCCGTAAGCGTTGCCGACGCATTGGCTTCAAATTCTACGTGACAATCGACATTCTTAGAAACCGTATCGCCAACGCATTCCGAAGTTTCCGCCATTTTCTCCCAGGCGGTGAATGCCCCGTTACCATTGGTGCGCTGTACCGCCCAATAGACCTCATCGTCATCGTCGCCTGGAAGCACCGTGATCCACTTGATCAATCCGTTGGTGACAACGGTGCTGAAGCATACAACCTCATCCTCCGGTTCATAGGTCAGAACCACCGCCGATCCATCTTCAAGCCATATCCACGCCCGCGTATCGGGCTGGCGCTGCACCGCAATTCCTACAATCCCGGCCCCGCAGATATCAATGGCAAGACGTGTCAGAACTTGGCTGCTATAGTCCTGCGCATCGACGGAATAGACCGCTCCGAGGACGCGCTTGCGGTTGCGCTGCACATAAATGGCGCGGCTGTCAATCTTGATGGCCTGAATATCCGCGCATCCACGGTTGGAGAAATCCCTCGCAGTGAATGCCGTCGGCGTAATGGGCTCATCAAAGGACGAGGCCCGCATTGACACTTCCTGACTGGCCGTCCCGGCAATGAACCGCTGCAACGGCAATAGCCACAGCAAGCCCTCGATACCACCCGTCGCAACGGATCGGATAACTGGACCGGAATCACCTTCAAAGTTGTCGTCATAGCTCTCGAACGCATCCGAGATCGATCCGTAAACGCTGTCCCTGAAACCCCACCACAGCCTTCCATCGAAGAAACTGACGGCGGCGGGGAACCCGCGATAGGAGGACCAGACACCTTCCTCCCAATCCGTCGTGGCTTCGGCACGGCCCAAGGTGGTTAGAACCTCGGCTGCAACTGAAGTTGCCGATGTAAACGCGGCTATCCGCACCACGCCGCTTTGGCTCCCGCTGGCATAGGATAGAACTGCAGTCACGCTTCCCGACGTGTAATCCCCGGACTTGATGCCAAGTCGATAATAGATGATCTGATTGTCAAGACCGTCATCAATATTCGCAGACGTAGCCGTGGTATATGTCTTAAAATCCTCCCATGCCCCCGGCTCCGCAATCGACCGTTGCAGCGTCACGGTTGCGGAAAACGTCCCGGTAAGAGACAGGGAGAATTGCCGGGTATTGTCGATACCGACGATGCGGATATAATCCCCGAATTGATCATCCCCGGAAAACGTGTTGGTGGCCGTCTGACCGAAGTGCGTAAGCCGCCAGATCGAGCCGACATGGCCAGATTTGAATATGGGCTTGCTCGCCGTAAGGGTAATAGCCCCGGTGACGGCAGATGGCGTGATGGTCTTTGTCGTCGCGTTGATGAACCGGAACGGCCCGTCTTCGGCCTGATAATCGACAATCGACCATGAATGCTGGGACCGGCGTTCAATCCGCTTCTGAATGATGCCACGGCAAGCAATGAATAGAACGTCCCCGGACTGATCATGACGGATATTGTAGTAGCTGGCACCCCATGGGCTTGGCAGCGTCATGATGCCAGCGCCTTCTATCGAGATTTCACTCACGAGGCGCGGCGCGGAATCGGAACTCATGACCGAGATATGGAAATCTCCGGTTGGCGTGAAGGCCAGGGAGTGCGTACCGGTGCGCAATGTGGTTTCCGTGATGTAGTCGTCAAGCCCGGCGGCGGAGCCCACCTTGAAGACCACGGGACCACGCTGCACCACAATCCGCAATGCGTGTTCGGTATTGGTTTCAACCGTCGTGACAAGCTGCGTTCTGATGGCGAAGTCGGTTCCGTTGCCGAGAAGCTGCATGTAACCGCCCGTGGCCCAACTGGACGTGGCGCCTGCGTCATCCTCATCGGTCCAGCCGGTCAGATCGGTATTGAATGTGCCATTCGTAACGGCGCTTGTTACAGCTACTCGCGTGACTGGAACCCCGTCGATCAAAACCCGGATTGTGCTGGTCGTAACCTCAACCAGCGCCTTGATGGTGGTATTGACGACGAATGGAATGCCGAACGGAGCAATGTCATCCTGTGTCCGCACCAGATATTCCGTCCCGGGACGGAACCGCGCAGGCCCCAGAACCGTCGGCATGAGGTTTTCCTGTACCTCTGCCGCCACGCGCAGCCGTGCCAGGTCCACTCTGGCCAAGGCCAGATCGGAGACGACACCGCTGTTGAGGCTATAGAGGCCGGGGCTTAGTTGTGCCACAGATCAATTCCACCGCGCATTGCGGCGATCCTCAAAGCCATAGCCACGCCGCGCCTGCACCAGCCGCCCGGCATCGTTGACGCGAGGGCGTTCCGACATATCATTCTTGAGTTTGGCATTCTTGAACGCCTCGGCAAATGCCATGGACTTGCCCTGCATCGCAGCGGGCGGGGCCTGCGGGTTGCGCTTCACATCTTCGAACTCAAGATAGGCCAGAAGCGCGCGGCGGAAAGCATCGGTCCAGTACGTTGCGTCTTCGGCATCGGTCGAAACATAGCGCAGCGCGGTCGTTTCGTAGTCGCTATGCAGGCTTCCATCCTCATCACGAAAATCAATATCGAATCTCTGCCCGCCAACCGTTGTGTAGTAGTGGAACACCCTCCCGAAATCGTCGGGCTTCTCTGCGGCAAAGGAATAGCCGTTCGACACATTGGCGGTGGTTCCGGTAAGCTCCTCGGTCTTCACCGCGAAGCGCCAGGAATGCTCATCAAGCAGCCAGCGCAGGCCCACGAGCAGCGAACCGTCGAGCTGGAAGCGCAGCCACGGGTGTTCGGGAATGGCATCGGGCGCCAGCGCCAGGCCAAGGGCGCGGTCAAATTCGGCCCTCATCTGGTCCGTCTTAGCGGGATTGCCGGTGATGCGCTCCGCCGTATCGAAGGCCAGCCGGGCCGCAACTGCAAATGCGAAGTGCTCCGGCCACGTGTCGGGATCGGCAAAATCGGAACTGATATAGCGCAGGCTTATCGGCGCGACATTGGTGTGAATCTGCTCAAGCTGGTGCTTGCAGTCGAACGGCAATTCCAGCGGAGAACCGGCGTCTTGAATGAACAGCGCATGAGTGCGAAGCCAGTCGCAGGGCAGGTCATAGACAACGGAATAGCCGGGCAGCGGATCGATTGTGCTGCTATCCGGGGTTACGGTTTTGAGCGCGTGTTTCCAATATGCCTGACGGAGCACGTATTCGATGCTCCGGTCCCATGCGTCATCAAAGGCATATCGTTGCGCCGTGTCTTCGGTGAGATTGGCCATGCGGCTGTCGCCAAGCAGGCGGGCCGCATCACGCCAGACCGAAATCTTTGTTGCCATGATTTATCCTCAGACCACAAACAGGGAATCGGTAACGGTCAGCGGCCCTTCGAATTGAACGCTGACCTCGCCGCTATCGAGTGTCACGCGGCATTCGTGCCGGTAGGTTTTCGGCGTTGCGTCGGAATGCGAGGCATAGGGCACTGTAATGGCGCATGTCCCGGCATCCGCATCGGTGATCGACACCAGAGCATTCCCGGTTGATGCCGTGACAATGGCCGCCGTTCCGGGCCGTTCCGCCACAATCCATTCGATGCTCGCGTTTGTCAGGTCCAGCACCACGCCATCGCTGTCTTTGAGCGTGGCATTGATGACCCAGGTCTCGCCTTCAGAGAATCTCAGTCTGCGGAATTTGCTCATTGGATCACCTTGGGCCATGATGCGAGGCCGGATTTATCGGTTTGCGAGCCCCGGCCCATAGCCGCGCGGTGCCCGGCCTTGCCGTCAACATCTGGATTGTGGCCCCGGCCCGTCACTGAAACCGCGACGGTGCCATGAACAACGGAAATGCCATTGATTGTCGCCGTGCCGAAGCCCAGCGAAAATCCGCCCCCCATCGCAAGGCCCGTGGAACGGCTGTAGACGTTCACAGCAGCCCCTGACGTGGTTCCGGCGCCCGATGCCGCCCCAATGGCCCGGCTGACGCTGCGCCCCATCGCAAAGGCCGTGGCTGTGCCATGGGACACCCCCAACCCTACCGCCCTTGATTTGCCAGTTGCCGCAGCGGTTCCAATTCCGGCGGCGGTCGCGGTAAGGGATGATGCACCCCCGATGGCAATTCCTCTTGCCACACCCGTGCCAGCCGCCGCCCCTCCAGCGCGAGCCCTGGACTTGCCAATCGCTGCCGCCCCGCCCGTGCCGGAAGCCGTTCCACGGGACCGGTTCGTGCCGGGCGACGACCCGGCAAAGGCCAGACCTACGCCGGATGCCGTTCCGACGCTCCGGGATGTCCCGACGTGACGGCGGCCACGAGCGCGGCCCACACCCGCCGCAATCCCCCTGCCCCTGCTGATGGCTACGCGGCGGCGGCCAATGGCTACGCCGATACCCGACGCGATGCCCTGTGCCCGCGTTGGTCCGCCGATGTTATAGGTTCGCGCGGAGTAGTTGAAATATGGACTTGCGCCAGCCTTTGGCACTGCAAGATCGGCTGCGCTGCCGGTTTTGTTCGCATACTGGCTGGCAATGTCGGTAACACCCGCGTCGGTCTGCGGATCGACAAAGGCGGCGGCATAGGCCACGGTATTCTGCGGCACGATGACATTGTTAGCCGACACTGCCCCGAATTGAACATTGGAGACGCCGCCGGTCACATTGTTCTTGATGTTTCCGCCGGTGCCGTTTTGCAGGTAAATGCCGGTCGTAAGGCTTCCCGCCGTCGGATCGTGAACGATGGTATTGTACTGGATATCGGCATCGACAGTGCGGGTGCAGGACAGGCCCCTGACATATGTTCCGAGATAGTAATTGCCCCACATGCGGATATTGCGCGCCCAATAAGGCGATGGCAGGTCGTCGAAAAATCCGCCCTGCCCGTCTGCATAGGTCGCGGCCCGGCCAGCGCCGCGCGTCATGCGGTTGCCGATGAACTCCAGCCGGTCGACATCGGCGGTTGCCCCGGTCAATGACCATTGGACGAAATCGGGATGCGCGGCATAGATCGCGGCAAGCGACTGCTTGTTCCGCAGGTCATTCCAATTGATCCGCATCGAGAGGAATGGCCCGACCTTGATGCAGTCATTGAACGCATAATCGCTTTCGTTGCCGATTATGTCGCAATTCAGGGTGAGCGCCGCAATCGTGATATCGCCATAGCAATAGGAGAACGAATTATCGATGATCTTGAGGCCGTTATAGGTTCCCGTCGCCACCCTCAAGCCATTGTAGCGCTGCACGTCCGTCCCGGCCGCCACGCTTGGCGTCGATGAAAAGGTGCACCCGTCGATGGCAATATTGTTGATGGAATTGGACAGCAACAGGATTGCGGATGCGGAAACCGTTGGCACATCGGCAACCGCCGTGCGCGTGAAATTCAGTCCCGTGAAGCGAAACCCGCCTGCATTGTTGAGCTGCCCGCTCACCTGCAAATTCGGAATGATGACCGTCTCGCCGGGATGCGGGAGTATCTGGCAATAATTCCCGGTGCTGAGGTTCGGCCCCTGGTGCGATGGCGTCTTGTCCGTGGGCGCAACAAATGTGCCTACGAGTGGCGTGGAACGCCTGATCCTATACGCCGTCACTCCATCGCCATACGTTCCGGCATGGCACAGGATGCGGTCGCCATAGGCCAGAGTGGCCGATTGCGCCTGCGTTACAAGATCTGCAATATTTGAAACGGAATAGTCGGTCATCAATCCATCCGGGCTTTGAACCGCACCTTGGCGCGGGCTTTCAACATCACCTCGCGCTGCATCGGCGGTTCCGTGATGCCCTTGGCAAGGCCATCAAGCAATGCGTTTTCCATGTGCCGGACAATCTTGCGGTTGAACGGCAATACGACACCCGCCGCGTTTCCCGACGCTATGCCGACTGCATAGGATTTCACCTTGACCGGCAAATCTGTATGTATCCACTTGCCGTCGACCAGATGATAGCCTTGTTCCGCGAGCCACGCCCGCGACCAGTCTTTCAGTTTATCCGGTATTCTTCGAGCCCCCACCCTCGCCATATGCAGAGCGCACAGAGCTTCGGATGGTGATGCCGCTGCCAGATGTGGAGCGACATGTTTCCAGACCGCCATGATACCAGGCAAATCTGCCTGTAACAGGCATCGGCGGAATTCTGCATCATACATCATGAGAAAGACGGACCTCGGCTGTCATCTGCCCATATTTTTGGTGTACCCTTATCGGCGGAACTAGTACGCCTTTCTCGGCAATCACGCCGTCGGCTATGAGCGCATAGTGAGTGATTGTCCCTTGCCAATCGGTGATCGGCGGAAACGTGGTCAATGTCTCAATCTTGTTGATGCCGTTCCCCGCCACACCACCAACGATACACGGCTCTTGACGGGAATACCCGACCCACGCGCACTCATGCGTCGGGGCGGCACCGACAGGTCCGGGATCATCCGTGTGAAGGGAAACCGGCATCAATCGAGCGTCATCGTCGTCGCGGTGGACAGTCCGGGAGTAATGCCGCTTCCCGTCACGATGTTCGGCGTGACAGTGCCGCTCCACAGGATTGCCGCCGCGCCGCCACCGGTCTTTCCGGTTGACCAATGAGTGATCGTACCGGAGCCGCCCGTTCCTGCGGGCCAATCAATCGCTGCCACGGGCGACACTGATCCGGATGTTTCCGTCCAGCCGGAGCCGGAGCGCGCCACGTTGACGCGGGCATAGGACGTGTAACCAATTTCATTGGTGGACATCGTGCCCGCCTCACCGGGATCGGCGGAGTGTCCGGCAACAGAGATATTCGTCTGCGGAGATGCCGCCGCATTGTCGGCATAGTTCGCCCACGCGGTAGCCAGGAAGATCAGCGACATGATGGCGGATTCGGTGGTATTGGAAATGCTCATTGCTCTAGTCCTTGGTTAATGCTTCACGTGTGTCACGCCGCCTTCGCGGGCGCATTCAGTTCGGCGGCCTCAAACTCTGCCGCGTCACGGCTGAGATTGTCAGACACGATTTCATTTGAAGCCGTATCGATGATGCGCCATTTGCCGTGGCCCGCGTGTTTCACGTCGAAGCGGACGCCCGATGCCGAGACTTTCGTCTGCTTCTTCGGAATTTCACGGATCACCATGAAGCGGATTTCGCCGCGATCCGGAAACACGTCCGTCACCCTCAAATCGGTATCGAATGAGCGATCCGCCGCAATCACGGTCACAATGTCATCGACGCGAAGCTGCCGGATAACGTGAACCCATGTCTCGGAAGCCATGGCATCTTCAAGCGTAGTGCCGAGCGGCAGGATGAATTTGTAGCTCAGGAACGTGTTGCGCGCTTCGATGATCGATGTTGGCGCCCAACGGCGGGATATTGCCATTACTGTTTCTCCATGAACGGTGAAGGGCCGGGGCTGCAAACCCCGGCCCTATTGCTAGGTGATCGCCGCGACCGTAGCCGTGGCGTTGCCGTCGGAATCAACGGCGGTGACCGACATCGGGTAGCGAACCCCGGTGGAGGTCAGAACGTAGTCGATGATGTCACCGACGCGCATTCCGTAGTTCGTGGCCGCAGATGCGAAATAGTCGGTGTTGTCGACCGTGCCAAGCGCATCGGCGGCATTGCTGTAGTACCAGTATTGCGGCCCACCGGCGACCCCGCCGCTGACCTTGTAGAGAGTGGTTGGCGTGTAAGCCATTTCATTACCCTTTCGATTAGGTGTTGGTGACGGAGATGGCGGTACCGTCGGCAAGATCGGCGCCGGATGCCCTGGTGCAGGTCATGACGCGGCACAGAGACGCGGCGGAGACTGACCCCGACGATGTCACGACGACATCGACCAGATCGCCCTTCCTCATGCCGCGCCCGAATGCGTCGGCGAGGTATCCCGCCGCGCGCACCGTCGCCACGCTGTCATCCGACATGTAGGACCAAATACGGGGATACCCATCCTTGGCAACGACATGACGGACGCGCCTGCCGTTGATACCGGCAGTCGTGAGCAGTTTCGGATTATAGGCCATGTGTCATGTCCCCTTACAGAACGGCGGCGTCGTTGTGGTAGAACTTGATGATGCCGGGGTTCTGGAGCTTGACCGCGCCATCATAGACCGTCGCACGAGCCCACGACCGATCCTGCTTGGACTCGTACTGAGCATCCGCCATGATGCTGTCACCGACGTAGCCATAGCCGATAGCGGCCTGACTGTAGATGAAGCACGTAGCCGATGCCGTGGCGATCCCGGACAGGCCGGTATGCTTGACCCACCAGACGCCCATCCAGCGCTTGGGCGGATCGCCCATTTGCGGCTGACCGGGAACCAGCGGATATTCGCCGGTCCACTGCGAGTTGGCAAAGGTATCGTCATCGCTCAGGGCGGTCCACGCGGCCGGGGTCAGAAGGCCCCAGATCATGCCGGAATCGTCCATCACGTTGTTGTTGCCAAGCATCGTGGTCGCAATGTTCGCAACGTCCTTGCTCATCACCACTGCCGACGCGGAAACTTCCAAAGTTCCGGTTGCAAGGGCGGTGATGATCTTGGAGTCGATCTTGCGGTTGACTTCGATCAGCGTGGCGCGCTGCATCTCGGCAACCTGGTTCGACTGAGCCGTCACGATGTTGAACTTGTTCCGCTCCTTGAGGGAGTGGTTCTCGCTCACCGTCAGGGTGACTTGGGTCTGATCCAGCGGCGTGGACGGAATGTCGCCGTTGGCATTGCGGCTCACCGCTTCGGAGCCGGAACCAGCGACGTTCCAGACGAGCTGGAGGCCTTGGGCCATGCTTTCACGGGTGGTTGTCTGACGAAGCGTGGACCTGTTGCGCTCGAAGAGCTTGACGACTTCGTCACGATATTGAACGAGAGGAGGGGCTGTTGCAGCCATGGTCGTTTTCCTTTTGGAAAAATTGACAATGGCCAGAGATCGAGGTTGTCCAGTTCAGGGGACGAGGGTTGTCCTTGCGGAGCCTCATCCGGTCTTTCTCGGAGCTTTCACTTTGGCGGGTTATTAGGTTCAGAAATGCAGCGCCGGTTGTCCGGGTTGACTGCGGTGGATATCAGGCCGCGCGGTTGCCCATTGCGGCTTTGATGGCGTAGAGCTTCTTGTACTTCGCCTGCACTTCCGGCGAGTGGAACTTGCGCTTGGCCTCATCGTTGCCGAACATGAGTTCCTGAATGTCGTCGATTTGCTTCTGCACGGAATCGCCGGTTGTGCCTGGGCGTTCGGACGTGATCAGAAGGTCGTCTTCTGCGGTGGTGGCCAGGGCCTTGGACGCGACATAGCGCAGGAAATCGGGATCATCACCAAGCTTGGTGCCGTCGATGAACGTCATCCCGGCCAGCCGCTTCGCCGCTTCCTCGCTTCCAAGCGTCGATATGACATCGGAGTTCACCAATCGCATGTTGCGGTCATAGTCGCGGCCCCATTCCGATTTCATGGTGGCGCGATTGTTGACGGTCTTTTCCTGCGCGCCCTCGTAAATCTGCTGGAGTTCCGCCTCGCGGACCTTGGTATAGGTGTTCCACGCCTGCTTCACGAAAGCCTTCGGAGCGTGACTGTCGTGCATGTCCTTGAGGAACATGCTGACGCTTTCCTTTTCAGGATCAAGCAATTGCAGGGCTTCGGGAATTTCAATCCCATAGTCCTCCGGCTTGTCAGGCACGTCCCATGATTTGCGATACGCCGCGATGTCTTCCGGCGTCGGGTTTTCGGGCAGCGTGTTCTTGATGGACCCTGTCGCCAGCTTGCGGTCGAGTTCGGCCCATGACTTGAATACATTCTCCGGCGACTGGAAGCGCTTGAGCCGGGTCAAAGCCTTGTCGTCGCCATTGGCCAGCGCCTCGCGCCAGTCGTCGCGCCACTTGGCTTCGATCTTGGCTTGTTCCTCGGTCTGCGGCGCACCTTCAGCCATGGTCTTCCCAGCTTCGGGCTTCGCGGCTACCTCGGCAGGTTTGGTTTCGACGGTGGCAGACCCGCCGGCTGGCTGTTCAGCGGCGGCTGGCTTCTCTGTCGTGGCTTCAGTGGTTTCGATCTGCTCAGTCATGCATTCTCCGATTGGTTATCTGGCTGATGGAATTGGACGGCTCAACGCGATGCCGCACCGTCCTGCCTGTGGCTCTCAATTCCATCCTTGGTTTCAGCAATCCGCCAGTGGAACGCTGGGAGTAGCGGCTATTTCCCTGTCAGTTGGTCGAAATTACCGTTGATGATCCGAGCCAATTGCAGCCCGGCAAACCGGCGCCCCTCGGCAAATACCGTGTCACGGTCCCCGCCCATGTCGTCGGGCCGGTAGCTCAGATCATGTGTGCGGCACAGATCATTGATGATATAGTCCAGCGCAATTTTCTGCGCCCCGGCGTCGGCTTGGCCCGTGGCAAGTATCTGAATGGCCGAGACGCCTGCCTTGCCTCTGTCCGTAGTGTAGTCGGGAGGCGCGAAGGCGCGACTGCGGTCAGGCTTCATTTGATCTGACTGCGGTGATATTTGATCAGACCAAGTTTCCAGCCGGTCACAACGCAAAGCATATCTAAATCCGAGTAAGGGACGTTAGTTCTGGGATATTTCAGCCCGGCAAAATACCCATGTGGGTTGACATCGATTAGGGACATGTCGTCTTGGGTGCAATAAATCCCACTGACCAACATAGTAGTATTGTCAGGGATTGGATTCATTCCGCCCTCTTCGCAGCGCGGATAGTCAGCCCGCAAAAATGACGGCCATCAGCCGTCATTTCGGCATTGGCAAACGCCGGAATGTGCAGGCACAATTCGCTGTACTCCACCAGCGGCAGCACAACGATTATGCGTTCTGTGGTCCCATAAACGGCAGCGCCAAACTTACTTAGCGTACTATGTAGGTCGCTGGGGCTCATCATGCCGCGTCTACAACGTCATGAATGAACTGTGCCATTGTCTCCCTGATTAGCTCATTGGTTCCATC
>ERZ650310.405-NODE-405-length-12950-cov-5.680884_pt1 | contig 12950 bp, 12 predicted proteins | sample MGYA00376246_ERZ650310 | MGnify/ENA primary metagenome ERZ650310 (study PRJEB26733, sample SAMN07839286) | wastewater metagenome | biome: small river; feature: stream; material: water | place: USA: North Carolina | collected 2016-03-01 ...
GTTTAAGAGTTTGAAAACAGATTTTGAGAAATTACAGTCTAATTTAATTGAAAAAGAGAATGAGTTTAACCAATTCAAAACAAACATTGAAAAACAAAACTTATTATCAGAGATTAAAAGCGATTTCACAAAACACATTCCAGACAACACCCTTGTTTCTAAATCGACAATTTTTACCGAAGCTAAAGAGAAAGGATTTTCTTTTGAAAGGGAAGACGGAAAGACCGTTGTAAAACAAAATGGAGAAGTTTTGAAAGATGAAAGGACGTTATCTCCATTGAACATCGGTACTTGGGTGACAAACTTCTCGACACCATACTTGGCAAAAGTAGAGGGTGGGGCAGGAAAAGGCGATGACAAAGCACCACCAACGGCAGGTAGTTTTGAAGCGTTTGAGAAAATGGCACAGAAAAACGGTTGGAACGATGCGGAAAAGAATACTAAAATGGCGATAATGATAAAAGAGGGGTTGTTGAAGCTATGATGAGTCTAATAGAATGGTTCTTGAATTTATTTTTAAGAAAAAAAGCAGAAAAAATAAAACAAGATGCTTTTTTAGAACGACAAAACGAATTAATAAAATTTGCCAAAGTAAAACAATCCAATAAAAAATATTTAAGCAAATATTCTGGTAGAAAACGTTATGTAAAAAGTTAATTAGTATATTTGCATCGCAATCTACTACTTGCATTAAAAACTTAAACCCTTTAGGAAGTGTAGTAGCTCCTTTAGGGTTTTTTTATATTATGATAAAAACTGGTTCAGATTTTAGTGGAGTTGGTGCTTTTGACCAAGCACTTCAAAGGTTAGGAATAGAGCAAGATAAATTATTCGCTTGTGATATAGACAAATACACAAGACAAACCTATGTTTTAAATTTTGGAGAGCCAAAATATTATCCTAAAAATGTTTATGAACGTGAAATTCCAAAAGAAAGTTTAGATATTTATATGACTTCGCCACCGTGTCAAAGTTTCTCACTTGCTGGTAAAAGACAAGGAGAAAACAGCGACAAAGGAGTTTTGTTTTATAATTCACACGAATTTATTGTAAAAAACAAACCTCGTTATTTCATATTCGAGAATGTGAAAGGATTATTAAGTGATGATAATGGTAAAACATTCCAGAAGTGGATTGATTATTTGGGTGGTAAAAGTGTAAATGGAAATTTTGTAATATTCCCTCACGAAGAAAGTGTACCATATCACGTTTATTACCAAGTTATGAACGCTAAACATTACGGAGTGCCACAAAATAGAGAACGTATTTTTATTATTGGAATTCGTGATGATGCAGATAATGAGTTTTCGTTCCCAAAGCCATTTCATTTGGTAAAAAGATTGAAAGATGTGTTGGAAAGTGAAGTTGATGAGAAGTATTTTTTGAGTGATAAGATGACTGAATTATTAACATATCAAAAAAAAGGAAGTGTTGAAATTGCGAACATAAATAAAGGAGGTCAAAAAGGAAGTGTTGCCGATATAAATGGAAAGTATATCGGTTGTTTAAGTGCAACAGACTATAAGTTGCCAAAATTAGTAATGGCAAACAAACCAATAGTCGCCCACAAATTAAGCGGTGGAAAATGGGATAAAATGCACGAGCAAAGTAGGAGGGTTTATGATGTTGAAGGAGTTGCTCCAGCTATGCACACTTGCGGTGTTGGGGGGCAAGAAGCTAAAATATTTTCACCCGAAGTATTTCAATTAAATCCAAGTTTAGAATCAGGAGGAAAACAACCATTTCAACACAATAGAGTTTATGATACTCGTGGAGTAATGACAACTTTAGATACTGATAGCGGAAGAAAAAATATTTTAATTCCAGAAGCCACCAAAAAAGGATATGCAACTGCTTATGACGGCGATAGTTTTTATTTAGATCGTCCGCACCAAAAAAGAGGAGTAGTACAAAAGAATATGACTTCGACTATCAAAACAAGCGGCAATGATTTAGGAGTTTTTACTCAAAATAGAATTAGAAAATTAACCCCAACAGAATGTTTTAGATTAATGGATTTCAACTAAGATTTTGTTTGGGATGTTTCGGACAGCCAAGCCTACAAACAGGCAGGAAATAGTATTGTAGTTAGTTGTTTGGTGGAAATTATAAAAAAAATAAGTTTTGTATAAATAAATTATATATATTTGTCGTTGAATTGCGGTAATGTTAATTCGGAAAATGGCGGACTTGCCAAAAAATCTAATTTTTAACATTAAAACAAAAACGCAATGGCAAATAAAACCACAGCAAATCTTGTAAAGGCACAGGCAAAACTTTTAGCCTCCTTTCAATCATCTGAATTACGTTTCAGATTTCCAGCTACTTACTTGGCTTTAAGAAGTATGTCTCCAATTATGTTTCCTAACTACGATGTTTTAAGAACACGTGAAGATAGAGTAATTGAAACCAATTTTGCAACAAGAGCAGTTCGTGCTTTGGGTAGTGCAAGGACACATAACCATACAGGTGTAAAACAAGATACTGCATTATTGACCCCAACTTGGAGTTCTTATACAGATAAATTTAATATGTCATTGAAACAGGCTGACATTTCTATTTATGATGCACAAGAGCAAATGAACCAAGAGTTGGCAAATATTGTAGCTAACTTTATGGAGGGTTACGAAACAGCGGCTACTGCTTATTTATTCGCCAACCGTTCTGGAGTTAACACAGCAACAGCAGAGGGAGCATTTGATGCAGTTGATGATGTATTTGAAATTGCAGAGGCAAAAGAAACAAGAGCAATCCAAATTACTAAAATTGCATTAAATGCAAATAAATATCCTGACGGTGCAACTATTTTTTGTGATAGTATTTCTTATGCTAAATTTGAATTTCAAGCCGCACAAGGAGCTTCTAACAACACTAATTTGTCATTCCAATTTAATGGAGTAACTTTTATTCATTCAGTTGAATTAGGGGCATTAGCATCAGGATTAGTTTCTGCCTACTCTAAAGGATTTTGGATAGTAGTTCCAAATGGAACAGTTGCTACTTTACCTTGGATACCAGTACAAAACAGACGAGGAGATACATCTGCTGCACCATTGGCAACTTACACTAATATTTTGAACCCTGTTGATGGAGAGGTTTATGGACTTCACTTTTATTCAGTAGGTGCTGATGATAGTGCAAACAATGGATATACACAAGATGTTGTTACACAATACGAAGTATCACAAGATTTAGCGTTTGTGAAAGCACCTTTGAGTGTAGCATCTGCAACCACTATTTTAGCATTTGCTATCGTCTAAATGGTAAATATCAATAAAATACAAACAGCATTAGTAGGGCTTGTAGGGTTTAATCAACCTTACAACCCTGACTATGCTATTGTAGATGTTGATAATTTGGTAAGTGAATCAGGGTATTTTGCAACAGACAATCCGTATGCAAAGATTGAGTTTATAAAAGATAATCAGGACTACTATGACATTTCGGATGAGGACTTCAATAAGTTACTTGTAACCATAAAAAAAAGTGCGATTTCAAATGTGGTTAATCAGGTTTTTTCTAGTTATGATTTTTTAGAAAGAGATGTATTGTTCAAAAACGCATCAAAGAAAACAGAATTAGAAACATTGCCTATTGGTTTTGTAGGATATAGGATTAAAGTTTCCAACGCAAAGAATACAGCTTTTAAAATCAACAGAGTGTTATTAGATTTTGATGGCACAGGCGATATAGAGTTATTGCTTTGGAATACTGCGAGTAGAAACCCTATTTATACCAAAACAGTAATAATAACAACCGACCACCAAATAGAAGTATTAGATTGGACATTAGACAATTCAGATGATACATACAAAGGAGAATATTATATTGGATATAACACAACTGGATTAACAGTACAACCTTTCAAACGAGATTACAATAGTGGGAGCGTTATGACCTCTTTAAAAAACATTTCAGTTGAAAAGGTATTAGTGCCAAATCATAACACAACGACTTTATTTGATGTTTCAACAACAGATGTAATGAGTGAGGACTGTGGTTTGAATTTAGATATTAGTGTTTATGATGACTTTACAGACTTTGTGATAAACAATAAAATGTTATTTGCAAGGGCATTACAGTTACAAATAACCATTAGTTGTATTCAAATTTATATGGCTGCATTACGAAGTAACTCGAACCAATCACACGCTAATCAGGTTTATGAAAAGATAATGATTGAGTTAGAGGGAACGAGAGCGGACAATGTTATTTACATAAAAGGGATTAAAAACCAATTATTGAGTGAGATTAGTTCAATCCGTGCAGAGATAAAGAAACTTCAAATTGGAGTTTTCAAGAGCCGACAAATTTTAGTATCTACCCAAATATGAACCATTTAAAAGAAAATCCAACAGGACTGGACACTGTAATACATAAAATACAGGTAAAACTGTATGATAAACTTACATCATTGTGGAATACAGAATTAGAGGGTTATCCAAGATGTTATTCATTGAAAAGAGAATCTAAAAAAACCATAGAACACTATAAAGGAAAGGGGGAATATATCAGTTTGGTTCACGCAGAGCGAAACAAGTTTTTCTTTTTGGCAGATTCAGATTACACACAAGATACTTTAAATCATTTTAGCACAAAAATAGACTTATACTTTATATTGAATTTGAAAAAAATCAAACCAAATGTATTGCATAGGGCAGACGAAGAGATTAGGAGAGATATTATAAATATTGTTAGCAAATGTGATAATGTAGGCGAAAACATCAAAATTATAACAGGAGTAGACAGTATATTTATGGGTTTCATTAGAAATAACATAGATGACATACACCCTTATTTTTTCTTTAAAGCTATAATTGATATTCAGGATTTCACACTAAACAAAACATTATGTCAGTAAAAAAAGAACAAACGTTTACAGTAATACAACAGTTTACTTTAGACAAAACCTATTATGTAGGAGATAGCATAATACTATCAAACACGAAAACAATTCAACAATTATTAATTCAAAAATACATAAAATAATATGGCATTAGTAGATCAATTAAATGTAGTGGAATGCGGAGCAGGAAACACAATCGGAACAGGGCAACAAGGTTGTCAATTTGACTGGCAGAGAGTGGTTGCAATAGAGTTGTCATCAGGTACTTATACTTATACAGATGAGCAAACATTGGCAAACATTCAAATAGCCCAAAAGAAAAAGGACATAATTCTTATTAACGGATTTGAAAGTTTCAAAAACGTAGAGGCGGCTGCTAAAATATCTACATCGGATGGTTCAGGCGAGAAGTCAGTAGATGCTGAATTGCCTTACGAGTTTGAGGGAATGTTCAGAAACAAAGGTATGAACTTTTGGAAAGCAATGCGAAGATTAAACTCTAACGGAGTTAGAAACGTAACTTTTTATGACATCAACGGTTCTAAAATTATGACACAAACCAAAAGCGGTATTGTGAAAGGATTTAAAACCTCAATGGTATTCACAGACAAGTATGTGAGCAAAGACGGAACAAACCCAAGTGAATTTAAGTTTATGCTTCAATTAGCTGATACATCAATGGCTGAAATGGAGAGAGCAACTTGGATTACAGGTAGTCAGTTAGATTATTCAATGGACGAATTAGACGGTATCAACGATGTATTGTTTACACCAGCCTCTTTAGCAGTAGGCGGAACATCATTAGTAGTATCGGCAACGTTGCTTGATAAAACACATTATGCAGGGGGATTTTTGACAGCTGATTTCTTGGTTAAGAGAAACGGAACGACAGTAGTACATACTGCGGTTACGGCTGATTCAAATGCGAAAACCTATACACTTACAATACCAACAGCAGTAGCGGGTACTTATACAGTACAAACTACAAATACTGACGGTACTGGGGTTGTGCTTGTGGTAAGTAACGGACTATTGTTTGAATCTAATATTGGTACAGTAGTAGTGGCATAGTTTCATTTTTTGATTAGTTGATTAACCCGATGCAGTTTTGTATCGGGTTTTTTATTATCTTTGATTTATGGAAATGACAGCGGCAGGATATTTAGAAAAACTAATCCTAGTTAGGGATAGTATCCCTGTGGAAGTTAGTAAAATAGCTTACAATAAAGAGATTGAAATAATTGATTTGAATAGGGAAGACCAATTGTTTGAGAATAGTATATTACCAACAGGATTGTTGTCAAATTCATATAAAAGAAATTACAAAGGCTTTGGTAGGGGTTACCCAAAAACAAAAGATAAACCTTTTAATTTCTTTGAAACTGGAGCGATGTTTAGTGCTTTTAGAATGAAAACAGACGGATTTGAATTAGAAATATACAATAACAGTCCGACAGTCGATGCTGTAAGTGCATTAGCTGGAGGAAACATTATAGGGCTTACACCGCAAAATGAAGAAAGATTGAATTGGAAAATAATTTATCCTGATTTAATGGAATATATAAATAAATATTTGTAGGTTTGCACTTCGCTACACTTAAAAAACTAATAAAGTCATCATTTGTAGCGAGTGGTGACTTTTTTAATTTATGATACTATGAAAAAAATAGAAAGATTAATCATACAATTTGAAATTAGCCATAAAATAGCAGGAGATGGCACTACAATAAAAAGTGGACTAGCGTTAAAAAAAACTTGTCAAGAATTAGTCTTGCAATTCAATAATTTTAACAATAATAAAAGTACAGCTTCCAAAAAAAAAATTGAAATAGAAAAGTTAATTATAAATGCTTTTTATGATGGAATTTATTTTGAACCAAATAATAAATTAACATACGATGAAATAAAAAAATTAAGAGAAAAGAAAATAAAAAATATTATTGAATCAGAACAAAAGAACATTAAAAAAATATTAAAATGAAAAAACTATTATTAATATCGGTTGCGTTGTTAGGGATGTCTTGCACTAATGATAGCGAAAATTGCGATGAGAGATCGGTTAAAATAACCTCTGATTACGAGAGAGCCTTGTGGTACGCTGGAAACTCACAAGCGGCTATAAACAGGGTAAACCAAGAGTATAATGAGCGTATAAATGAACTTTATAGGGATTGTAACTAATGATATTTTACGAAAGCCTTGAAGACTGCCCATTATACAATTGGGATAAGTTTATGACACAAGACAATGACAATTGGCTCATACAAGGCTTTGATGGTAGGCAACCAATTGTAAAAGATGAAAAACTAACTGAAATAGCCATTAAATTAAAAGATGAGTACTTTGATATAGCTGGAGGGGATATGTTTGTGCAAAAGCTACAAAAGGGGGCTAAAAGAGATTACTTACTATTAAAGTATGACACCATTAAGCATTTATTAGAGTTATTGATGGACGAATCTGTAATAAACAATGCAGAAACACGTTTGTTTTGCATACAACAGTTACGAAAGTTTGGCTATAACTTGCCAGAGATTAACGATTACGATGGAGATGTTATTGCAATCAATGGAGTTATTAGTAGTATGGATGGCATCATAACACAAATACATATTCTTGATGATGACTTGAAGCGAGAAACCGCTAAAAGCAATTTGAATAAAGAGTTGATATTGGTAAGTATGGGGCTGGAGCTTGGATATAGATTAGATGCTAAAACAATATCGGTTACGGAGTGGCTGGAATATGTGAATTTATTAAAAGAAAAAACAGAAAGATTAAAAGATAAATAGTATCTTTGATTAATTATTAATACACGGACAACTCAAAACACGAGTTGTCTTTTTTTTTATAATATTATGAGTGCAGAGAAAATAAATATTATAGTTACCGAAAAAGCATTAATAGCTTTGAATGAAGCTATTACAAAAGTTGAACAACTAAAAAAAGGAATTGAACTTGCAAACTCTGTTAGTTCAAGCAGTGCCTACACAGCTTCATTAAAACAACAGGCATTAGAAACAAAGCTATTGACTGACCAAATTATACTTAATGAAAAGGCAGAACAAGCAAGGATTAATACTGAAATAAAAGCCAATAACTCTAAAAAATCTTCTATTGCTTTATCAGAAGCAGAAAGGAGAGCAACTAATGCACAAACAGTTGATATAAATAGACAGGTTTTAGCCAATGAAAAACTAAACTCCGCCTACAATAAATTAAGCAAATCAAGGAATGATGCGAAGAACACATTAAGGGATTTGATTGCAAGTGAGAAAGCATCTACTGCCGAAATAAACAAAGCCCAGAAAGCCTTTGATGTTTTAGACCAAAAAGTAAGGAAAGCCGATAGGGCTGTGGGCGATATGTCTAAAAATGTGGGTAACTATAAAAGTGCATTTAGCGGACTGTCTAACTTAATGGGTGCGTTTGGTATTGGTACAGGATTGTATTTAGCGGTTGATATTGCAAAGAATATTTATGAAACTACAAAGCAATTACAATCGTTAGACTTGGCATTGAAAATGGTATCTGAAACGAGTGCTATTTATGCCTCTAATACTGCATTTATAACACAAATTTCAGCAAAGTGGGGTATTGAGATAAAAGGATTAACCGAACAGTTTACACAGTTTTATGTAAATGCGAAAGGGAAGTTAAGCGAAGTTCAGATTAAAGAAACCTTTGAGGGAATTGCAAAAGCAGGTTCGCTTATGGGTATTAGCATAGACAAACAGAATGATGCGTTTTATGCTTTTAACCAAATGCTATCCAAAGGAACGGTACAAGCAGAGGAGTTGAAAAAGCAATTAGGTAACGCATTACCAGGGGCGATAAAAGCCGCTACAATGGCATACCAAGAATTGCACCCTGAATTGAAAGTAACCGAGCAGATGATGCTTGACCAAATGAAAGCTGGTAAATTGGTATCAAACGAAATGGTGCCAGCTATTATTCGTGCATATCAAAAGCTATATGGTATTGAAATGGTGGACAAAGTAGATACTTTGGCGGCTGCACAAAACCGATTGAAGAATAGTTGGACTGATTTAGTTAGGTCGATGAATGAAAGTAAAACAGGAGGTATAAGCTCGTTTTTTAAATTCATAATGCAAGGTTTAGATAATGGATTGAAACTTTTAACAAGGTTTAATAGTAGCTGGGATGAATTATATAAAAAAGCATCTGTAAAAGGCAAATCATTAGGGGCTACCGCTTTTACAGAAAGAATGGATAAAGCTGGTTTTGGAGGAAGTACAGAATCGGATAAAGCAAAAATGGTTTTAGATGTAGCAAGAAAAGAGTTGCTTATATTAAGAGAACAAGAAAAAAGAGTAAATGGATATTTGAATAATGCTATTATAAAATTTGGTTCAGGATATAAAGGACTAAAAGAGCAAAAAGAACAAATTTTATTAGACATTGCAGCACGTTCTGAAATAATTAGATTGTCAAGAACACAATTAGGATTAAATAAAGAATTAAGTAAAACAAAAGTCGGAGGAGATGGGAAAACAAGTAGTGATGCAAGTGTGGCAGGAGGTAAAAAAGACAATTCTGAAAAAGACAGATTATATTTAATTGAAAAATCTTTAAAATTAGATTATGAATTGGCTTTGTCAAATGCTGAACGAAAAAAAGAATTGATAAAAGACGAGTTAGATGCTTTTAAAGGTAGTGTACAAGAAAAAATGCAGTTGTCTATGAAACTTGCATTGGCAGAAAATGAAATAAATAAAATTAGATTAAACGAAGTAAAAAGGACATCAAAAGGAGATAAAAGATTAATTGGAATAGCAGAAAACGAAGAGTTTAAAGCACAAGGAGATTCGTTGCAAGGGCATTTAAAAAGAACGCAAGGTTATTATAGCGACTATTTTAAATCTTTGGACACAATGCCTGACACAATTTTTGGCGATAAATTCAAATTAACTCCAGAACAAGAACAAGAGTTAAAAGACCATCAAGATAAATTAAAAGACGCACTAAAAGACCAAATTAGATTATTCAACGAGTTCGCTGGCGACTTTGCAAACAAATCAGGTTTTTCGCAAACATTTGACAACTTCTTGAAAGAGGATAAAAACGGTGTTTCATTGATGGACACTTTGTTTGATGATACGAAAGTAATGGACAAAGAGGAAAAGATGAAAGCTACATTTTTAGCAATATCATCAGCGGCACAGGATATGTTTAATTTAATATCGGAAGCCTCACAAAGAAGTTTCGATGCAGAATATGATAGATTAGAAAAGCAAAAAGAAGTTTCTTTGAGATTTGCAGGAGATAGTGATGCTGCTAAAAAGAAAATAGAAGAGGACTACGAGAAACGAAGAAAACAAATAGCAGTAAGGGAGTTCAAAGCCAAGCAAAAAATAGCAATGGTAAATATAGCTATTGATACAGCACAGGCTATTATGGCTACGCTAGGCAAGGGAGGTTTCTTTGCATCTCCATTAGCAATGGTAGTAGCCGCTATGGGAGCAATACAGTTAGCAATGGTTGCAACACAAAAAGTACCTGAATTTTGGAGAGGTACAAAGAACGCTCCAGAGGGTGTTGCTTGGACAAATGAGAAAGGAGCGGAGATACACACAGACAGACACGGAAATATTAAGGATTTTGGTACGAATAAAGGGGCTACATTGACGAAAATGGATGCAGGGGATATTGTATATACTGCCGAAGAAACAAGGCGTATGATGTTTGAAAATGAGTATAACGGACTACTTGCTAAAAATGGTATAACTGGAGCAAAAGTAGAGGTTAAGAACGGAATGACAGCGGTAGAAATGGACGAGGTTTTGAGCAAACACTTTTCGCAAATACAAACCAATACCACAGTAATTGATAGGAATGGATTGTCGCAATGGTCGGAGCGAAACGGCAACCGAACAATAGAGCATAGCAATAGAGTATCACGAACAGGATTTAGAATATGAAATTTTATTTAGACTTCCAGAGCGATGACTTTGGTAAAAAACAAATAGACGAAGTTTTCGGAACGAGCGACATAAACTTTTCTTTGAACCAAAAAGACAAAGGAATGGGTAGGGACGTGAGTTTCTCGGGCAACGAAATACAATTTGAGTTTACAAAGCACCGCAACCATTATTTAGAACAAATATTGTATTACAACAGGCGATTTGGATTTGAAGCAGTAGTGGTATTGACTATTGAAGTTGATGATAACAATAGTTATAAATGTGATTTGGACTTTGCTACTGCCGAAACCGATGATTTGGAATACTTTAGATGCAAGGGTGTAGAAGATGGAAAACTACAAATCATTAAAGCAAGGCGAGAGGTAAAGGTAGATGTATTGAGTGATTTAGACATTGATGGCAACTATATAGGTAAATTAGAGCCTGAAAATATGTTGTTATTGGCGAAGCCAGTATTACAAACAAGTGAATGGAAACACACACAAGATGTTTTAGCGTATTATTGGAAATTAGGAGGTAGTGTGTCTTTTTGGCGTTCAAATTTTGCACAAGAGATTGTAAGTTCAAATATTGAAGATACTTTAGTTCCAAGTTCACTAACTTCCGATTACGCATTAGATAGTTTAGCCATTATAATAGCGAAAAATAATTTAAAAAACGTAAAAGTAACTATCCCTGAATTTGAATTAAAAATAGATTTAGTAGGGGCTAGTAATAGTAACCCTGGGTTTTGTAGTTATGGTTTTTATTATCAAATTGCACTTCCAACAGATGAATATTTTAGAGTACCTAGAGTAACGCTTAAAAATGAAGTTACTTTATCAAGTGCAACCAGTATTTATTCATATTCATATAAAGAGGGTTTTAGTTTTGTTATACCTGAAATCCCTAGAGGGTATTGTCTTGCTATATATCACAATATAGGGGTAGGAAAAACATATAATGATTACAACGCAATAAGAGCAGAGGTTACTTGCAAAGGAATGAGTATAAAAATATCGGCAGACTCACAAGCCTACAACTCGGTAACAAAGTCGTTACGATTAGTAGATGTAATGAGGCAAGTAGTTAAGTCTATATCGGGATTGGACATCAACGCACCTAGATTTGAAAATGAGTTTTATGATAACAGATTGATAAATGGTAATTTTTTAAGGCAAATAACGGACAAGCCTTTTTATGTTAGTTTGGAAGACATTGAAAAGTCGATTACTGAAATGAACGCTGACTATGAGATAGGGAGTGATGGTAAAGTGTTTTTTGGAATTGAAGAGGATTATTACAGACCAGTTGAAGTAGGGTTTTTTGACGATACACAGTTTTCGCAAATGAACAAAACATTTAACCCTAAATTCAAGGTTAATGAATTTGGTTTTAAATACAAAAACTTCCAATCGTTAAAAGAAAATGAAGAGCCGAGTAGTGCCGACACCATTCACGGAGAGAGTAAGTGGGTTTTCTTTAATAAAGGAGTTGAGAACAAAAAAGAGGTTGAGGTGCAATGGACGAGAGATGCGTTTTTGATTGAAGAAATTAGAAGAAAATCAATAACTGTAAAAGATAATACTGCTACTCAAAATGATGATACAATATTTGCATTAGATACTGTAAATACAGAGTTTAATAATGAGTTTATAGAAACTGCTGATTTATTGCACGAGTACTTATCATCAACAAATCAATTGAGTTTAAAAAATGATGGTAGTTTAAATTTCAAGTCATTAGGGATTGTAGTTGGTAGTTTATTTACAATTATGGCGACCGATAAAAATCAAGGAGATTATACTGTAATATCAATAACTGAAAACACATTGATATTGAGTAAAAATTCAGGTAGTATATCAGGTGCAGGAAATGGCAATAGATTGACAAAATTCAAATATACACTTTCACAAAGTTTTATTCCTTTTACCAATTATACTAATCAAGGCTTTAGCGAAACAACTAATTTAAATGCTCCAGATAACTATAGCAATAGACGTTATTCAATTAAGCGAAACATTTACAATTATTGGCAATCTTATTTAGCTGCCTGCAATTTGTATTGGAAAGACAAAGTAATTAAAAACACTTGGTACAAAAATAACGGAGATTATACAGCAAAATATGACGGAATTAAATTAACAGAGAAAGCTGATTTTGTGCCGACTAATCCAATA
>ERZ650310.406-NODE-406-length-12946-cov-5.754868_pt1 | contig 12946 bp, 24 predicted proteins | sample MGYA00376246_ERZ650310 | MGnify/ENA primary metagenome ERZ650310 (study PRJEB26733, sample SAMN07839286) | wastewater metagenome | biome: small river; feature: stream; material: water | place: USA: North Carolina | collected 2016-03-01 ...
AGTTGTACTCACAACGCCAACCAGTTTGATATGTCACCGTAGTAACCAGTTCTTGTCTGCCGGTGAAAAATGCCATTGCTGCAAAAGCGTTGACGCCGAAAGCCAGCGCCAAAACCCCGATGATTGTTTTCATTTGATGACCTCCAATATCCCGCGGGCCGCGCGGGGACGGTTTTCCCCCGTTTGGGGGATATGCTGTGATTCGTGAATGATGTATGGTTTAAAGGGCAGAGCTATTTGCTCCATCCGTTTGCTTGAGACTTCGGGTGGTCGGCGTTCGCCAGCCTTTCCATGTAGCGTTCAAGCTCTACAGAAACAGCCTTGCGATCAGCCTCGGGGATGGTCTGCATTCGATCTATAACCCGCTGCGTCCATTGATCGTAGCCATCTTTCACCAACCCATCTAACCAGCCCTCTGGCAAGCGCAGGGCTTGTTCTATTGATCGGCAGGTGTATCGCCGTTCGGCTTGCGATGCCCCGTGAACCAGTGATTTACCTGGGTAGGGTTGCGCCCGGCAGCAATTGCCAAATCCGACTGGATTCCTCCGAATCTGTCGCGCACCAGCTCCTGCAACTTTGCAAGCCTGATCGCTGAATAGTCAATTTTCTTTGCCACGTTATCAACGGTAGCGGAAAAGTATTGACACATGGTATTTATCAATGGTAGAGTTGTGTCCATGAAAGCAATCCAAAAAGCAATAGATGTTCTCGGCGGGCAGCGTCAATTGGGCGACTCAATCGGTGTCCAAGTGGCGCAAGTCTGGCAGTGGACAAACGCAAAACGGCCCGTTCCCATTGAGCATTGCGTCGCCATTGAGAAGGCAACAAAAGGCGCAGTCACCCGGCAAGAACTTCGCCCCGATGACTTCTGGCTGATCTGGCCCGACTTGAAGAAGCCCAATGTTCTTCAGGCAGTCGGGAATGGCGGCAAAAACTGAAATGAATGGTGTGTCCATGCCGTTTATTTTTCGCCGCGTTCAACTGGTAATTCAACCGGTAACGCATTGATATTTAACTATCAGGTGCAAACCATGCCGCAACTTTCCCTGCCCATGCTGACCGTCTATGACGGCCCAAGGTTAGTTGATGTGGACACGGTTTCCCTGTGCCAAACATACAGAGACGCAGTGCGTATGTGCCACCAACTCAGGACACGCAAGGGGATGAGCAATCGCCAGCTTGCAGAGGAATCGGGAAGCTACGGATCGCACATGAGCGACTACCTGAGCCATGACACCAGCAAGCGCGAACTACCTGCCAAACACATTGCAGAGTTTGAAACCGCTTGCGGCAATCGCTGTATCTCGCAGTGGCTGGCAGCACAAGCCAACCTGACGATTCTAGAAACCTTCATTCAACAGAGAGCAGCATGAGCTTCCGTAACGAACACAGCGAGCCTGATTACGGATCAATGGGCCTTCCATCTGAGCGCGGGCAAACCGTGTTTCACATTCTTAGCAAGCCGGTTCCACCAATTACAGAGCCAGAGGTAAAGCGTAGCCGGTATCGCTCAAAGGCAGAGCAGACGCTTGTGGCAATGATGACACCAGAAGAACGGGCAGAGCGTCGGCGCCAGCAGTTTCTTGAGCGCAAGGGCATCACGAGTTTTAACACAGAGATTGCAACGCAGGCGCATTCTGATCGAACCAATTCAATCAAGCACAGCGGCTGCTATTTTGTTGAGCAGGGCGACGCAGACCGCGCAAAGGTGGGCAAGTAAATGGCCCGTTCACGCAATATCAAGCCGGGGTTTTTCACCAACGAAGATTTGGTGGAACTTGATTTCGCCACCCGCCTATTGTTTGCCGGATTGTGGACAGTGGCAGACAAAGAAGGGCGGCTCCAGGATCGTCCCAAGAAGATCAAGATTGATGTTTTCCCGGCTGACAACCTTGATATAGACACGATGCTTCAGGCGTTGCACAACGGTAAATTCATTGTGCGCTACGAGGTTGACGGCTCCAAATACATCCAAATCAGCAACTGGAGCAAGCATCAAAACCCACATCACACTGAGAAAGCCTCGGAGATTCCCGGCATAGACGGTGCATTAACGGTTAAACCTCCGTTAGAGACTAGAGAGTCACCAAAGCAGGACGGTGGAAATCTTGCTGATTCCTTGTTACTGATTCCTGATTCACTGATTCCTGATTCAAAAAAGAAGACAGAGAGAACAACACGCGGTTCCCGCCTGTCAAGTCACTTTGAACCTGATTTTGATTTTGCAAAACAGGAGGGAATCCAAAGCCCATCCGACGAGTTTGAAAAGTTCAAAGACTACTGGTTTGCTCAACCCGGCAGCAAAGGCGTAAAGCTCGATTGGCAAGCCACATGGCGCAACTGGTGCCGCAATGCCAAACCGAATGCACGCGCTGGCCCTGCCGAAACCACCTACCAACGATCCATGCGTGAGAGGGTGGATCAGATGATTGGCCGAAACAAACCATCACCCGTAATCGACGTAGATACCGCATTTTTGGAGATTGAAAATGTCCCTTCCAACACCGTGGGTTGAAAAGATTTTCCACAAGCTAACCCTGACATTTGGGCGTGATTTCGTCGCCAAGTGGGAGGGGTTGAACATTGACGAAGTTAAGGCAGATTGGGCGCATGAACTGCGCGGACTGCAACAAAACCCGGCGTCGATTGCTTACGGTTTGGAGCATTGCGTCAATGGCAAACCTCCGACAGTGCATGAGTTCAAAGCGGCTTGCCTGCGGCGAACTGAGACGAATCTAGCTCTTCCCGTCCCTGTTGCTGATCCCGTCTTTGTGGCGTCGATCCTGGCGAAGATTGAAAAGCCAAAGAACCACGACATGAAGGCATGGGCGCGAATCCTCAAAGCACGCGATGACGCAGGCGAGAAGTTGAGCCGATATCAAGTCCATTGCTATCAAACAGCATTGGGGGCCGCATGAATGCAATGCTCAGATTGCAACATCAGCAGGCAGCATGTCGAGCATTCGCTTTTCAACCCGGCTTGCCTGTGGTGCGGCGCTCGGCTAATCCAAAGGCTTGCAACCTTACCAATCGGGGTAACGGAGTGCAGCAAGAGGAGAAAAGCAGCGTTAGCAGTGTGGGTGGAATGGGGCCACAGCGAAGCGGAGATTCGACGATTAGTCAAAGGCTTGACGGCGCTCCAACCCTGTTCGGAAGAGGCGGGCGGCTCTCGCAAGCGGAAATAGATTTTGCGGTTGATCGCGCGTTGTTTGCTAGGCAAGCACTGGAGCAGCAATGAGAAAAGTAACCATAGGCGACGCCACGCTGTACTGCGGCGATTGCATGGATGTGCTGCCTACGCTTGAGCGGGTGGATGTGGTCATCACGGACCCGCCGTACAGCGACAGCACGCACAACAACGCAAAAAGCAATGCGGGCGGCGGTGGTGGTGCCAAAGCCATTGACTTCAAAGCCATTGACTTCAAAGCCATTGACTTCAAAGCCATTGAAACCTTGTTGGATTCATGCGCGGCGCTATGCGATGGCTGGATCATTGCGAATATGGAATGGCGGCATATTGCCCAGCTTGAGTTTCAGAAACATCATTTTTATGAGCTGATTCGGTTTGGGGTGTGGGTTAAGACCAATCCAATGCCGCAAATTAGTGCAGACAGACCCGCCAATGGCTGGGATGGGATTGCGTACATCTACCCAAAAAACAAGAAAAAAACATGGTTTGGCGGCGGCTGTCACGGCAACTGGACCGGGCCAGTAATCACAAACGGCGACCATCCGACGGGCAAGCCTGTTGACATGGTTCAAAGTTGGGTAACTCGATTTACCGAGCGAAGCCAAACCATCCTTGATCCATTCATGGGCAGCGGCACAACAGGCGTAGCAGCTATCCAGCTAGGCCGCAAATTCATCGGCATCGAAAGGGAAGAAAAGTATTTCGACATCGCCGTTAAGCGCATAGAGCAGGCCGTCGCACAGGGCCAGCTATTCAAGCCTGAGCCGGTTAAACAAGTGCAGGAGTCGTTTCTATGAGCTACGCCAAGAAAGTAGACAAAAACCAGGGCGAGATAGTCGAAACCCTACGCGCTGCCGGCGTCTCTGTCCATAGCACGGCAGGAATGGGAAAAGGCTTTCCCGACTTGGTAGCAGCTAAAGGCCAGGACACATGGCTGATCGAAGTGAAGGGGCTGAAAGGAAAGCTAACACCAGATCAGGTTGATTTCATCAAAGAATGGCGCGGAGTTGTCCACATCGTCAGGACGCCTGAAGACGCGTTGCAGCTTGTCGGGGTTTCTCAGGTGAGGGATTTATGAGCGAATCAACCCTAACCCTAGAACTACACAACCGACAGCAAGCATGGGCGGTTATCAAGGATCGGCTATTCCCGTTTTTAAGGGAGTGGTCGCCTAGCAGCAAAAAACACATGGTTTTAACGTGCTCGCTCAAGAAACGCACCAACCCACAGAACCGGCGTTATTGGGGACGCGGAGTACTCGCACAGGTCGCAGAACAAGCCACAAGCGGCGGCAAGCTATTTGAGGCTTCTAGTTGGCATGAACTATTCAAGCGCAAGTTTATCGGCGTGATCGAGCTTCCTGACGGCTCTGTGGTGGGTAAGAGTTCGACGGGATTGAACACAGCCGAATTTAGCGAGTTTTGCACAAAGGTTGAGGCATACGCGGCGACGGAGCTAGGCGTGTGCTTTGTGGATTTGCAACCTCATTAATGGATCGGGTAACGCAATGAAAAAAGACATAGTTTCTTTTAATCAAGGCCGCGAATATGAACGCGCTTTGATTCTTTCCTACCTGCAATCACAAATAGCTGAGTGGACATTCCACATGCAAAACGATTCTCAAGACAAAGAGGATCACGATTTTTCATGGCACCGCGTTTGCCAGACAAAAGATATTTTTGAAGAAATTGATCTAGGTTGCCATACGCCAAAGAAGGAAGAGGGCGAATGACAACAGCAGCCGAACGCAAATGGATGGGCCGCGTAGCTCAACTGTCCTGCCTTGTGTGTGGCTGTGAAGGCGTACACGTTCACCACATTAGGGCGGGGCAGGGCATGGCACAACGGGCAAGCAACTGGCTAACCGTGCCACTTTGCCCCGAATGCCATACCGGGCCATACGGCATACACGGCGACAAATCACGTATGCGGGCGCAGAAGTTGGATGAAATGGATTTACTGGCTATGACTATTGAGAGGCTGGCATGACATTGGCAAAAAAAATACAGGAATCGTATCTCCGTGGCTATGCGCTTATCAAAGAGGCGGAAAGGCAAGGTGAATCAGGTCAATCTCGGCCATCTGGTGACGTTTGGTCCGTACAAGGGGAAATAGTTAGAAATCAGGGGCCAAACAGTTCGGCTGCTCAGTTGTTATTGGATGCCTTTGCACGCGGAAGGAAAAAGCACAAATGCGCCCAATCGGAATAAACGTCATGAAGGTCTGCGAAGTGTTGGATAACACCGGCCAGCCCATGACATACGCAAAAGTAAGCGATCGACTCCCCGAAGTTGGATTGCACAACACCAGCAAATACCTTGTTCGCGCTGAAAAGCTCGGATTAGCTACCTGTAACCGGGAAGTGAAACCGTACAAGTACCAGATTATTCCGGGTTGGTACGAAAAAGCCACAGCAAAGCGGCAGCGCAAGGAACAACCTGCGGCGAGGATTGTTAACTCTGTTTGGCAGTTAGGAGCGCAATGATTGAACTATGGAACGAAATTCCCCCTTTGTTTCAGCTAACGCTGTTCTTCTGCGCCTGCTGTTGGGCAGTAACCATCGTCTATCTGATCAAAGCTGAAATTTGGGCATGGCGCACCCGCAAGCTGAGGAAGGAAATGAATAGATGATTGATCTGCACCACATCCCGGCACGGCACGACACCATCAATCTAAGGCTTGAGCAGTGGGCGCGATGGGTAGCAGTCAGGCCGCAACCTTGGAAGATGCAGCCGATGTTTAGGCTCTACAAAGCACCTCCACAGTGGGAGCCTCGGGAGCTAAAGGTTGAAATCAACACCATAGAGGCGCACGAAATCGAGAAGATGGTTAGCCAACTGCCGGATAAGCACAGATCAGCTATCAGGTGGGCTTACGTCTACAGCTACATACACCCCGGCCCGATTCAAAGGAAGCTAGGAGTGACGATTCCAGAACTGGAGACGCTGATAAACAACGCTCGGGACATGCTCAAGAATCGGCTTCAACAAAGGATGAAAGATCATGGATAGATGCAAGACTTGCCAGCATTGGACGAAAAACGACGAGGCGTGGAGCTATGCAAGACATGGCGGGGAATGCCAATCAGGTAACCTTCTTGAAGATGGTGGGCCTGAAAACTATCGGCCAAACAATCTGGTTTATTCATACAGCGAAGGGGGAAGTTTTTGGACAGGCCCTGAATTTGGGTGTATTCACCACAAACCGCTTGCAAACAAATAATCATTAGTTTATGATGCCCACCCATACGTGCAATACGTTGGTTTTGTCTCCTTGCGGAGGCATTGCTATCGGTAGAAACAGCCCTTCAGCGGGGCTTTTTGCGTTATGAGATCGCTAAACCTCACTCGCACCGAAGCGGAAGCACTGATTGACCTCATAGAGTCAAACAACCCACCCCCGATGGTTCAGTACATCGCCACTGAACTGCGGGAAATGTTCGGGCTAATGACGGCAGAACAAGAAGCCGCTTACAAAGTGAAGCTAGAGCATAAAAAGATACTGCTTGACGCACTGAAGACGGCTTGGGACAAGTCAAGAATTTAGCCTTACGCATGGTGATTGAAGTCGAACAAGCCCCGTATCAACAGAACGGGCTAGCTTCAGTAGTGTTCTCAGTCACCAGCCGTAAGGTTAGAACTGAATCTGTAATGGGTATCCGCCATAGAACCTTTCAGAAGGGCGCGGACTAAGCAGCACGTAGCGGCCAACCTTAACTAACAACTCCTGCTGCTGAAATGCAGTTTTACGCCGTCCCTGGCAACTCGGACGGCTTTTTTACATCTGGATACCCGAAAGGATTCCACACCATGACTCTAGAAGAAGCCGGAAAAGCGGCAATGCTTTACATCAACGCAGGCAAGCAAGGCAAACCTATGCCGACGCCCATAGAGGGCCGGGAGCAGGCTTGTATCAATGCTTACAAGATGGGCGAAATGTACGCACAGCTAGAGCGGGTGAAGTCGTGAGTGAGCCGAAAGTTACGACCAAATTCGGCAAGGGTAATCCTGGCAAGCCAAAAGGTGCGCTGACCAAAACAACCAAGCTTGCCAAAGAAGCTATTGCGCTTGCTGCTGAAGGATTGGGCGGCACTGATCGGCTGATTGCATGGGCGCAGGAAAACCCATTGAATGAGCGGGCATTCTGGACAAGCATCTATACCAAACTGCTACCGCTTCAGGTAAACGCAGAGATTAACGGGAAGATCGTCCACGGAATCCTAAAGGTTCCGCCAAAGAATGTCTGATGTCTTTGAATGGGAGCCAACTGCCAAACAAAGCGAGTTTTTGTCAGCCTCAGAGGATGAGGTTCTATTTGGTGGTGCGGCTGGTGGTGGTAAGTCTGATGCGTTGATTGTTGATGCGCTCGGCCCATCGTCGGACGCTTGGCAAAACCCAAAATACAGGGCGCTCCTGATTCGTAAGACATTTCCCCAATTGCGGGAGATTGTGGACAGGACTCGCCTTCTTTACCCGGCTGTGATTCCAGGCGCTGAGTACAAGGAATCGCAAAGAGAATGGGTTTTCCCAAGTGGTGCAAAGATCATCTTCGGCTACTGTGAGCGCGATCCTGATGTGTTGCAGTACCAAGGACAAGAGTTCCAATGGATCGGGATTGATGAGCTTGGGCACTTTGCTACAAGTTACGTCTATGAGTACCTGACAAGCCGATTACGCAGTCCTGACAAGGGTTTGAGTTGCTACATGCGGGCATCGTGCAATCCTGGCCCAAAGTGGATCATGAAGCGATTCGGGATCACCAAAGGCGGGCAACCGTCAATGATCCAGTTAGACATTGAAGGCCGGGTGTTCAAGCGCAGGTTTATTCCATCGTTTCTGAGTGATAACAGTCACTTGGACGGAACTGGCTACCGTGAACGATTGTTGCAACTGCCTGAAGCAGAACGGCAAATGCTGCTTGATGGCCGTTGGGATGTGTTCGATGTTCCTAGTGCTGTCTACAAGAACGAAATGCGGACGCTGCGAGACGATGGTCGAATAAGGCCAGTTCCGCATGATCCTGCGCTCAAGACAAATACGGTGTGGGATTTGGGCTTTGCCGACTTCATGTCGATCATCTTTGTCCAAAAGGGGCCAGACGGTGGCTTGAGGATCATTGATTACATCCAGGACAACCGCAAGCCATTGGATTACTACATCCGCGTAATCAAGGACAAACCGTACAACTACGGCACGGATTACATACCACACGATGGCGAATCAAAACACTTCTTGACGGGCAAGTCCACCAAGGAAGTCATGGAAGCGATGGGACGCACTGTGACGGTGATTCCGCGAACAGATGTAGACGAGGGTATCAAGCTGGCCCGCATGGTGTTCCCTCGCGTCTATTTGGACGATGTGAAAACAGAGGCGCTGATTGATTGCCTGCAAAACTACAAGTACGGCATCAACTCGCAGACAGGCGCATTTACGCAACCTGTTCACGATGACTCGTCTCATGGTGCCGATGCGTACCGTTATCTGGCAATGTGTGAAGGCCAGATGAGCAATGACACATGGTCGGGCAAGCTCAACTATCCAAGGCTGGTAACAGCATAAACAACCCGCAAACGCTGAGAAGCGCTGCAAAGGAACACGATGGCAAAACCAACCCCTATGAGTGAGGACCAACTCAGGGCGCTCACTGATAGCGAGATGCGTAATGCCGTGGGATATTACGGCGGCAAACTCGCAGAACAGCGCAGGAAGGCTGAGTATTACTACCTTGGCCTGCCCAAAGGCGACCTAACCCCGCCTGAAGTAGAAGGTCGCTCGCAAGTTGTCTCACCAGATGTGCGCAACACTATCGAGGCGATGTTGCCTCAGTTGATGGTGAAATTCACTGGCGGCGATACGGTAGTGGAGTTCGAGCCGACTCAACCCGCCGACGAGAAGACAGCAAAACAGGTCACGGACTACCTGAATTACCTGTTCTTCAAGAAGAACAACGGGCATTCCATTACCCTAAATATGTTCAAGGATGCTTTGCTTCAGAAAAGGGGCATTGCGAAAGTGTGGTGGGACTCGCGCATTGAAGAGACAAAAGAGGAATACCGGGCCCTGTCTGATGTCGAACTGGCTCAGATTCTGGACGACAAAGAGCTAGAGGCGATCAGCCACGCTGAGTATCCCGACGAAGACGACGCCAAGCAACGCCAGCAAGCTATTGAGCAACTGACTCAGCAACTACAGCAAGCGGCTCAAGCGGCGCAGATGAACCCGCAAGCGGCGCAGGCCGTGCAACAGATTCAAGCGCAGATTGCAGGTATCCAGGCGCAACCTCCCGTGATGCTGCATGACGTTGAAGTCAAGCGCACAAAGACCAGCGGCAAAGTGACGATTGAAAACGTCCCGCCTGAAGAGTTCCTGATTAGCCGTAAGGCAAAGGACATCAACACAGCGTCATTTATCGGCCATCGCGTGGCGCGGACGATGAGCGATCTTCGTTCAATGGGCTACAAGAACATTGACAACATCAGCAGCGATGACGGCGCAGCAGCCTTCAATGCGGAGCGTGTAGAGCGTCTGAGCTTTGACGATGAGCAAGCCTTCCTGAACATTGAGAACATTTCTCAGGACGAGTCGCAGCGTCAGGTGTGGGTGACAGAGTGCTATGTTCGCGTCGATTACGACGGCGACGGCATCAGCGAACTGCGGAAAGTTGTCCGCGCTGGTAATCAGATTCTGTCCAATGAAGTGGTGGACATCGTTCCATTCGTGAGTGTTTGCCCGGTTCCACTGCCCCACAAGTTCTTTGGCCTGTCTATCGCTGATCTGGCCTTTGAGTCGCAACTGACAAAAACGTCAATCCTGCGGGCGCAACTGGACAACATGTATCTGCAAGTCAATGGCAGGTATTTCGCTGTTGAAGGACAGGTGAACATTGACGACTTGCTGACATCGCGTCCGGGTGGCGTGGTGCGCATGAAGCAAACAGGCATGGCAGGGCGTCTGGATCAAGGCCAGATGGACGGCAGCGGCCAGATGATGATGGAGTACATGGAGAACTTCCTAGAGTCCTCCACGGGCTGGACACGTCAGAGCCAAGGCAACTCAGCAGGTGACTTGCAGGGCACTGCTACGGGAATGAACATCATCACGAACAAGGACGATATGCGCCTTGATCTGATAGCCCGTAACTTTGCTGAAGGCTTCTGCGACCTGTTCAAACTGATGCTGAAGCTGGTTTGCCAGCACCAGAACGAAAAGGCAGAGATTCGCCTGAATGGTGAGTGGTTGAACATTGACCCGCGTGAATGGCGCAATCAGTTCGATGTGTCAATCAATGTCGGCCTTGGTGTTGGCAACAAAGACCAGCGCATCAATCACCTGATGGCACTGTCTCAGAAGCAAATGGAAGGCTTGCCGATTGGTGTAGCCACGCCTGAAAACATCTATAACGCCAATGCAGAACTGTCCAAAGAATTGGGCTTCAAGTCGGCTGACAAGTTCTTTACTGATCCTACGAAGCACCCGCCTCCGCAGCATCCCGATCCGGAGCAGATGAAGGCACAGGCTCAATTGCCGTTGATCCAGGCGAAGGGACAGATTGACGCGCAACTGAAGCAAATCGAGCTGCAAGCGGCTGGACAGCACAAACAAATTGAAGCGCAAGCCAACATGCAGGTTGAGCGCGACAAGATGGCAATGCAGGCTCAAGTCGATCAACACCGGCAAGAAGTGGAAGCGCAACAGCAGGCCGCGAAGATGGAGAAAGAAGCTCAGTTGGCACAGTTCAACGCAGAGCTTCAGAAAGAACATGAAAACGCCAAGCTGAACCACTCCATGCAGATGGAGCAGATGAAACAGCAGGCGGCTAAAGAGATTGCAGAGCTTGAAGCGGCTGTGAAGATTCAGGTGGCACAGATCAGCGCACAGAACGCTATCGACACGGCATCCCTGGCAGCACAGAACGCAGCGGCTAACCAAGTTACTGAAGAACTCGCACCCGATACCACAGTCATTGATGCAATCAAGAGCATTGGCGACAAGGTTGACGCCTTGCACGCCCATGCAACGGCACCCAGAAAGATCGTGCGCGACGCATCGGGCAAGGCTACCGGCGTGGACATCGGCGGCATCGTTAAACCAATCACTCGCGGCGTAGATGGCCGCATGGAAGGCTTATGAGCGACATACCCATGATCTGGACAAGCAAAGGCAATCTTCCTGTTGCTGATCTTGAAGAAAAAGTTGTCTGGACTGACAACGACGAAGAAACCATCTGCGCACACGAACACTGGCAGGGCGATGAATGCGTGAAGCGTTCTGTCCACATTTACAAACGCATCGGGCTTGAAATGCTCGGACAAGTAGGAGCAATCTAATGGCTAATACAGCAGGCATTTGCAATTCATTCAAGCGTGAGATTCTGAACGGTGAACACCAGTTCGGCTCTCCCACTTTGGTTTCCCGCACGTCATTGACTGCGCCCACGGTGGACAGCTTCAAGGCGGCGCTGTATCTAAGTTCAGCGACTACCGGGCCAAGCAACACGGCTTATACCGCTACTGGCGAGGCTTCGGGCACTGGCTACAGCGCAGGCGGCATTGCGGTAACGAATGCCACAGTTCCAACGCTGTCGAGTTCTACGGCAGTATGGACGCCTTCGGCATCGTTGGTTTACACCACTGTCAGCATCGGCCCGGTTGACTGCGTGATGATCTACAACAGCACGCAATCGAATAAGGCTGTGGAGACTTGCACGTTTACGGCACAAACACCTGTAGCTGCAACTCTGACGCTCACGATGCCATCGAATGCGGCTGGTACGGCTCTAATCAACATTGCCTGATATGTTGACACTCCCACAACTCCAAGCGATCAAGGCCGACATTGCCGCAAGCGCGGACATGAACATGCTGCCAGCCAATTCAGACGGAAGTTTTGAAATTGCCAAGCTATACAACATGACTGCCGTGCCTGCGTTTACCGTATGGCGCAGTGATGCTTCGGTAAGTGACATTCTTGACGGCATTGACTTCACCAAGTACACGCCAGTTGATGCACCAGAGGCAACGGGTATTTTTACGGCTCGGGCGCAGTCAATTCAGATCAAGCAGATGAACCTGCAAAACATGATCCAAGGACGTGACACGCTGAACACGGCAAAGGTGACGATTCGCGCAAGTTTGCGTGATGCTGTGATCGCCATTCCAGCGGGTGCTTCTGGTGCTTCTGTTTCTCCGGGTGGTGCTTCGGGTGTCAACGTGCTTAATGCCTGCGTTCGCAACGCTACGCGCATCGAAAAGCTATTGGCGACTGCCTCGCAAATCTCAGACACAACGGGTACGGTGACGGCTCGGGTGATGGGTTTTGAGGGATCAATTCAACCCAGCGACATTGACGCGGCGAGGGCTAGTTAATGGCTACCGTACTCACGCAAACCTATTCGTCAAATACGGCGATTACGTTTGATCTGTCCAGCTTGGGCACATCATCGAGCTTTGTAGCTGGCCGTGAGTCAACGCAGATCGACAACACGTCAACCATGTATGACGATTGTCTGGTGAATGTCAAAGGCATCACCGGCCATGCGTCAACGGCTCCGACTGTGGGCCAATATATCGGCTTGTGGGTATGGGGTGCTGATACCTCATTGGCAACGACTGCCATTGATGTGCTTGACGGAACGGACAGCGCGGAAACCTTGAGCCATGTCTCGGTCTTGAACAGTCTCAGGTTTGCAGCGGCTCCTGCGGTTACCGTGGCTACTGCTGGCCTTGTTTACTACATCCAACCGTTTAGTGTGGCT
>ERZ650310.407-NODE-407-length-12942-cov-17.211453_pt1 | contig 12942 bp, 9 predicted proteins | sample MGYA00376246_ERZ650310 | MGnify/ENA primary metagenome ERZ650310 (study PRJEB26733, sample SAMN07839286) | wastewater metagenome | biome: small river; feature: stream; material: water | place: USA: North Carolina | collected 2016-03-01 ...
GAACCGTCTCAGGCAACAACCCTTCGCGCTCGTAATATCGAATCGTTTCCACCTGCGTATGAGTGGTTTTGGCTAATTCACCGATCTTCATCGTGGTTTTTCTCAACTAATTTGAAGACTTGTATTTTAAGTGGTTGACTCTGTAGCGACTATAGGGTTTTTAATATAGGCAACTAGGAGTAATCGTCATGTCAGCCAATGAGCAAGTTCAGCCATCTAAAACTCAAGCTTCCTGCGGACGCGGGACTGCTTGCGACACCACGCCTGTCACTTTTGAGCAGACCAGTCCCGTTATTTCAAATCTTGATGGACAGCGGTTTCGAATTGCCAACATGGACTGCGCCTCAGAGGAATCAGAAATTCGCCATGCGCTGACAAATGTTGAAGGTATTCAAAGTCTGCGTTTCAATCTGACCGCTCGAGAGTTGACGATTGCGGCTGATGAACAGGTCGTTATAGAAGCGGTTAACGCCATTCGCAAGGTAGGCTTTAAGCCAGAGCCTTTAAATAGTGACAACGCAAATGATGGCAACGTTGTATCTCACAGCTTTTGGGCGTCATGGGGAAAATTGATTTGTGCATTGGCACTGTCTTTGGCCGCTGAGGGCCTGGCATTTGCCCTCCCTGATTACTTGCCAACAAAGATACTAGGCATGGCGCTTGCCGCTGGTGCAATCGCCTTGGCTGGGTTTTCTGTTTACGGCAAAGGTGTATCGGCTCTGATGCAGGGACGCTTGAACATGAACGCCCTGATGACGGTGGCTGTCACAGGTGCCTTCTTGATTGGGCAATGGCCTGAAGCCGCCATGGTGATGGCGCTGTATGCGATTGCAGAAGCCATTGAGGCCCGCGCAGTTGACCGTGCTCGTAATGCCATCAAAAGCCTTTTGGCACTTGCACCAGAGCAAGCCGAAGTTCTCCAAGCTGACGGTCAATGGCTGCAATGCCCCGTCAAAACCATTGAAGTAGGGGCGACTGTGCGTGTGCGTCCAGGTGAGCGAATTGCCCTTGATGGTGTTGTCACGTCGGGCATCAGTGCCGTCAATCAAGCCCCTGTAACTGGCGAAAGTCTTCCTGTTGATAAAGCAGCTGGTGATGAAGTCTATGCAGGCACCATCAATCAGTCGGGTGCGCTAGAAATTCGGGTCACTGCTTTGGCTTCGGACAGCACCTTAACTCGCATCATTCACGCCGTTGAGCAAGCTCAGGCTTCACGTGCGCCAACTCAACGGTTCGTCGATCAATTTGCGACCATTTACACCCCTGCGGTTTTTGTTTTAGCTGTTGCGGTTGCGGTGCTGATGCCTTGGCTCATGGATTGGACTTGGATGCAAGCACTCTACAAAGCCTTGGTACTTTTGGTCATTGCTTGCCCTTGTGCCTTGGTAATCTCCACGCCTGTCACTGTGGTCAGCGGTTTGGCAGCAGCGGCACGCCGTGGCATTTTGATTAAAGGCGGCGTTTATCTTGAAGAGGCCCGAAGCATCAAGGTGGTGGCATTAGACAAAACGGGAACGATCACACAAGGTAAACCCAAATTGGTAGCGTTTGAACCCATCGATACAAGCCTAGACCCCGCAATGATTCAATGCATCGCGAAAAGTCTTGCTGCTCGTTCAGATCATCCCGTGTCTAAAGCCATTGCCGAAGGTCTCACAGCAGATCTGAAAGACGTCAGCGATTTCCAAGCCGTTGTAGGACGAGGTGTTCAAGGTGTGATTGACACGCATAACTATGCGTTAGCCAATCACCGTTGGATTGAAGAGCGCGACCAATGCTCTGCTGAACTAGAAGCTCGCCTCAAAATTCATGAAGAAGCAGGACAAACCGTCACCATATTGACCAATGCCAATCGGGTGATGGCTTTGTGCGCTGTGGCTGACACGATTAAACCGTCATCTACACAAGCAGTGGCTGAGTTAAAAGCGATGGGCGTAACTCCCGTGATGTTGACTGGTGACAACATTGCCACGGCTCATACAGTGGCAGCCCAAGCAGGAATTGATGAGGTCAGAGGCAACCTTTTGCCAGAAGACAAACTAGAAGCGATTGCTGAGTTGCAGAAAAGATTTGGCGTCACTGCCATGACGGGTGACGGAATTAACGACGCACCAGCCTTGGCAAAAGCCAATATCGGTTTTGCGATGGGAGGCGCTGGCACACATACAGCGATGGAAGCGGCTGATGTGGTTGTGATGAACGATGACTTACGTCGCTTACCTGAGACCATTCACTTGTCTAAGAAAACACATGCCGTGCTTTGGCAAAACATCACATTGGCTCTAGGCATCAAGGCGGTGTTTTTGGCTCTGGCAATTTTTGGTGATGCATCCATGTGGATGGCAGTGTTTGCCGACATGGGGGCAAGTCTGTTGGTTGTCTTCAACGGTTTACGTTTGTTGAAAACCCCAAAGTGACCATGTTTATTCAGGGCGTAACTAACCTTCACTTTATTCTTTGCTGATAGACTCTAAAACAATGCAACGCTGGATAGTCATTCTTTTGCTGGTATTTACACCGCTGCAGCTCTCTTGGGCTGCAGTGAGTGGTTATTGCCAGCACGAAAGCAATACCAGCTCCCAAGCACAACATCCCGGTCATCACGAGCATGAGCACAAGTCTGGCGACTCCGCGTCCGATTCAAAAGTGCCCACCTCAAAGATGAACAATCTCGACGGTACTGATACAGATTGCGCCAGTTGCCACGCCGGTTGTTGTGCAGCACTGATTGTTCAAACTGAAATACCTTCATCCCAAGTGCCTCAGCACATGACGGCAACCCAAACCGAACTCTTCTTTCGTTCTGCTATCGAACGACCAGAACGACCTCAGTGGAACCACCTCGCCTGATCGGTGAGGTTTGTTCAATCCATCGCTTTAGCCTATTTCATAAGAACTGAACCTCAGTTCTGAAGTGGCTGCGCATGTCGATGCAGCGTCTTTACCGATCTCCAAGTCATGGTTTTTAACGACCTAGGAGAGTCGAATGTATCGAAGAGAAAAATGGAATTACAAAAGGCAGCTGTGTGCAGTAGCAGCCTTTTCAGTATGCAGTGTCATTAATGTATTTGCGCAAAATACCAATCAGCCAAGGCAAATTCAAAGCGTCAAAGATATTTTTGATGCCACTTGGTTACGTCAACCTGAAGCGCAAGCTTTAGAGGCACGGCAGCAAGCCTTGCAAGCTCAAAAGCGAGCGGCGGCAGCATTAACGCCAGAACCCGCAGCGGTAGAGCTGAACTCAAAATCTGATCAGTGGAACAGAAATTTGGGGGCACGGGAGGAACAAATCGCAATCGCAGTTCCGATGTGGTTACCTGGCGAACGAAGCAAAAGCTCTGCGCTTGCAGAAGCTCAAGCCAACGCTTTAGAGTATCAAATCAAAGCCAATCAACTGCGTGTAGCTGGAAAAATTCGAGAAGATTGGTGGAATTTACACCGTGCTCGCATTGAGCAAGAAGTCACTGCGGATCAATTGACCAATGCGCGACGCTTGGCTGATGATGTCGCAAAACGTGTGAAAGCAGGTGATTTAGCTCAATCGGATCAACACCAAGCCGAAGGTGCCGCTGCAGTGGCTGAATCTGCGTATGCCATGGCTCAAGCCAATTTAGAACTTGCTATTCAAATCATCCAATCATCGATTGGGGCAACAAGTTTCTCAATGCTGGATCTGTCAGAAAGCCCTGAGTTGCCGCCTTCAGCTGAATATCCACAAGTACACGCTGCGTTGATGGAATTACAAGCACGCTCGGATGTTGCTGAGCGTACTGTTGCATTGGCCACTACAAGGACAAGAGCGAACCCTGAATTCACAATTGCCAAATCCAGAGACCGCGGCAATTTAGTAGATCCCTACAGTTCCAAAGTCACGATTGGTATTCGACTTCCTTTTGGTGGTGGTCCTCGCTATGAGGCAACCGTAGCTAACGCTCAAGCAGAGGCAACACAAGCCCAAGCTCAATTGAGCTTAGAGCGCGACCGTACACAGTCGATGTGGCGCATCGCTCAAGCAAAAGCCAACGCTGCGCAAGCCCAGCTCAAAGCAGCAGAGCGCAGAGCCAAATTGGCTTTGGAGTCTCGCACTTTCTTTGATAAATCGTTTCAGCTTGGCGAATCCGACTTGCCAACTCGTCTCCGCATCGAAGCGGAAGCCGTTGAAGCGCGACGTCAAGCAGCCCTCAGTCGTATCGAATATTCAGCGTCCATCTCAGCACTACGCCAAGCAGCTGGACTCTTACCTCAATAAGGTGCGTCATGAATCAATCAACATTACTAAAAATTTCAATGAATATTTCATCAAGACTTAGAAACATTTGTCTGATTCTTAGTTTGACTCTTTCCAGTCTGAGTTGGGCCGGGGAAGGTCATGGAGATGTCAAAGCCAACGCATCAGCTACCTCCACGCCACGTTTTGCAGCAGTTTCAGATGCACTCGAATTGGTAGGTGTTTTGAATGGCAAGCAAATAACACTCTACTTAGATCGTCTTGAAACCAATGAACCTGTCAAAGAAGCATTAATTGAGCTTGAGTTTTCAGGCGTTAAATTTATTGCACAAAAGTATGGTCAAGATAAATTTGAAGTTGTGCTGCCAGCTGAGCCGCAACCCGGTCTTATCAGCGTGACGGCGACCGTCACGATTGACGAAGAAGTTGACTTATTGGCAGGAGAGTTGGACTTTCATCCAGATGCGTCCGCGCAGGGTAGCAACTCTAAGAATAGGTTGCATAAGTGGTTCATCTGGGCTTTATTTTCTGCTGCCGTGCTGGTAGCGCTATTTTTTGTTCGCAAGCGCCTGATGACTAACCAATCAAACAGCACAGGAGGTGCAGCATGACTTTCAAAACAAAATTTTCAACATTGACTGTCGTGATGGCCGCAGTAATTGCTCTGTGTCCGGCGACCAATTCTTGGGCTGGAGAAGGTCATGACCATGGAGGTATATCGGCCACTCCCAGTATGAATGGTCCTCAGCGTTTGCCTGATGGCAGTGTCTTCTTGCCGAAGTCAGCTCAACGCCAGTTGGTAATTCGCACCATCAAAGTTGAAATTGCAGACTTACCGAAATCTATAGAACTCAACGGTAAGGTCAGCATGGACCCCAATGCAGGAGGCAAAGTGCAAGCCATCAATGCTGGCCGAGTCGAGGCCGGCCCCAAAGGCTTGCCAAATCTCGGTAGTGCGGTACGCAAAGGTGATGTTCTTGCCTATCTAGTTTCCTCACTGGCACCTATTGAGCAATCCAATCAGTTTGCACAGCTGGCAGAACTGAAGGCAGCTAAATCGCTTGCTGAAAAACGACTGGCAAGATTGAGGGAGTTATCAGATACCGTTCCACGCAAAGACATCGAAGCTGCTGAGAGTGACTTGCAAAGTTTAACGGGTCGTGTCTCAGCTGTTAGCACAGGACTTAATCACAGGGAGCCGTTGGCAGCCCCGGTTTCTGGAGTGATTGCATCATCAAATGCTGTGGCAGGACAAGTGATTGATGCGCGTGAGTTGGTATTTGAAATTGTGGACCCAGCACGTCTGAGAATTGAGGCCTTGGCCTTTGATACTTCACTCATCGCCAGTGTAGATAAAGCGTTTGTTGCCGTAAATAACCAGCGGATCGCGCTTCAATTTTTGGGCGCAGCACGTAGCTTACGTGAGCAAGCATTACCCATGAATTTCAAAGCCCAAGGGGAAGAACTGAGCGCTTTGGCTCTCGGTGAACCAATAAGAGTTGTGATTCAGACCAAAGATAAGGTGAAAGGGATGGCTGTACCAGTGTCTGCGTTGATGAAGAATCCTGCCAATCAGTCTATTGTTTGGGTCAAAACAGCCGCTGAGAGATTCACGCCTCGCACGATTACTTTTGAACCCTTGGACGGTACGCGGGTTGCAGTTACATCGGGTCTTGAAAGTGGCGATCTAATCGCGGCACAAGGTGCAACATTGATTAACCAGGTGCGCTGATATGTTTAAGTGGTTACTTGAAAACAGTTTAGCCAATCGATTGCTGGTGATCATCGCTAGTGTCGTGTTGATGACTTACGGTGCATTCACGTTGACAAAAACGCCTGTGGATGTTTTTCCTGATTTGAACAAACCCACCGTGACCATCATGACCGAGTCAGGTGGCATGGCTCCTGAGGAGGTGGAACAACTCATCACATTCCCACTAGAGACTGCGATGAACGGCTTGCCTGGCGTCGAATCCGTCAGATCAATTTCTTCAGCCGGTTTGTCTTTTCTGTATGTGACTTTTAGATGGGATACAGACATCTTTCGCGCAAGACAGTTGGTATCCGAACGACTTTCAGCTATGGAGGGCGGCATCCCGGTAGGCATTCTTCCGCGCATGGGGCCAATTAGCTCCATCATGGGTGAGATCATGCAAATCGCTATACCCGTCGATACGCAGAAGATCTCGGCCATGGCAGTTCGAGAATATGCAGACTGGGTTTTGCGTCCCCGCCTACTTTCAGTTTCCGGTGTCGCGCAAGTCATCCCGATTGGTGGCGAGGTTCGTCAGTTTCAAGTGCAACCAAATACAGCTCGCATGGCTGAATTGGGGATTTCTCACGACCAGATGGAAGCTGCGCTGAAAGGTTTTTCCGCTAACACATCAGGTGGTTTTTTAGAGCTGAACGGTCGGGAATACCTAATTCGCAACCTTGGACGAACTTCCCGGTTAGATGATTTGAAAAATCTGGCAGTGACTTCAAAAAATGGACAACCGATCCTGTTACGTCAAATTGCCGAGATCACTTTTGCTGCGGCATTAAAGCGTGGTGACGCTGGGTTTGAGGGAAAGCCTGCAGTCATTCTTGGCATCCAAAAGCAGCCAACGGCTGACACGATTGCTCTAACCCGTGCAATTGAAGATGCCCTGCTGGGCTTGAAATCGTCCTTGCCAGCTGGCATGGAAGCCCCCCGAGTCACGTTCAGACAAGCAAGCTTCATCGAAGCGTCCATCAATACGCTGCAAGGTAAATTGATTGGTGCATCTGTTTTTGTAGCTGTGATTTTGTTCTTTTTCTTGGGCACGGTCCGACCCACCATCATCGCTTTGACAGCGATTCCTGTATCAATCTTCATTACCTCTTTGGTATTTAAGTACTTTGGTCTGTCTATCAATACCATGACACTTGGTGGGTTGGCCATTGCTATTGGCGGTTTGGTCGACGACGCAGTTGTTGACGTAGAAAACATTCTGCGAAGGTTAAAAGAAGACCGCATAAAACATCCGCAGCATCGCCTTAATCCCCTGGAAGTTGTGGCAAAAGCCTCAATGGAAGTTAGATCTGCCATTTTGTACGCCACGGTGATCATCGTCCTAGTTTTTATTCCGTTGTTTGCATTGCCCGGATTGGAGGGCAAGCTCTTTGTTCCCTTGGGTATTTCTTTCATCGTTTCTACTTTGGCATCCTTGCTTGTTTCAGTGACCATCACCCCAGTGCTGAGTTATTACCTTCTTCCATCAATGAAGAACTTGGATCATGGCGACACCAAGGTTTTAATATGGCTCAAAACCCGATACGCAAACAGTCTTCAAAGTATTCTGCACAAGCCTAAGATTGCATTGATTACTTCTGGTATAGCTGTGCTAACGGCGATTGCGGCAGTTCCGTTCTTTCCTAAGACTTTCTTGCCGCCATTTAGCGAAGGAACATTGCTGATTGGATTGCGCTTAAATCCCGGTGTGACCTTGTCTGAAACAACGGCCTTAGCCAGACAAGCTGAGGTCTTAGTTAAGCAAGTGCCAGAGGTCACCCATGTCGGTCGTCGAAGCGGACGAGCTGAGCTTGATGAGCATGCAGAAGGCGTCCATGTGAGTGAGCTGGACGTTGGGCTTAAGCCTACGGCAGAGTTGAACCGCAGCATGGATGAAATCAAGGCAGATATCCGATCTCGCCTTGTGAATTTACCCGCTGCACTTGAAATCGGACAACCCATTTCTCACCGAATCGATCACATGTTGTCAGGTGTGCGATCACAAATCGCTATCAAAATATTTGGGGATGACTTGGATGGTTTACGCGGGCAAGCCGATTCACTTCGTGCACAGTTAGCGACTATTCCTGGTATCGCTGATTTGCAAATTGAAAAGCAAGTGTTGGCACCGCAAATCAAGGTTCGCATTGACTATGCCGCCGCAGCTCAGTATGGAATTCCAGCGCCACAAGTGCTTTCTACTTTACAAAGCTTGGTGGAAGGCGAAAAAATCACACAAATTGTGGAAGGCGGTCGGCGTTTTGCACTGGTCGTGCGCTTACCCGAGTCAGCTCGCTCGGTTGAGGGCTTGAGCCAAATCTTGATTGAGACACCCAATGGTCGAGTTCCTTTGTCAAAGTTGGCGACGATTGAGGATGGAGATGGTCCGAATCAAATCAGCCGCGATGATGGAAAACGACGCATAGTTTTATCCGCAAACGCATCGGGCCGGGCTTTATCGGAAATTGTTGCGGATATCCGCGCAGTGGTTGCTGAAACCAAACTACCTGAGGGTTATTTCATCACGCTTGGAGGACAGTTCAAAGCCCAAGAAGAAGCATCACGACTAGTTGGGCTTCTTTCAATTGTGTCGCTGGTGCTGATGTTTGTCGTCCTTTACAGCCGCTACAAGTCAACGCGTCTTTCAGCGTTGATCATGGTGAACATACCGCTGGCCTTAGTCGGTGCAGTTCTCGGGTTGTGGTTGTCGGGACAACCGTTGTCTGTTGCAGCTTTAGTGGGATTCATCACATTAGCTGGTATTTCAGTCAGAAACGGCATCCTGAAAGTTAGTCATTACATCAACTTGATGCGCTTTGAAGGTGAAAACTTTGATCACAAAATGATTTTGCGGGGTTCCCTTGAACGATTGAGCCCCGTTTTGATGACCGCTTTGGTGACTGCTTTTGCATTGGCGCCATTGCTTTTCGAAGCAGAGCGCCCAGGGACTGAGGTCTTACATCCAGTTGCGGTTGTGATTTTTTCAGGACTAATCAGCTCCACGCTGCTGGATACGTTCCTGACTCCAGTTATGTTCTGGCTCTTTGGTCGTCGAGATGCCGAACGTTTGCTTGAAGACAAAGACGCCGAAGCACTTTAATTTGTAAATGAAAGGTCAGAAATGAAATTCCAAAAATTTGCGATTATTCTGAGTTTGCTGTTGAGCACTGCCGCATTCGCAGCCGGAGAAGGTCATAGTCATGGCAATGCCCAACCAATGCATGGAGGTGTGGTTACTGAGGTGAAGGACATTGAATATGAATTTGTGGCAAGAGCTGATGCTTTGCAACTTTATCTGCGCGATCACGGTAAGCCTGTAAATATCACTAAAGCTTCAGCCAAAGTTACGATGCTTTCAGGTGGTGAAAGGCAAGAGGTTGAACTAAAACCAACGGGCGACAAACTTGAAGCCGTTGGAAAATTCAATACGCTTGTCGGAACAAAGATAGTTGTGCAAGTCATCAACACTTCCAAAGTGGCAACAGTGCGATTCACGCTCAAATAATCTGTCAAAAAATCATGTGCAAAGGTTACTTTCTACTTGCTTGTTTGTATTTCCCCAATTGGCCAATGAAGTTATTCAAAACTCCCAACGCGGTTGAAAGGCGATGATGCTCATTCCAGCCAATGCCACTGCAACACCAGCCACATCCCAGATTGATGGGCGAACGCCATCAACAAGCCAGAGCCAGACTATGGCAACACTGATGTAGACCCCACCGTAGGCAGCATAAACACGCCCAGAGGCGGCGTCATGCAAAGTCAGTAGCCAAGCGAACAAAGCTAAGCTAATCGATGCGGGTATGAGAAGCCAAATGGATCCTCCCTGCCGTAGCCAGAACCAAGGTAGGTAGCAGCCAACAATTTCAGCTACGGCCGTAGCGAAATAGAGAAATAGTGTTTTCATATTTGAGCTTTTAAAAAAGATAACCCAGCTTTGGAAGTTTAAATTTGAAGTCGTTCCTAGAACGATACCCAATTCCAAAGCACAACCGCCGTCACCGCCCAAACTGAAACAACAAACACAATTCCCCAACGGCTAGTTGGCTTGGCTTGCTTCTCCTGCATCCAGTCATCTGCCTGTTGTTGACACACAATCAAGATGTCCATCGGCAACAGCTTCACCGTTAACCAGATAAGTGCTGGCAACAAGATCACATCATCAAGATAACCCAGCACAGGAATAAAGTCTGGAATGAGGTCGATAGGACTCAGTGCATACGCCACCACAAACATACCCAAAAACTTTATCAATTTAGGCGTGCGGGGATGTTTTTCAGCGAACCATAGGGTCACGCTGTCTCTTTTGATTTTCTTTGCCCAAACTCGAATGGCCTGTAGAAATCTCATTGCCGATACCTAAACTTAGAACCCAAAACCTGAGCCAGCACCTAGCAATGTAGCGATACCCAACACAGCGAAAACACCAGCAGCAATGGAGTGAATAAGTCGCATTGGAATTCTGTCAGCGAGCTTATCGCCCACGAAGACAGCAGGTACATCCGCAATCAACATACCAAGCGTAGTTCCAATTACAACCAACAGAGGTGTTGAATAGTGCGCTGCCATTGCCACTGTTGCGATTTGAGTTTTGTCGCCCATCTCAGCCAAAAAGAAGGTGATCAGTGTTGCGCCAAACACTCCAAAACGTTTTGCAACTTGTGTTTCATCTTCTTCGATCTCATCTGGAATCATTGTCCAAATTGCCATGCAAATGAATGAGGCTCCAAGTACCCAACGTAATGTTTCTGGGTTAACTGTAGAGGTAATCCATGCACCAAGAGCACCTGCAAGACCATGGTTGATGATCGTCGCAATGAGAATGCCAGCAATGATTGGTATTGGTTTTTTGAACCTTGCCGCCAGAATGAACGCAAGGAGTTGGGTTTTGTCTCCGATTTCGGCGAGAGCAACAACACCAGTAGAGACGAGAAGGGATTCCATAAAAGCTCCAAGGCTGGATCAAAGACAAATGACCACGACGCATCTCCAGCCTTATGGAGGCATCATGGTCAAAGGTCTTGCCAGGCTTTGGGCTGCTTACGCCATGACCGTATGGTCAAGTGTGTTGACGTAAGCCTCTTCAAAATGAGAGCGGCTACTCCCCAGTGACGCTGATAATTTTAACATCCAAGTCATCAGAAGCGCTGAGTACCAATCAGGTAGCGGCGAACTGTTTTTGGCCATTCGTTGCTTTCTAATTTTGTAGATAGTCAGTGAGTGTGTCGATGGTGAATATCTGGATAGTGTGGGTGTTTGTGGATCACTTCGGTATGCACATGCCTGTGACTGTGAGGCTCCTGCCCATCCCACGCAAAGTTGTGGGTATGTTGATGATGAACATCATGCGTGTGACCGTGCTCATGGTCAAGTGATTCATGGTGATGCTCATGTTCGTGGTGCTCGGTGAGGTGAATCCAGACACCCACCGCCATCAGACAAGCCGCCAGCCAAAAAAGTCCACCCGTTGCCTCGTCCATCAGCACCACCGATATGGCTGCACCAATGAAGGGGGCCGTTGAAAAGTAAGCACCCGTTCGAGCTGTGCCTAAGCCACGTAACGCCAGAACAAACAAAACAAGGCTCAAGCCATAACCTATCAATCCTAGTGTCATGGTTGAGAAAACCACAAGAACGGCTGGTAACGACAGACCCAAGAGCAAGGCAAGTACGCAGTTGACGGTGCCTGCGATCAATCCTTTGATACCAGCAATGAACAAGGCATCCGAGGCAGACACTTTACGTGTTAGATTGTTGTCGATGGCCCAGCAAAGGCAAGCCAAGGCAATCAATACGGGGCCAAGCAAATTCGAGCTGGCATAAGCATCTGCTTGCCAAGACAGGGCGATGCCGCCAAGAACGATGGCCACCATACCAAGCACGATGCGTTTGTCTGCGCTTTCTCGAAACACTACCCATGCAATCACAGCAGTCAGCACAGCTTCTAAGTTAAGTAGCAAAGAGGCAGCCGAGCCAGTTGTATAGCCCAAGCCCAATAGAAGAGCGACAGGCCCCAGCACACCACCAAACAAGATAGCGCCTAATAGCCAAGGCCATTCGGCAGCACCAAGGTTTGGAGACTGCCAGCCTCGGTCGCGAATGATTCGAAGTAGAGCTAGACCAATACCGCTACCAAGGTAAAGCAATCCAGCCAGCATCACTGGAGCATCGTCACTGACTAAGAGCTTTGCAAACGGTGTACTTGCTCCAAAGAGCGTCGCAGCGAGCAAAGCATAGAAAACATCATGATTCACTTTGGACAATTCCTTGTAGGGCTTTGATGAGTTAGAAGTAAATAATGACGAGAAGAAAAATTGCAATCTAGTTAATTGAGTGAAGGACAGATTGGCTACGCCAGTCTATCTTGGCCAGATCTATCACATTTTTAAACACACATTCCTTTGGTTACTTTGGCTTCAACTTTGACTATTTTCATGCAACTTTACATTTCCTTAGCGCTGCGCAATGTCCCGGTTACATGGGCAGGTCACACTTGATCCCAAGTTGATAGCGATTCCCGCATCAGCCAATTATCAAAGGATGAACACATGAAACCCGTTTTTAAATCTCTCATCGTTGCTGGCTTGTTGGCTACCGCAGGTTTTGCTGCTTACTCTCAAGGTCCTGGCGGCATGATGGGCCACGAAGGTGGCCACATGGGCCGTATGGATCCTGCCAAGATGGAACAAATGGTGGCTAAGCATATGGCGGACCTGAAAGTCAAACTCAAAATCACTCCCGCCCAGGAAGGCGCTTGGACAACATTTACGACCAGCATGAAACCATCTGGAGTCATGACAGCAAATCGCCCCGACCGCGCTGAGATGGAAAAGTTGACGACACCCGAGCGCATTGACAAGATGCAAGCCCTGCACACCCAACGTATGGCCGACATGAGCGCCGAGATGACCAAGCGCAACGATGCGACCAAGACCTTCTACGCCACCTTGACGGCCGAACA
>ERZ650310.410-NODE-410-length-12910-cov-7.440529_pt1 | contig 12910 bp, 15 predicted proteins | sample MGYA00376246_ERZ650310 | MGnify/ENA primary metagenome ERZ650310 (study PRJEB26733, sample SAMN07839286) | wastewater metagenome | biome: small river; feature: stream; material: water | place: USA: North Carolina | collected 2016-03-01 ...
CCCACCCCTGGACCCCGGTCCCGGCGTAGTGGTCGCCCGCCCACACCTGCGGGTGCGGTGTGTCCACGGTGGCGTTCTCCACCGACACCGACAGCTCGGCCCCGGCCTCGACCCAGGTCAGGGCCCCGGCGGTGTGGAACAACCAGGCCGAGTCGATTTCGGCGTCGAAGTCGCCCTCGCCGTGGGTCAGGGTGAGCGTGATCGTCTTGGTGGAGTCCCCGGTCAACGCGACCGGGGGAAGGTCGAGCATGTCCAAGGTCACGATCTGCCACACGTTCAGGGTGGTGATCGTCACCGTGGACGTGCCGGTGACGGTGACCCCGGCGACCGTGGCCGACCAGGTGATGGTCTTCCTCCCGGCCGAGATCCTGCACCGCAACCGGGCTACCAGCTCGTAGGTTCCGGCGGGCAGGTTCGCGTTGGGGATGGTGCACGTCCACGGGATCGACAACGCGTACCAGGACCCCGACACCAACGTCGACAGCCCCGTGCCGGCTGCCCCGGTGTAGAACGGTTGCAGGGGCGGGGAGTACCCGACACCCAGGTCGGGGGGGTAGGTGTAGATCAGGACCGACCCGAGCGCGTTGCTGGCATGGGCCACGGTCAGGTCACCCTGGGCGCGGGCCGAACCGACCACGTCGACCATGCGGAGCGTCTGACGGCGGGTCCCCACCACCCCGGCGGTGTTCGTGCGGGACAGGTCGGCCACCGTGAGGTACGCCGCGGGGAACGGCCGCCCCCCGGTGGGATGCCCAGGCCACGTCACACTGAACCGGACCTTGGCGTAGACCGCGGCCGGGACCTCGAACCAGGCGTAGGACCCGGAGATGGCCACCGGGGCCAGGTCGAGCCCGTCCACAGTCAAGGTCAGGGTCCCCCCACTGGTGGGGAGGTTGTAGTCGACCCGCAGGTACGGGGTCGCGGTTGCGGACAGGTCGATCGACCCGCTCTTCTCCAACCACAGGGTGACCGTCTTCGACCAGTCGGTCGGAGACCTGCTGGTCTTCAACGCCCCCGACACCACGGTTGGGCCCGAGTCTGATGCTGTCCACCCCGTGGTCGAGGCGCACGTGTCGACCGAAACCACTGATTCGGTCACCACCGTGGGCAGGGCATCGGTGATGACCTTGTCCACCGACCGTGACGTCGGCAGTGCCGGGATGGTCAGGACGTACCGGCGCAGGAGGGCGTCCTCGCGGTCGTCGTCGCGGTCGAACGTCATCTGGGCTGGGAACGTGTCGAACGCGGTCGCAGGGCCCCACCCGTCACCGGGTTCGAAGACCAGCACGTTCAGGGGCCGGTCACACTCCAACGCGAGGGCGGCCTCAGCGTCGGCGAGGGCGAGCATGTCGGTGGCCTCGAGGAGGACCGTGAACGTGAGCACCCGGTTCGACTTCCGCGACGAGGAGACCTGTTCGCCGTCCTGGAGCAGGGAGTCGAGGACCGCGTAGACCGTCTCGGGTGCCCCCAGGTCTCCACCGAACTCCCACAGGTAGGGCTCGTCGGTGAGGTCGAGGGACCCGTAGGTGACGCGTGGGGTGATGTTCACGCGCTCCGTCTCCTTGCTGCGTTCGCGGCCGCACTGTTGATGGTGTGACCGAACCCGCCGGCCAGGGCGTCGATGGTCCGCTGGGTCAGGTCGAGCGCCCCGACCCGTGACCGGCCACCGTGGTGGACGTCGAACCCGGCACCCCCGGCACCGGACAGGGCCACCGACGCAGCGAGCCGGGCCGATGCACCAGCCACCGCGGGGACCCCGGCGTCCATGCCGTCAGTCAGCATCTCGACCAACCGGAGGCCGGCACCGCCGTTGTTCCACGACGTCAACGGCCCGGTCTTCACCGGGGACCCCGGGAAGTGGTCCTTGATGAGGTTCGCGAGCTCCGCGGCCTTGTCCTTCAGGGCCCCGAGCTTGTCGGTGATCCCGTTGATCAGCCCCTGGATCAGCGCCCTCCCGGCCTCGTAGAGCAGCTTGCCCAGGTTCCCCAGCGCAGACAGGATCCGGGCGGGGATCGAAGCCACGAAGGTGACCGCGGCGAGCATCTTCTCCCGCAGGCTGCTGGCGAACTTCACGACTTTCGCCCCAGCGTTGAACAGGGCCACCCCGAACTTGATGACCCACCCGATGATCTTCGCAAACCACTCGATCAGGGTCGTGATCACGGGGACCAGCTTGGACAGCAGCCACCCAGCGAACCGGATGACGACCGGGAGGACCTTCCCCAGAATCGACGCCGCCAGCTTCAGAACCCACCCGATGACCTTTGCGACCACGACGATGACCTTCTGGATGGTCGGCTGCCACTCGCGGAACTTGGCCAGCAACGCGACCAGGGTCGGGAGGACCCGCTCCCGGTACGTGGCCACCAGCTGCTCGAAGATCGGGCGGAGACGTGACCCGACCGCCACCACGATCCCAATGACAGCGGGCACCAGGGTGCCGACGAAGAACTGTGCCAGGGAGGTCACGATCGGGATGACCTGGCTCTGGATGACTCCCCACACGTCCTGGAGGACGGGCAGGACCTGAGTGGTGAACGCCGCCACGACCGCGGTCACGGCCGAGTGGAGGCCACCACCACCGGAGAAGGCACCGGAGACCTGCTCGATGACCGGGCCGAGGTTCTGACCCAACCAGGACGCCACTGTGGAGATGGCCGGCACCGCGGTGGAGGTGAGGAACGTGATGAACTTGGTGATCACGGGGAGGAGTGCGGCACCGACCCGGGTCTTCATGTCCGACCACTGCGCGGACAGGATCCGCTGCTGGTTGGCCAACCCACCCGAGGTGCGGGCGAAGTCCCCCTGGGCGTCCTTGGTCTGCCGGTAGATGGCCGCCTGGGCTGCGAGGACCTTCTGCTGGGGGGTCAGCGCTTCCTTGGTCGTCTTGATCAGCCCGAGCTTCAGGGCCTCGTTCCGCAGGGTCGCGTCGTCGAGGAGGACCCCGTACTTTCGGATCGGTTCGGCCTCACCCCGCAACGCGGCACCGATGGCCTCCACGGCCTGGTCGGGGCTGGTGTTGAAGAACGACGCCATGTCCGTGGACAGCCCAGTGAACCCGGTGGAGAACTTTGCCAGGTCCCCCCCGGACAGGCCGGCTGCCTTCCCGAACGTCCCGAACGACGCGGCAGCGTCGAGGACCTGCAGCTTGGTCTGCCCGAGCTTCGTGGCCCCCTGGCCAGCGAACGCCTGAACCTTCCCGGAGGCCTTCCCGAAGATCGCATCGATCTTGTTGCCCGACTCGGCCAGGTCGGAGGCACCACTGACAGCGTCCTTGAAGAACCCCACCACGCCGGCGCCGACACCGATCGCGGCGGCCCCGGCGAACGCCTTCCCGAACAGGCCGCCGATGGTCTTCCCTGACCCGCTTGTCTCCTTCGAGACCTCGCTGGTGAGCTTCGACCCGAACCCTCGAGCGGAGGGGAGCAGTGACACGAACGCGGAGGCGATCTCCAACGGATCCCACCTCCTCGGCGGTCAGATGGTGAAGTGGTGGCCGTGGTCGTTGAGGATCTGCCGGATCTGCTCACGGCTGCGGCCGGCACGGTCCCCGATGCGACGCTTCCCGGTCTTCTTCCAGGGGCGTGGCCGGGCGGGTGGGCGACGCCGGGCCTTCGACATGTGCTGGAGGTCGTAGAGGTCCGCCAAGATCAGCTCGGCGTGGGAAAGGGGGTACTCCCACTTCATCAACGCGACCGCGACCTGGGAGGACGGGTCACCCGACAGGACGGTGGTCAGCCGGATAGCCTCCCCCCAGCCCATGGTGCGCCCGACGACGGTCAACGGGGCACCGAACCGGGTTCGCCAGTCGTACTCGAACGCGGCCCGGTGCTGCCGGATCAGGCCGGCGAGCGCGAGGATTCCCCCAGGCTGGCCCCGGACAGCAGCTGGTACTCGGCCTGCCAGGCGGTGAACATGTCCTCGAAGTCGTGGAGGTCCATCTCTCCGAGCGTGTCGGCCTGGTTGGGGATCAGGACGTCGAGCATGTCCTTCATGTTCTTCGGGGTCAGGTCCCCGTCGCCCATGGCGTAGATCAGCTTCAGCTTGATCCGCAGCGGGATGCTGACGTCGGGGAGGTTGCCGGCCTCGTCGTTGTCGTCGAGGGGATGCCAGATGAACCGTTTCCCGTCGACCTTGTAGGGGCGGCCTCGGGTCGACTGCTTCTTCGGCATGGCGGTGGTGCCTTCCTGTGCGCGGATGGTGGTGCGCGGATGTGGTGGGGCTACACCGCCCGGCTCCGCGCGAACCGGGCGGTGTAGTTCGCGGGGGACGTCAGGTCTTCAGGCGGGTCGACCAGATCTTGGCGTTGTACCCCTTCACGGGGTCGCGCTGGGCCTCGATGGTGATCTCGTACCCGATGACCTCACCGTTGGCGTAGACCTTGTCGCCGGTCTCGATGACCTGGCCGATGGGGATGTAGACCCGCTCGAGGTCGGCCCCGTCGACCACGTCGATGACGTAGGAGTTGGTCGGGCGGGTGTCGGTGTTGTCGAGCTCGAGGGACCCCTCGGTCGCGGTCTGGGTGACCGTGGTGCCGTAGTAGGTCTCGACCGCGCCCTTGTTGGTCTCGATCAGCTGGAACTTGTAGGTCGGCGACTCGTCGGTGGCGGTCCGCACGGTCCGCACGGTGGCACCGTTCTGCCAGGCCTTGATCAGCTTGGCGTCACCGGTGCCGGGGGACGACTCGGTGACCCCTTCCTCTGAGACGTACCCCAGGTCGACGAAGCCGGTCAGGGTGCTGGCCTGGGAGGTGGGGGCGGTCGCGGAGGTGAGGGCCTTGGAGACCGCGCCAGTCACCGCAACGGCGACCTTGGTTGCGTCGAGAGCCATAGCTCTGTCCTTTCGGTGGGTGGGGCGCGGCGCGGGTGCCGCTGGTTACCCCCGCGCGGGCGGGGAAAGGTGGGGGTCAGATGCAGGCGGCGCGGAGCTCGTCACGCGTGGCCGTCTTGACCATCGCCGGGTCGAGACCCTGCTCGAGGGCGTAGGCCCGCCACTGCTTGACCGGGGCGGTGGGTGCCGGGGTGTCGGGGTTGACCTGCCGCCAGCCCTGCGTCAGGTACCGCTGGGCGTGGGTGTCGTCGGCTGCTTCGACCACGAGGGCCGGGTTGTCGGGGTGGACCAGTCTCATAGGTGACTCCCTCGGATCATGGCTTCTACGACGAGATACCGCTTCGGCTGGCCGGACTCATCGGGGACCGGGGACGGGCCCGACTGGTGGGTCATCGTCAGGACCGGTGCACCAGTGGGGCACCCCATCAAGATGGCGGTGACCAGCCTGGCCAGGTCGGTGGCTTCCTGCTCGGTGCGTCCCCACACCTGGATTCCGAGGCGGGGCCGGTCGAACAGGCCGGACTGCTGGCCGCCGTCGCGTCGGACAACGACCATGCGGTCGTAGCGGGGGTTGGGGACCGTGTTCGCCACATGCACGCCGACCGCATACGACTCGCCCCGGGCTGCCAGGCCCGCCCGGATGATCGTGGAGAAGGTGAGTTCCGCATCGGGATGGACGATGCCCGCGGGCTGCCAAGGCATCAGCCGGGCCCGCCTGCAGCGTCGAGGGCGCGGGCCAGGTTCCCGGTCCGGGACTCCACGATGAAGGAGTGGTCCGCTGTGGCGACGACCCGGACCGCGGCCCGGTCGGTGGTGTCCTGATGGATCCCCAACCCGGCCTTGTAGGCCCCCGATGCCACCGGGGCGGTGGCTTCGGCTGCACCGAGAACCGCTTCGGCACGTCGTGTCAGCATCTCCCGCACGGTGGCGTAGCTGCCTTCGGCTCTGAGCATCCGGCCCACCTCGGTGCGGTTGAGGACCACCTTCACCGTCTTCATCAGCCTTCGACCCGTTCGCACTGGACGATGACCCCTGGTTCCCACCCGGTGAAGGGGTGCCGCCATGCGGCGGCCTCGCCCAGCACCTGGTAGACACTGCCGCGGACCCGGACCCGGTTCGTAGGGCTGATCACCGTGCCGGGGGGCAGGTACAGGGTGAACCCGGAGACCACGGCGTTGCGGGCGTCGCGGAGGGGTTCGGTGGATGGCCTCGGTTCTACCGCGACACCGTCCACGCTCACTTCGGTGGGCGTGGCGGTCCAGTTGAGGACAGTGGTGGTCGAGTAGGGGTCGGTGGTGGTCTGGGCCGTCAGGACGTCGACCGTCTCCCCGAACGGGAAGGTCACAGCAGGGCCTTGGCTGGTCTCACGGGACGGTAGCAGCGCAGCACGATCCGGTCTGATGCGGACAGCCACACCCGGCCTGAGGAGTCCGCGTAGGACACCTGGAACGGGCCGGCGCCCTGGGATGCGACTCCTACCCCTGGGGCGTTGATGGTGGCGGCCACGATGCCCGCCACGATTGCCTCCACCGCTGGGGGGACCTGGGCGGTGGAGGTGAAGTCGACCTCGACCTGGCAGGCGTCGACGTCGTAGAGGGTCGAGCGTCGCAGGGTCCACCCGGTCAGGGTGGTCACGGTGCCGTCTTCGGGGTCGAGGGCCCTAACCTGGGCGACGGTGGCGACCTCGGCGGGAAGGTGCACGATCCGCCGGGTGACGATCCGGGACACGGTGTACGCCCCGGGCGCGAACCGGTACCCGCCGGCGGCCACGGTGACAGCGTCGGATGCGATCTCGAGGAGTCCGATCACCCGGGACACCTCTTCGGAGGTGAGGGGACGACCAGCGGCCTGCTCGACAGCGGTGTAGTCAGCGAGAGCCATCGGTCGTCCCCTCCTCTCCTTGGGTGGTGATGGGTCAGGCGACCTTGACGCTGGCGGTGACCAGCGCGGTGGGACGAACGACCTTGGCGCCGTACAGGTGCAGACCCTTCAGGGCGTCCGCGAACCGCTTCTCGGGACGGAACGCCTCGACCTTGCTGATCTGCTCGGCGTAGGACGTGGCCATGGTCGACCCCGCGACGGCGACCTGGCCGCCACCGGCGAGGGTGACGGTCACGGCGGCGCTGGCGGTGGAGTTGACGTCGGTCTGGGCCACGGACCCGTCGGCGTTGACCGACGCGATCTTCGCCGAGGCACCGACACCGGTTCCGGTCACGGACAGGCCGATGTCGCCCTGGTTGAACTGGCCGGCCACACCGGTCAGCGACTTCGCACCGGACGCGGTCGTGACCGACGTGAGCGCACGGTTCGCCTGGAACGCGTTGTTCGACTCGTAGATGTTGAACCCACCGGCGCGCCCGACGAAGCCGTTGCGGAGGGCGTTGCCGCCGTCGCCTGCCTCGTTGGCCTTGATGAACCGGGCGTCCAGCAGCAGCTGGCCGACGGTGGCCGGGTCGACCACCAGGAACCGGCCCGCGGTCGGGACGTTGTTCTGGGACAGCTTGGTCCGGGCACCCACGACGAGCTTGTCGTAGACGTTGGTGGCCGTGGTGGCGTCCACGACTCCGAGACTGTTGCCCGCGGACCCGAGCATCATGCTGGCCACGTACTGGTCGGTCACGTCGGCGAGGCCGAACGCGGCCCGCTGTGCGGCCTCGGACATGAGCCCGCCACCGTTGCGGACCTGCCGCAGGTCGATGTCGTCGATCTCGAACGCGAACGCCTTGGCCTGGTCGATGAGCAGGGTCCGGTCGGCGTCGGTCAGCACCTGGACGGTGAGGTCGTTGTCCTTGGTGTACGAGGAGATCGTCGGGTCGGCGATCGAGGTGATGTGGACCGTGTCGCCGAACTGGGAGATCTCCCCCTCGTAGTCACGGTTGACGCACGACGCGCCGGCGTAGACCAGGGACTTCTCCAGGACGGAGAGCAGCTGGGCCGCCCACACCTCGGGCTGGAAGTAGGTGATAGCCATGAGCGGCTACCTCGCTTTCTGTATGACAGTGGGAGGGGTCACGGGCGGTGCCCGGCCCCGAGGATCTGGTCGAGTCGCCCCTCGGTGCGGGCCTTCTCGATCTCGTCGTACTTGCGCTCGGCGTACAGCTTGGAGACCTGCTCCTGGGTCAGCTGTGCTTTGCCGGCCCCTACGTCCTCCCCGCGGTTCCCGCCACCGAAGTCCGGTTTGGCCTGCTCCCCCCGGAACGCGAGGAGCGCATCAGCGGATGCCTCGAGTTGTTCCTTGGTGGACCCGGTGAGCAGGTCGGAGGGGACGCCCTTGGCGGCCGCGACCTCGGCCCGCTGGGCGCGGGCCTCGATCTCGGCGGCCTTCTGTTCGGCGGCCTCGGCCCGCTCCTGGGCCTTCTGGAGCTCGGTCTTGCTGGACTCTTCCACCTGGTCGAACGCCTTGGCCTTGTCGGCGTTGGCCTTCGCGGCTTCCTCGTGCTTGCGCGCGAGGGCCTTCCACTTCTCCGCCTCGTTCTGCCAGTCCTTGCCCGACGTGCCCTTGTCGGGCTCGGGGGCGGGGTCCGGTGTGGTGGTGGGCGGGGCCGGCTCCGCTGGCGGAGCCACCGGTGGAGGGGTGGGGACGGGTGGTGTTGCGGGGGTGTCGGACATGTTGGGTGCGCTCCCTTGTCGGGACAGTCCGCTCCCCCTGTCGGGGAACGGGAAGATCAGGCTGCGGACAGGTCGCCCGGGCCGGTGAACGAGTGGCTCTTGACCGTGAGGATCGGGCCAAGCTCGCCGTGTTCGCGGACCAGCAGCATCTTGCGGTAGTCGGGGGTACGGGCCCCGGAGTCTGAGACCCCGAACCGGTCCTCCACAGCCGTGTGGGCGGCGGTCAGGTCAGCCGTCATGCGGATCCGGTCGCCGGCCAGGATCGGGCGCACACCGCAGTCACAGCCCGGGTGGATGGGCATCAGGTCCGACTTGGCGTACCGCTGGGTGGAGGCGACGACGCAGAGCCCACAGTTCTCAGACCCCGAGAGCACCCGCACGTAGGACCCCACCCCCTGGACGCTGCCCATGGTGGACCGGGCCGTCAGTGTCTTGGCCAGCTGCATGTCAGTGACGACGAGGCTGATCAGGCGCCCCACCCCTTGGGTGGTTGCCTCTTCCGGGGTGGCGCCAGCAGCCAAACCCATCCGTGCAGTCACGAAGGGCCGTTGGTAGACCACGGCAGGATCGACTCCACGGATCCCGTCCGTGGGGATGGCGCCCACCGGAGGAACCCGGTGACCGAGCATCCGCGACATCTGCGCCGCCAGGTATCCGTCGGTCAGAGCAGAGACCTGCCGCCGGCCGGCCAAGATCACGGGCACGACCTCACGGATGAACCGTTCAGCGTCGGCGTCACGCAGAGCCCCAGCCCGGAACCGGGCCTCCGCGTACTGGGAGACACGTGCCCGGATGGTCTTCACCGCGAGGGCGTAGGAGTCATCCAGCCTGGACATCAGTCACACCGGGTCCGGGGCTGGGTACGGGGATCAGGGCTGCCGCCTGCAGCATGTCCTGGGCCCGCTGGGACTCCATCCGGTCGACCTCGGCGGCCGGCTGCTGCCAGATCTTCTCCATACGCTCCCGCCAGGGGAAGTCCTGTGCCTTCGATGCTGCGTCGGCACGTTCGGCCAGCGACTGTCGCTCCGGTGGGAGCCACACGGTGGCCACGTCTTCGACCAGGTCCCGTTGCCCACGCTCGATGGCCAGTGCCCCACCCATCGCCACGTCCCAGGCGGCCCGCTCGATGCGGTCCTGAGCCTTGAAGATGAGACCTTCCTTGGCGAAGGCCGCACCTTCTGCGGACTGGTTCGCGGAGTCTGGGATGAGAGTTGCCATCGGGGTGCGGGTCACGGCGGCGAGGTGGGTGACGTCGTCCTTCACGGCGGACAGGATCGGGGTGAGGTCCGCCAGCTGTGACTCCCACAGCTCGACCCCGTCCGGGAGTTCCCACAGGGACCCCGGGCCGGGGCGGAACACCTCGGCGTAGTCGATCTCCTTGCCGTTGGCGTCCTCGCTGGGCAGCTCGCCCTTCACGGCCCGCTGCCGGTATGCCTGCATCGCTGTGATCACGAGCCGCTGCAGGATGCCCCAGTTGATGCGGTCCAGGACGTCGGTGTGAGTCTCGAACTCACCCAGGCCCTTGCGGTTCTCGAACTCCCAGATCGGGACGAACGACAGCCCGGTCTCCGCCTCACCTGCCGGTTCCCATCGGTCCCGGGCGTGGAGGCGAGAGGTCTTCTGCCCGTGGTCGAGGTCGAACGAGGGCCTGGTGAACACCGAGACCAGGCCGGGGATGTGCACGAACGCGTAGTCGGTGGCCGTGGACCGGAAGACCTTCAACCCGGCCTGGGCCACGCCCGGGCGGAGCGGGTCGGGTTCGATGACGACCTGCTCTGGACGCTCCCACGTCAGGACCGCGGCCCCGGGGTTCCCGGAGGCCATCACGTACCCGACGGACATGCCGAGCATGTCGCGGTGCACGTCAGAGGAGCCGGCACCCATCCGGGACCGCTTCCACACGCGCCGGGCTTCGTCGTCGTCGTCCTGGGACACACCGGCGCGGAACCCGGAGACGACCATCCGTTCGGCGACGGCCTCGACGACGAGCTCACCGAAGTTGGTCCGTGCCTTCCGCTGGAACTTCGCATAGGCGTCCCGGCAGCCCTCGGCGCCTTCTGGGAGCGGTGCGTGACCGTCCATGTAGGACCGCAACAGCGCGACGCGGCCCGCCCGGTAGTCCAGTCGTGTCGCGAGCTTGTTCAGCCACTGCTGGGGAGTCATCACCACGTGTGGCTCCCTTCCCTTCAACGAATACGTCTGGGCGCCTTCCGGGCGCTTTGCTGTCCTACGCCGGCGGCGAGGGCATCGGTGCGGGCTTGCCACGCGAGGACAGCGGCAACGGCGGCGTCGATCTTGTTGGGCGAGTCGGGGTGTTCCTTGCCGATCTGTATCGTGTCGCCACGCCGTTTGTTCCGGGCGTTGAGTACGTGCCTGGTCAGAGCCGAGGAACCGTCGTGGCTCACGTCTGCCTGGGTGATCGCAGTGTGCAGCGACTTCACCGCACGCGAGATCAGCCCCGATCGGCCACCGGTCATCCACCACTCGATGGGATGCTTGGCGGAGGCCTTGACCTTCAACCGGGCACCGTACTTGGCTTCCCAGTCCGCGACGTAGGATTCCCACTTGGCGGGGTCCGCGTAGAACCCCACCACGTTGTACTTGGTGAACGTGTCCCGGATCTCGGCCTCGACCTCGACCGTGGGGACCTCCCACTCGTCGACCCCGTCGGGGTGTTCCCACACACGCACCTGGAACAGGTGCCCGCCCCGGACGGTGCAGCCGACCAGCGCGGTCGCGTCGGTCTTGGCCTTCTTGGCCCGCACCTGTCCCTTGCGGATGAACTGGCCGGCGCGCTTGCGGGACCCGTCGAACCCGATCACGACCGGCTCCTTGGCGTCCACCACGACCGGGTCAGCATCGCGACCTGGCCCGCACGCCCGCCATTCTGGGGCGGAGACCCACGCGTCAGCCGCGGAGGTGACCTGGTTGAGGTAGTACATCCGGGAGTCGGCAGGTTCGCTGTCGGGGTCCCAGATCTCCTCGATCTTGCGGTCCAGATCGACCCAGCCAGGAGGATGCTCGGGGTGGTCTCCCCTCTCGGCGAGCGCACAGGGGGCGTCCGCTGAGCAGCCGTAGGCGAACCGGAGACCTTCGTACAGGGAGTCGCGGTCTTCCATGTCCGTCTCGGCTGGCGCCTCGCGGTGGTCCAGGAGGATGCCGGCCTTGATCCGCAGCCGGCCTTCACCCAGCAGCCCCGCTGCCTGGAACGACGCCTCGGAGACCGAGTTGTCTCCTGGCCGGAACGAGTTCGGCGTCTCGATCGAGGACCCGCCGGTCTTGGAGAGGTTTCTCCGCACGGCGGCCGCGAGCTTCTTCCCGCCGTTCGTCCCGGTCCATGACTCGGTCTGGTCCAGCGCGGAGAAGATCGGCCGGAACCCCTCGCGAGACGATGCCGACGACGTGACCGGTTCGATACGACCTCGAGGGACGTTCACGAACGTGTCCAGGGCCTCGATACCCGGTTCGTCGACGAGTGGACCCTCGCGGATCATGTCGAGGATGGGGTCCCACGTGTTCCCCGTCTGGTCTTCGGACACGCCGAGGATCTGCACCTTGGGTTTGAACCCCAGCGAGGCCCAGGGGCGGCCGATCGGCTCCCCGTCGGCATCCCACCCGTCTGGGTAGACGTCGGCCAGGGCCTCCACGATGCATACCCCGCCCACCAGGGGTGACTTCCCGTGACCCTTCGACCTCGAGTAGATCGAACGGCGTACCGTTCGCCGCCCGGTGACGGGGTCGAGCGCGTAGAAGTCGACGATGAACTGGGCTTGCTCGGGGGTCAGTACGAGAGGTTCGCCGGCGAACCTGTCGTCGGGGACGACGAGCCACTCGGACATCCAGTCCAGGACGTACCAGCCGAGTGTCGGGACCTCTCCGGGGTACTCAGGACCCCGCCACGGCACCGGCGCCGCCCACCGACTTCAGTCCCTCGTAGCGACTGCTCCGCCGCGGCGCCGCCCGGCCGGCTGGTGGGCTCTTCTCCTCGGCCTGGTCCGCTGCAGCGAACGTGATCCGCAACCGGGCCCGGTCTTCGGGAGTGGCCCCGAACTTCGCGACCCGCAGGCGCAGCTCCCCGGCCAGTTTCAGGTCCCCACCCCAGAACCGGGCATGGAGCAGGGCCGTGTCGAGGAGCTCGGACCAGTCGGTGTCGGTGAACTCCGACGCCAGCGGCGAGTCGCGCCACATCCTCCACCAGGTTCGGGTGTGTCCAGGCCAGGCGAACCGCCGGCGCTTCCCCGTGGCCGGGTCGGTGATGTAGAAGATCGGCAGTCCGGGCTGCTTGGTCGGGGTTGCGGTGATCACCCTCAGCCCCGAAGGGTCCGAGCGCTTCCCGCGCGCGCGTCGATCTGCCGGCTTCGGCATCGGTCCACGTCCTGCCATGATGCGACCTCCCATGTCGGGTGGGCGAGCGGGCCCCCTGTCGGGGCCCCTCTGAGAAGTTCCAGACCTGTCCTGTGCCTGAGCCGCA
>ERZ650310.412-NODE-412-length-12867-cov-6.058617_pt1 | contig 12867 bp, 27 predicted proteins | sample MGYA00376246_ERZ650310 | MGnify/ENA primary metagenome ERZ650310 (study PRJEB26733, sample SAMN07839286) | wastewater metagenome | biome: small river; feature: stream; material: water | place: USA: North Carolina | collected 2016-03-01 ...
CCCGTTCTAAGTGAAGAGGAACAACGCTGGGTTCGCATGGCCATTCAAAAGGAAGCTCAAAGCATAGAGCTTCGTAAGGCCATCATTGAGAAGACATTGGGCGGTTTGGCATGGTCGGCGGTGGTGGGTTTGGGGTATATGGTTTTAGCATGGGCGACCAATCATGGTTATAAACCGTGATTGACCCGTTTACAGCCTTTGCTGCGGCACAAGCCGCGATAAAGGGCGTCCAAGCCGCCATCAAGATGGGCAAGGACATTGAAGGCATCATGGGCGATGTGTCCAAATTCTTTGATGCCAAAGATGCGGTGATGAAAGAAGCCGCAAACCCCAGCAAGAAACGCAAATCAGCAACTTCAGAAGCCACCGACATTGTTTGGCAAGCGCACCAACTCAAGGTCGCAGAAGAAAAGCTGAAATGGGAATTTATCAATCGAGGCCAAAGCCATCTTTGGCAACAGATTCTGGTTGAGCGCAACAACGTGGTGGCCCGCAGGAAACAAGAAGACGCTGCGGAGCGCAAAGCCAAATTAAAAAAGATTCAGGAAATACGCAATGCAATTTCACTGGTAGCTGGTGCGATGCTTTTGGCAATCCTGATCTACCTCACAATCAATATCACCCTTGAAGTTACAAAGTAGGAGAGAACCATGTTACTTGATGGACTGCTAGAAGTCGGCGGCAAGCTGATTGACAAACTCATCCCGGATCCGGAAGCCAAGGCCAAGGCGCAACTTGAATTGGCAACGCTGGCTCAGACTGGTGAACTGGCTAAGATGGCCAACGACACCGATCTATACAAGACCGAGCAAAACAACATCACAGCGCGTTGGTCGGCAGACATGGCGGCAGACTCCTGGTTGTCCAAAAATATCCGCCCTATGGCCCTTATAGCCATCTTCGTGGCGTTCTTCCTGTTCACTGCCATGAGCGCTTTCGGCTACCGGGCGCAGGAATCGTATGTGCAACTGCTTGGTCAGTGGGGCCAGATCGTATTCTTGGCATATTTCGGCGGTCGCACAGTTGAGAAACTTGCAGAAATGAAGATTAAAAAATGATGCTCACACCACATTTCAGCCTTGAGGAATTGACGGTGACCGACCACCGGGAATTTGACAACACGCCAAATGATTTGGAGAAAAACAATCTCAATCGTCTGGCGGCTTTGCTTGAGCAAGTCAAAGAAGTTTTGGGTGGCAAGCCCATCATGGTTAACTCTGCTTTTCGATCTAAACAAGTCAATGATGCTGTGGGAAGCAAGGATACGTCCCAGCATCGCCTAGGATGTGCGGCTGACATCCGAGTGCCAGGCATGACTCCAGACGCTGTTGTACGGGCTGTAATCGCATCTGGAGTGCCTTTTGACCAGGTCATTCGTGAGTTTGACCGTTGGACCCATATCAGCGTGCCTAACCAGCCTGGTGTGGTGCCGCGTAAGCAGGCACTAATAATTGATCAGACCGGGACACAGGCTTTCGTTTAGATTTCGTATTCCGCACGGCAGCGGGGATAACAATATCATCACAGACTGTCTCGCGGGTTGTAAATTTCCACTTGCATTCGCGGCACAGCTTGGTGCGTACAGTCTCGTCAGCGAGTTGGAAGGTTTCGACAGAGCGCATTTTCTCAGCGCCACAGTTGGGGCAGTTCATTTGTTTCCTCGGTTACGGATTGCGACAGAAAGTGATTCCCAAACAGGGTCGATTTCATCTGCCAATTTTGCACAAGCCTCACGCTCGTCTGCACGGATGAGGTCGGCAAATATTGTTAGTAGATCGTATTCTTCAATCTCGTAATCACTAATACCTATCTGCTTTGCAATCTCTTTGTCTCGTTCGTTCATTTGTTGCTCCTTGCTCGGATGGCGGCGGCATAAACGTCACCCTGATATTTAGTGCCAATACCTTCGGTTTCGCACACCTCTGCACAAGCCTCACGCTCTATTGCTGATGCAGCAAGCCACGCATCGCGCCAACAGGCCCACATTACTTCGTTAGGCCAAAACCCTCTAGCAATGAATTTCTCCCGCGCCATGCGGATAATGTCTTCGTTCATTCTGCTTTCCTCTTAGGTAGTGGTGCCCAGAATTGCCAAAATGGGTCACCGTGATAGCTGCTGTACTGCGCTACGCCGCCTTGTCCGAGAAGTTGCAGCTTCACACCTCGTGGCGTGTTCTCGTCAATCGGTAGCCAGTAGTAATCGGTCGCCACTGCTGCGGTGCCTGTGCTGTCGATCTTGTGGTTTGCCACTGGCTCCTGCGCTGACTGCATATACAAGTCAGCTTCGGGTATTGCTTTGGCCATCAGCTTGTCGCCGTCCCACCAAACCTTGGTTACTTCGGTGATCATGTGTTCTTCTCCTTTAATTTGGCTTCTTGATATTGCAATCCAAGGACTTTGTTGAAGCCCAAGCAGATACGATTTTCCTCATCCGTCAGCCCTACCCACGGACGCTGTTGCGGGGCAGGGTAAACCAACCAGCGACTGTCTTCAGGGGTAGCGTTGAATTCGCTTTGATGGCCTTGATACCAATTTCCCTCCCAGTCATCCCAAATAAGATATATCGGCTCCTGCGCTGGCTGTGCCAAACCATTAGCAATATCTGGGTCGCAAACGTGGCAACACTGTCCTTGGCCGCAATTACATCCTTGCGCTGGCTGCTCTGTGTCTTTCAAAGCCTCGCGCATTAGGTCATAGGCTGTAGCGCGGCTGATTCCTAATTCACCCGCAATGATGTCTGCAATATCTGGTTTCATGCGTTCAGCTCCTTTAATTTGGCTTCGATGGCTTTGGCCCATGTTTTGTAGTCTAAGCAAACAGCATCCTTCCATTCATTCCACAAGGTGTTTACCTGATCGTCCGTCAGGTTTACCCACGGGCGCTTTGGTGGGGCGGTGTAAAGGGCATCCCAGCCAAGTGGTACATCACTTGTCGGCGCTGAAAACCTTATTCGGAATCCTTCCCCGTCTGGCGTAATCCACGCCACAGGCTCCTGCGCTGGTTGTACTGTGAGGGGAGTATCAAATAACTGGCGCAAATGTTTACGCCACCAAAATGTATTGCGCTCAGTTGGATGTTTTTCTTCAAAATACACACCATCAAATTCGCCAGAACCGTAAAGAAAATTAAGCATTTTTAATTGTTTGTCGCTCCATGTTATCGGCTCCTGAGCTGGCTGTGCTGCAATGTAAAGTTTGTCTCCTTCATTCGGCGTCCAATCGTCATTCCACCGTGTTGATAAATGTCCGCTTACATCACTTACGATTTCAGCCACCGGACCCTGCGCTGGCTGTGCTGCAGCAAGGTCTTTACGGTAGTTGTCAGCGATAGCTCGGTATACCTTCATGTCTTCTTCGCTGGCTGGTTGCGCCACAGGCTCCTGCGCTGGCTGTGCCAAAGCATTTTCAAGAATCTCAAGTGCCCACATTGGCGATTCGTCTTTTAGCAGCGCTATTGCCAGCTTTAATGCTTCTCGTTCTTTGCTCATGTGTTCAGCTCCTTTGATTTTGCTAAGATGGCTCGGGCAAATTCTTTCCATCGTTGATAACCTTGTTCAGCAACCTCCGCAATCTGCTCATCCGTCAGATCTACCCACGGGCGCTTCGGTGGGGTGATGTAAAGAGCGCCGGATATAGGCTGTCCATTAACCCATTCAATGTAAACCTGCGGAGAACTTTCATCTCCACGCAGGGGGCGAACTTTGCAATGTGCCACAGGTTCCTGCGCTGGCTTTGCTGCGGGCGGGGCAATGTAAAGCGGCACTGTGTACTCGCCCGCAAAACTCTCATGTTCGTCTGGGCAAATAACATCCAGAATTAAACCGTCTTCACGAAACATTCCAAAAGCCACCGGCTCCTGTGCTGGCTGTGACAAGGCTTCACGGATGGAGGTGATGGCTGCGTTGTTCAATATCTCTTGCCCAACGCCCCAGCTTCCGGCTTTCTTTTCCAGCGCATCAAGCGCCAGCTTCAATGCTTTGTCTTTCATTTATGTTCCCCATAGTAAAGAGGTATGCAGTAGTCCACACTTTTACCCCACGGTTTGACAGGCTGACTCCCACGGGCATTCGTGTAGAAAGCTGGTTCCTGCGCTGGCTGTGCCGATAGTTTTGCATCCATATCCAGCACGGCAGATACAAGTATCAACACGCCATGCTCGGTTACTCTTTCCGGCTTTGTTGTAAGCAGATTTCTTGCAAGATTCACGGCATCACTACGGTTAACTTGCGCTCGGCGGTCTTCATGCGCGGATATTCCACCTCTACAGTCAAAACACAATCCATCGTATTCACTACCCACACGCACACCGCATTGGCAGATAACCCGCCCCGTTTTGCCACGTTTCCACAGGTTTGATGGCAAAACTTTTTTTCTTTGATTCACTTTGCTCATAGCAGTGCATCCTCGTAGTTGTCAGGGTTGAATTTCGGCACAGGGCCATTGACCGGGGCTACCGGCAGTTTGGTTGGGAAGGGCCAAGTCATTTCGTTTTCTTGCATGGGAAGAACTCAACCAGCGCACTGTAAACAAGACCAGATGCACCTTGATGGCGTGTTGCTGGGTTTTGCACAAGGTAATTTTTTACAATGTCCTGCGCTTGACCGCCAGTGATCTCGCTTGGTGGACAAATAAAAATATTTGAGTACGCATCCAGCACACCCATGATGTAGCCCATAGAGTTGCCCTTGCTGTAATAGTTATCGCTATTGATATTGTTCAAAATTTCATTGCCACTTTTGAAGTCAGCGTGAGCAGATGTGGCAAGCAATGCTGCCAACAAGATAGATACGATTTTCATGTTGAGAATCCTTTGCTTGGTTTAGTGAATGCTTCTTGTGAACCAGATCGAGTAATGTGACGCTGAAACTCTCCATCGCCAGGGCAGTACACATCACGTTGCCACAAGTTGTTGACTGGTGGCTTGGCTTCGTCAGGATGCCTTTCACGCTTAACATAAACCTGGTTACCGCGCATCTTTTTACCAGCACGGTCCGACAATGTTGGAAGTTTGGCCAATGTGGCCGATTTATTTACTCTCACAATTTATCTCCTTGTTAAATGGTGGCCAACCCGCTCTGGCCCGTTTGTGAATACCCTTGGCGGCATCAGCTTTCCATAGTGCAACCATGTCGCAATAGTGGGCTTCTTCCTTTTGGGCGTCTTGAAAATCCATTGCCGACACTGCTGAAAACAAAGCAATGAAGATGAGGGCATAGCCCCATACTTTATTTGTCTGCGGCTGCATTTTGAATGGCCTGGTACATGTGATCGCCCATGTCTTCAAATGAGATGGGCAACCAGAGCATTTCCTCGGCATCTGCATCTACCATCGCAAAATGGAGTGCATAGCAAAGGTTCTGAATCTGAGTTGCTGAAGGACATTTGCCCTGGAGCAGATCAAATGTGAGGGTTTCGATGGGGTGCATTTGCATGTCGGTTACTCCGGTTTGTTGTTGCGATGAATTAATGTATCACAGAAAAACACGATGCAACACAAAGATTTACAAAAAAGACGAAAAAAAGACCGCCACTAGGACGGTCTTGGTAAATGAGAAGCAACTGCGGCTTCAGTTTACCTTTTTTGCCAATGCCTTTTGCAGGTAATACAGCACCTGGCCCTGCAAAGTCCGAGCATCCTCGGCGGCTTGCTTACGCAAAGCATCAATGACACTCTCCGGCAATCGCAGGGTGACAAACTTATCCTTGATTTCTTTTTTCATAGTGTTCCTTGATTTGAGTCTTTGCGTGTTCCGCACCTTTTCCCACTATAACAGAATGCCCAACACTTTCTAAGTATTGAATCCAGTCCTTTTGCTCCTTGCTGACAACACCACCTCTGACTCGTTTCATCTCAATCCACAAACCCCAGGCAGGAACGAATAAATCAGGCACACCGGCACTTACCCCTTCCACCTTCAACGCAGCGGCTGTAGTGATGCTTCTGGCCCCTCCATTGGGGATTGCAAAGATACGTGTCTCCGCATAGCTACGTCTGAACCAACTAACAAGCACTGCCTGCTCGTAATGTTCTGAAGGTACTTTTTCTGTCATGCCCAACTCCTTTTGATTACTCGGAAAAATTTGCCATCTTTTTTGTATTCAATGCTTTTGGGAAAGTTTGAATTGTTCAGCGCTTCGGCCATCAATGGCAGTGAATTTGCACCCATCAAGACAGCTTTGGACTTGGTGGCAATGTTGATCATCAGTTGCTGTGCCTTCTCACCGGCATAGCCCTGGTTGAGTACCGCCAGATATTCAGTGATTGGTGGATCACTCAGTGCACCATAGTAGGTAACCGACAGCATTTCGTTGCCGCTGGTGCGACTAATGTGAACTCGCCAGGTCCAGGCCATGACTTCCATCTCATCACCTTGCAGCCCCATGATGTCGTCGTTCCGCAATGCCAGCTTTGGTGGTTCTTTGACAGGAAATGGCGTGTCGCAAGCCGGGCAAACTTTTGCTGATATGGCGCAGATTTCTTGGCAGTTTTCACAGACTTTGATTGGCGCCTCACCATTGCCTTCGCCACCTTTCTTTGGTGGCTGCACATTGGTGATGGGGCCATGCGTTGATACCACGCCAGCAAAGTCCAGCACCAGACAATGATCAGTATGCGACTTGGGGCGCAGGCCACGACCGGCCATTTGCACATACAGGCTGGGCGACATCGTTGGACGCAGCATGGCAATCAGGTCGATGTCGGGATAGTCAAAGCCGGTGGTCAGCACATTGGCGTTGGTGAGCGCACGCAATTTCCCTTCTTTAAAATCAGACAGCATTTGGGCGCGTTCTTTTTTCGGGGTTTCTCCAGTCACGCAATCGGCTGCAATGCCCTGGGCACGCAAAGTTTGTGCAATGTGATGAGCATGATCAACGCCAGTGCAGAAGAATAGCCATGCCTTGCGGTCACCGGCCAATGAGATGACCTCACGCACAACAGATTGATTTTGCGCTTCATTATCGACAGCTTCTTGCAATTCAGATTCAATGAATTCACCGCCACGTTTGTGCACACCACTGGTGTCCAGCTTTGCTTTGGTCAGTTTGCTTTGCAATGGCGATAAATAGCCTTTGAATAGCAGCTCCTCAATACCCACCGAATACAACAACGCATCGAACATCGCAGGCTTATCGGTGATGTAGCCATGGCCCATACGAAATGGTGTTGCAGTCAGACCCACCACGCGCAATGCCGGGTTGATTTTGAGCAAATCATTGAGCAGCTTACGGTAGCCACCCTCATCCTTGTGGGACACCAGGTGACACTCATCAATGATGCATAGATCAATGTGGCCAAGCTGCTGTGCCTTTTTGCTCACCGACTGAATACCGGCAAAGGTAATAGGCTCACCAAGCTGTCGTTTGCCCAGGCTGGCTGAGTAGATGCCCATCGGTGCACCTGGCCAATGCTGGCGCATCTTCTCGGCGTTCTGCTCAATCAATTCCTTGACATGCGTGAGCATGAGAATCTGGGTTTCCGGCCAATTCTGTAATGCATCCTTGCACAATGCGGCCACGATATGGCTCTTTCCAGACCCGGTTGGAAGCACCATGCAGGGATTGCCTTGGTTGCCATCAGAAAACCACTTGTAGAGGTCATCTATGGCTTTCTGTTGGTAGTCTCGTAACATTACGCAACAATCCTTCCGCCAAAGTCTTGGCGCATTTGTTTGATGTACTCGTTGTCGCCAGTGCAGGCAGCTGGATTAGCCAGCAATTCCTTGCTGCCGTAGACATCGAACGATGGCTCACCGTTATTCACTTCTTTGCCGTTGATCTTGTAACGTGCCGTCCACTGGTCTGGACCTTCAATGCGTTGCCATGGCACCATGTCTGGGTGGATCACATGGTGGTCGCAGCCATTGTGTTGGGCATCAACGGGTATCACATCGTCCCATTTGGCGCAATGCCAAGTTGAGTCTGACAATGGCGTTGCATGGGCACAGGTTCGGCAGTTCACATGCTTGGTGGTTTTGGACTCAAAGCACATGTCATGGCCTGGACAGTACAGGCACTCATACCATGTTGGATCGGCGCTCATTGGCTCGGGCATACGATCCGACAAAGCAATGCGATGGCCACGGTCAATTGCTTTGATGGCGATTTCTGGCACGTACTCTACACGCTCGGTATAGATACGGTCATCATCCTTGCAGACGGCCACATAAAGCGCCCACTGAATAATGGCACCACGCATATAGACCTGCATCTGCACATAGTGCATGGGCTTGGACTTTTCCACGCCTTTTTTCACCAGGTCATCAAATGACTTTTTTGAATGCGTTTTGAATTCTGCGATATGTCGGGTCTTGGCCGCACCAGGCACATTCTTCTCAATGATGCCATCAAGAGATCCAGAAACGTGAGAGCCAAAGTTGACTTTTGCTTGATCTGCATTGACCTGGCGAATATCAATATTGATGGCGCGTAAGTCAGACACGATAGTGGCTTCTTCTTTGTGGCCTCGACGGAATAGCCGCAGGATGCGTCCTTTAAACTTTTCTTGCACGGCCCAACGAAACGACAGCCACAACCAACGGTCACAACCATGGCCAAGCAATGAAGCACCAAGGTGTGGGCGAGGCTTTTCTTGACGCGCCTCATGGGCGGCATCAATCATTGATGCAATTGTTTGATGATCCATTATTGAAACCACAGGTAAAAACCATGCAAAATTCCGATTGGGAACATGATGGCACCAGCCAAAAGAAAGCCCCACAGACCTTGAGCAAAGCATGTGAATATGTGAGTCAGCCATGCGGCAATGCAGGCAAAAGAAATTAGATAACCCATTGTCTTATCCTATAAAGGTGGGGGTACTCGCTGCTTCTGCGGTCAATTGGGATTCCTCCCAAAACTTCCGTTTGTCACCACAGCATCCGCTTTCCCCCCGATTACTTACTCTTTAACAAACACGCCATTGGGCAGCAATGTGCCTTTGCGATGTTGAATCTCACGGTATGCAGAATTCATGCAGTCCACCAGGTTAATGTCTTGCAAAGCACAATAGTTAACCAGACAAACCATGACATCACCGACACCGTCTTTGATGTTCTCCAGATCGTCCTTGATGGTGGCATCAGCCAGTTCACCAAGCTCAGACATGGCCTTGAGCAACTGAGTGGCTGGTGTAGAGTTGGGGATGATCTGCCGGGCTTCCGCCCATTGCAGAATCTTCATTTCAATGTTGGCGTAACTCATTTTTTTCCTTCAATGTTTCGATCAAAACTTCCAATAATTCAATTGCTTTTTCTTTAATTAAATCTTGCTCATGAATAAATAAAGCAGCAGCCATTAAACAAGCTGTTGGCAAAATAAGTTCAGATATACCTTTTGGAGGTTTGATGAGCAAAATAATTTGATTTGCCAAATCATTAGCTACATCAAAAATATCTGAATCTTCTTTGTTCATTTCTTGCCCCAGGGTGGAGATGATTTGGAAGGTGCTGTTGCTGGAGTAGGGGCTGTTGCAGCAACAAGTGCTACAGGAAGTGGCATAGATCCACCGGCGGCTTTGAATCCTTTGATCTCATTGCGATCACCGTACTGCGCATCGTTTTGAACAACCAGCTTGATGCTCAATTGGCCACCAATCAATTGGTCAGTATCACTCACACGGTTCAATCCAATAGCACGCATGATTTCACCCAATTGCTTACGTGCAACTTCTTCAGCCTTTGCATTGGGGTTCTTGAAGTTGATGTTGCCAAAGACAACACGGCCTTGATGCGTTGGACCTGTGATGTCATAACGCACGGAAATGTATTCGCCATCACCAGTTTTGGTGGTCTTGACTTCAGCCTTATTGATGATGGCTGTATACCAGCCAGCAGGCAATGGTTCAAAGCTGCTGGTGGATACGGGGAGTTCGTCCAGAGAAAACGATTGGTCGAGAAAAGCCATGATTATTTTTCCTTAGTAATAATAGTGAAAGAAGGGCGTCCGGGTTTGGACGTTATTGCGGGTAAAAGCAATTTGGTGATGTCTTCGCTGGCCGATGACCAACTAGCTGCATTGATCTCTGGCTTCCAGCGGAATAGATCGCTGAGATGTTCATCTAAACCATGTTCTGTTGCTAGATCAAAAAGTTTTGCACTGTCAACCTTGCGGTCAATACGGCCAACAATTGATAACTTGACTTCGTTAAAAATAAAGTTCTTGGTTCCATCTAAATTTTTGGGGATCTCCAAGGCTTTGACCATATCGTCTTCAGCTTTGCGGCGATCTTTAATGGCCTGTTTTTCTAAGGCTTTGGCAGCTTGCCAAATATTGATTAGTATGGAAATGTTCATTGTGCATGCTCCAATTCCATAACAACAGCCATCCAGAAATCATGGCCTAGTTTTGAATCTTGCCAAACAAAGCTACTCCATAGAGTTTCATATGCATCTATATCAATAAAGCAGCCCATGTCCTCTTCAGCAGCCATGTAGGCATAAACATCAGGCATTCCACCAGCAACATAATGTTCAAAAAGTTGTTGTTTGGTTGCAATGGTTTTCATTTTGAGCGTGCCTCCAGCATTGAATCTGCATAGTTGTAAGCGCCACGAACTATCATTTTTTCGTCTTTTTTATCTGGACCATAAGTTTGTACCAATGGGAATTTTGAAATAATGGCTTGCATTGCAAAAACTGCAAAGAAATCACGCAGGGTCATGCCTGCATCACTTGCAGAATTTATACATCCAAGTTTTTCGGCCATGTTTGGATGAATTGGAAAGGCTGGGCCACCTTGTTCGTGTTTGCTCATGCTGCACCCCCAATTTTTGCAATGATGGAGTTGAGATCTGGGGCTTCCCAGGGTGAGAGCTTGCCGCTACGATCCTTGGCAGACCACAAGCCATCGCTGTCGCACATCAGGGCGCGTTGCGTATTGCCTTCGGAATCTTTCTCGACTCTCAGGGCCAATACTTCATCAAAGAAATAAGGGAGCGACTGGCCCGTTTTGTTGCCAGGCATAGACGGCGCATACAAGACACGGCCCATTTCATCTTGGGTTTTCTCCAGTTTGGCTGACATATAGACATGCATGCCTGGCAGGTCACGGAAAGCACGAATGATATCGGCCATCTGTTCCTGCATAGCACCATAGGCAGCGCGGGGATCCTTGTTGATCTTCTTCTCATGGTTGAGACAGACCTCGGCAATCTCGCTGATTGAATCAAGCGCCACCGATTTGTAGTCAGTGGTTTCGGTCAACCATGTATATGCCTCACGCAGGGTTTCCATGTTGTTGATCTCGATGTAAGGCAGGTCGGCGTCCTGAATAGACAGCAAACCACCTTCAGCCGACAGCACGATTGGCTGAGGCAGCGTCTTGATCAAACTGGTCTTGCCAGCGCCTGCTTGCCCATAGACAAGCAACTTGACTCCATTGGCAGATAAGCTGCCGGTCTTCTTAAGATTGATAGCCATTTGGCTCTCCTGTTTTCACACCCGTCTGGTAATCAGTTCGGTGCTTATCGCTATTCTAATGTAGAATTTGCACATCGTAAACAAAAAGGTGAAAAAAAATGATGACTTTGCAAGAAATAAGACATGCCCTTGAAGATCGGGTGCCTGCCAAAGTGGCCGAAGCCACTGGTGTGCACTACAACACGATCCGCCAGATTCGTAGCAATCCAGAGGCGAATCCCACCCACAAGGTGATGCAGAAGATCAGCGACTACTTAGAGAGTCGTCGCGTGTCACATGGCTGATCTGACAAAAATATTGGGCGGTCCATGGTCGCCACCGCCTGAGAAATACATTGCACCACCAGAAGATCAGCTGCGCGATGCGATTGCCAATACTGGTTTGGAGCCGCCAGATTACATTCATTTAGACGGCAAGCTGCATCGGTTCCGCTCGGGCACCAAAGGCTCACCAGGCCATGGCGATAAGTCGGGTTGGTATATCTGCTTTGCCGATGGCATCCCAGCCGGTCGATTTGGCGATTGGCGCTCAGGCGTTGAGTCCACCTTCCGCGCTGACATGGGGCGCACCTTCACCCCGGCGGAAGAGATCGCGCTGACCATGCGGATGACCGAGGCCAAGACACTGCGTGATGCGGAGAAAAAGAAAAGCCAGGAAGTTGCTGCCAATACGGTGGATTCCATCTGGAGCAATTGCACCGGGGCCAGTGTTGACCATCCCTATCTCAAGCGCAAGGGCATCGCAGCCAATGGTGCACGGGTGACGGGCGATGGCCGCTTGGTGGTCCCGCTCTATGACGAGGACGGCATTCTGGCCACCTTGCAGTACATCGACCATGAGGGCGGCAAGCTGTATCACCCCGGTGGGGCAACAGGTGGGAAGTTCAACATCATTGGCGTGCCAGACGAGGCCAAGACACTCTACATGGCCGAGGGATTCGCTACCGCAGCCACGATCCATGAGAAAACCGGCGCGGCCTGCGTGGTGGCTTATTCGGCATCCAATTTGGTGCCGGTGACAGAAGCCTTGCACAAGACTTACAAAGACATTGTGATTGTTGCTGACCATGACGCATCCGGCGTTGGCCAGAAGTATGCCGAGCAGGCCAGCGCAAAGTATGGGGTTCGGATGGTGATGCCACCCACCCCAGGTGATGCCAACGATTATGCCCAGGCGGGCAATGACCTCCTGACATTGCTCAATCCCCCCAAAGATGATTGGCTGGTCCCCGCAGATGAGTTTTGTGCACAACCAGCCCCCGTATCCTGGCTGGTCAAAGGCTGGTTGCAGGACCAGGCACTGATCATGGTGCACGGCCCGTCTGGTGGCGGCAAAACCTTTGTGGTGCTGGACTGGTGCCTGCGGATGGCCTCCGGCATCACAGAATGGATGAGCCACAAGGTTCGCCCGGCCAATGTGGTCTACCAGATCGGAAGAGCGTCGTGTAGGGAA
>ERZ650310.413-NODE-413-length-12867-cov-4.900874_pt1 | contig 12867 bp, 13 predicted proteins | sample MGYA00376246_ERZ650310 | MGnify/ENA primary metagenome ERZ650310 (study PRJEB26733, sample SAMN07839286) | wastewater metagenome | biome: small river; feature: stream; material: water | place: USA: North Carolina | collected 2016-03-01 ...
AAAAAACGAAAAGGTAATCGACAAAGAGAACCTATGAGAATATAAATATATATTAATTCTCAAAAAGTCAATTATTTATCACTATTTTTAGATATTTTTATTTCATTTTCTTCAAAAACTAATGATATTTCTTCGTTTTCTACAATGTCACCCATTAAAATTTGTTCACTCAAGAAATCTTCACAAAGATTTTGAATTATACGTTTCAAAGGACGAGCACCATATTCTTCTTGTGTGTTAAGGTTAAAGATTTGGTCAATAACACTCTGCTCAAAGGTGATTTTATACCCTTTTTCTGTCAATCTTGAGTTTAATTTGCCTAATTCTACGTTAACGATACGTTTTAATGTCTCTTCATTTAACGAATTGAACAAAATAATGTCATCAATACGATTCAAGAACTCTGGATTGAACTGTTGCTTCAATGATTTTTGAATAATCGACTTTTTAACCTCATATTTTTGAGTTTCGGACGAAGATGTTGTAAATCCAACGCCACCACCAAATTCAGAGACTCTTTTTGCACCAACATTTGATGTCATAATGATTAAACAGTTGGTGAAATTAACTTTTCTACCAAAAGAGTCAGTTAAATGACCTTCATCTAAAATTTGAAGTAGAATGTTGAACACATCTTTGTGTGCTTTCTCAATCTCATCAAATAAAATCACCGAAAATGGGTTATTTTTCACTTTTTCAGTCAATTGGCCACCTTCTTCGTGTCCAACATACCCCGGAGGAGAACCAATTAAACGAGATACGTTGTGGCGTTCCATGTATTCACTCATATCAACACGAATAATCTTTTCAGGGTCACCAAAAAGATTCTCGGCTAATGATTTTGCTAAGAAAGTCTTACCAACACCCGTAGAACCTAAGAAAATGAATGAACCAATAGGTTTATTTACATCTTTAATACCAACACGGTTACGTCGGATAGCTTTAGAAATAGAACTAATAGCTTCATCTTGACCAATAACCTTAGCAGATAAGGTTTTTTCCATGTTTAAAAGATTAGTAGTTTCTTTGGTGTCTAATTTATTAATTGGGACACCGGTCATTTCAGAAACCACAGAATAAACGTCATCAACACTAACAGGAATTTTATTATCCTTTTGGCTATCCATCCATTTTTTCTTTTCTTCTTCTAATTTAAGATTAACTTTTCTTTCTTCATCACGAAGTTTTGCCGCTTGTTCGTAATTTTGTTTTTTAACTACGTCAAGCTTTTTTTCTTTAATCTCCTCAGCTTCTTTCTTTAATTTTTCAATTACTTCAGGTATTTGGCTTGTAACTCGTTTTTCAGCACCTAATTCATCAAGAACGTCAATCGCTTTATCGGGAAATTGTCTATCGGTGATATAACGACCCGCCAATTTAACTACTGTTTCAATAACATTATCTTCATAATTTACTTTATGAAAATTTTGATAAGAATTTTGTAGATTTTTAAGGATGGCAATAGTTTCTGATTGTGATGGTTCTTTTAATACCACTTTTTGAAATCTGCGAGATAATGCACCATCTTTTTCGATGTGTTTTTTGTATTCATCGAATGTTGTTGCACCGATACATTGCATTTCACCACGAGCAAGTGCCGGTTTCATGATATTTGCAGCATCCATAGCGCCACTTGCGTTACCTGCGCCTACCATTGTATGTAATTCGTCAATAAACACAATAACGTTAGGAGCATCTTGCAATTCGGCTAAAATTGCCTTAATTCTTTCTTCAAATTGACCACGATATTTTGTACCGGCAACTAAAGATGTTAAATCCAACGACATAATGCGTTTATCTAACAATACGGTGGGACATTCACCTTTTTGAATCATTAATGCTAATTTTTCAACAATAGCGGTTTTACCTACACCTGCATCTCCAACGATTACGGCATTATTTTTCTTTTTACGTGATAGAATTTGTGCAATTCGTTTCACTTCTTTCTCCCTACCAATAATAGGGTCAATTTTACCTTCTTCGGCGAGTTTGATTAAATCTCGTGAAAAATTATCTAAAATTGGTGTGTTTGAACCCTTTTTGGTTCTCTTTGGGTTGATGGTTGGGCCATCTTCGAAGAATTCTACAGACATAGTTATATTATTTATTTCACAAACATAACATATTTCATTCTAAGTTCCAAATAAATGTCAAAATGTCTAAAAAATGTCTAATGAATGTCTAAATGTCACTTTTAGCCATTTGGCTTACAATTTGTAAAGTGAAATGCTAATAATATGTAAAATAAAACTTAAAAACTATGATAACATTATTCAATGACCCATTTTTTCAAACACTTGATAGTGTATTTGAAACACCTAAACAATTAAATAAACCTAAAATAACAAGAACTGATGAGGATTATCAAGTCCATATTGCGGTGCCCGGTTTAACTAAAGACGATTTAGCTATCACCACAAAAGAGGGATATTTAAACATTTCCTATGAAAAAGAGGAAACGGATGATAAAACCTACTCATTCACAAGTTCATTTAAGAAAACATACCATATTCCTGATGATGTTGATGAAAGACATATCACCGGTAAAGTAGAAAATGGTGTGTTAGAAATTATTCTACCTAAAAGTAAAAAGAAATCGTCTGAACGACTTATTTCGCTTACTTAATCATAACCCCGAGAAATCGGGGTTTTTTATTTGTATTTATAATAAAATCATATCATGAACAAAGAATCAATGAAAAGAAAACATATGGAAGAATCCAATGTAATTCTACAAAACAGATTAAACAATAAATCATCAGAACCTTTGTTTTCAGGTAATGTGGAAAAAAGTAATCAAAGAAAGGATATTTTAAAAGATAAATTAATTAATCAATTAAAAGGTAAATAATAAAAATTTTTTAGTTATATTTGCAACGTACTTAAACAAAATAATATATGCCAATTTTATCTGAAAAAATTAATGGGAAATTGATTGATATTGAAATCAATTCAACAAATTTATTATCAGCATCTTATAACACCGAAAATGAAGATTTATTGGTTACTTTTAAAAATGGTGCTATTTATGAGTATAATAATATTCCTTGGAGTAAGTTTACCAAATTAAGGTTGGCTGAATCTCAAGGGAAATACTTTAACGAGAATATCGCTAAAGGACATACCTACAAAAAAGTTAAATGAGTTTATTTGAAGAACTAACTGAGGTTACAACTACTGATAAGAAAATTGTAAAATCTTTCAAAACAAAAGATTCACTATCCAATGTCATATTTGACAAGTCGGGTAGTGATTTTTTTATGCGTAAAGAAATTAAAGATAGGTTATTAGAAATTGCTGATGACTTTATCGAATTCTTAGGTATTGACTTTTTTATACACGATATAGTTCTTACCGGTTCATTGGCTAACTATAATTGGTCTGACTATTCGGATGTTGATTTACACATATTAATAGATTTCAAAGAGACAGATTATAAATTAGATATTCTTAAAGAATTTTTTGATTCTAAAAAAAATCTTTGGAATAAGAACCACGACATTAAAATTAAAAAATACGATGTGGAACTATATGTTCAGGATGTAGATGAAAAGCACTTATCTTCCGGAGTATATTCGGTACTTCATGATAAATGGATAGTTACCCCCGAAAAATCAAATCCAAAAATTGATGATAGAAAAATTATTGAAAAAGGTGAGGAATATGCTAATCAAATAGATAATTTAATCAAGAAAAGTAAGCATAACAAAGATGTTAGTAAGGAGATTGATGAGTTAAAGGATAAAATAAAAAGATTTAGACAAAGTGGTTTAGATGACGGTGGGGAGTATTCATACGAGAATTTAACCTTCAAATTACTTCGTAGAAACGGTTACATAGAAAAATTAATTAATTTAAAAAGTGAAGTTGCGGATAAGAAATTATCCATAACACAATAAAGAACCTTATTTTTTTCCGTATTACAATGTATTTATAGGATAAGAATAAGTTAATCTAATTTATATACAAAATGGCAGATTTAAAACCACTTGGTAGTGAGAAGCTTAATGGGGATGAGAAATTAAAGAGAATCCTTGAATTGGCATACTACAAAACCGATAATAAGAAAAATACAGCGAAAGCGGAGATTGTAAAAGAATCGAAAACTGGTGGTGTATATGGTGTCGTTAAAGAAAAAGACGGATACTATGTAAAGAGAGGATTGAATGAAAATTCTCTTGATTATATCGGAGGAATGTTCATGAAGAACAAAAATAAGTTTTCATCATATGCTGAAGCATTTAAGCGTCTTGAATTAATTAAAGGTCAAGAGGAGTATCTTAATGAAGCTACAAAATATGTTTTGAAAAACAAACCAGCACAAGAAGAATCGCCTGCACCGGTACCTGCAATTGATGACGCACCTCCTGCGGATGAGGCGTTACCTCCATTGCCACCGGCAGAAGGTGGTGAAGATATGGGTGGTGAAGAGCCATTACCTGAATTACCTCCTGTAGAAGGTGGTGAAGATATGGGTGGTGAAGAAGATGCACCTTCAGAAAGCAAACGTTCTGATTACATGGCTGAAGCTCAAAAATATGCCGGTAAGTTAGGACAAGAATTAAGAGATTTACACGATAAAATGGAAAGTGATGATATTAAGTACATTCTTAATATGATAATTTCCGCAGTTGATTTAGACAAATTAGACGATGAAGATATTGAAGACATTGCAGATAAATTCGATAGAGACGAAGAAAAAGGAACAGAAGAGGGTGGAGAAGATAATCTTGGCGGTGAAGAACTTGGCGGTGAGGAATTACCTGCAGAAGAGCCAGTCTCGTCTGATGAAGAATTAGGAGAAGAATCAAATCCAATGGATGCTTTAGAAAGTTTTATAAATTCATCTATTGGTGAAGAATATACTGACTTTAATGAAGAAGATTTATCAGGTTTAGGTGAAGAAGAGGATATGCATGAATTAAACGTTGGTGATTATGCTGATTTAGATGAAGAAGCGACTGACGATAGCATGTTTGATTACAAACCTGACTATGTATCACCTGAATTAAGCGAAATGGACCATGAAGATGAAATGGAAGAAGAAGTTAACCACGAAGATGAGATGGAAGAAGAAGAGGTAGAAATCGACTTAGACGAAATCAAAAACGAAATTAACAATAATATTCATACAACATTAGCAAAATATTTTAAATAAAAAATGCACCTCATCTATGTCAACGAAATTGGTTCCGATTATAAGGGTCAAAAACAGTATGAGTTCATCTTTAGTACAAGTACTGAGATTGACATGGATGAGTGGTTTACTATTCCCGCTTCTTTAGAAGTATCATCAAAATCCCCCGACGTTGAATACGTTGATACTGTGGGATTATTAAAAGACACAGATTTACAATTAGAATTAGTTCAAGACTCCGATTATTTCGGAGTCATTGACGCTGTTGATGGTGTTGTTGCTTTAGCTTGGGAAAAATTTGACATTGATTCAGACGAAGAGAGATTGACATTTAAATTTGGCGAATCAATTGATAGTGTTACAAAGAAATTAAAATTTAGAAGTTACCTTCTAATAAATGAAGAAATAAAATTCAAAGACTAATGAAAAGAAACGAAATAATTCAGAAGCTTATAAACGAAGGGTTCTCAGAGAAAACTTTAGTTAACTTTACGGATAAACAACTTAACGATTTATCATCAAGAATATTAGGTGAACAAACAACAGGTGTTGGTAAAGGTGCAGTTATAATGAAGAAGGGTTCAAACCCGACAGATATTAAAAGAGTTACTGATTCTGGCATGAACGTTGAATTAAGAGAAAAGGAAGAAGGTGGATTAAATCCCATAGATACTTTGAAGTCTGACGAAATTACAAAAATTTGGAATCATATTAAAGGTGGTGAGGAACCATCAAGAAAAGAAATGAAATTGGACATCTTCAAATACATGAAGAAACACGATTGTACATTAGAATCGTTAAAAGAAAAATGTTTAAATGAGTCACAGTTGGAAATTAATGAATGGGTTAGTAACTTAGCGGAAACAAATTATCACAGTTTCACATCTAAGAATGAAATCATGGAATTAATCTCAATGAAATTAAATGAATCAGAAATTCACGAATTTGGTCCAAATGTTAAAACAGGTCACAATGGTTTACCTGAGTTTATGACATATGATGCTATAACATCTTCACAACCCGCACCAACTATTGCACCACCAAAGACTAAACCGGGTACAACACCAAAGAAAACTCCATTTAGACCGGGTCCAAGAGTTAACCCAAAACCTAAGGCGTTAAAAGAAGACAAATAAATTAAAACCCTCTCATGAGGGTTTTTTAAAAAATATCTACAACTATGAAATTTACAAAAGAAAAATTATTATCTTTGGTGAAACAAAATATAAATGAGATGCCAATGGATTTTTCAGGTCCTGATAGACCTTCAGATGATTTACAAAGAAAATTGCAAGCTGATGATACTCCGTTAAGTAAAGTACCATTACCTAAAACAGGTGTTGCTAATCAAAACTTTCAAGAATTATTAGCATCTGAGCGTTACCGACAAGTTGTACAAAATGTAAGAAATTACACAAACTATCAAGGTACTCTTAGACCGGGTATAAGTGGTATGATGCCACTTATTACCATGATGGGTGAGGCGCATAATCAAATCATAAACCTTGAACGTAATCATAGGGAAGAATTACAAAATTTAGCTGTTGAAATTGTAAAAGAAGAGATGGGTCTTGGTGATGATGATATTGAATTTACGGCAGAGATTATTGGTCAAAATGAATTTGACGTTAGTGATTTTAATAGAGAACAAGGAGTACCACCAAATCCACAAGAAGTAAATGTTGATGATGAGCAAGATGGAGGTGCAGAAAACGTTGAACCTGAAATTATGGAGGTTGAGGAGGAATTATTTATTGATTTATCTCAATTAAATTTAGAACGTGCAAAAAGAAGATTAATTAATAGTATTATACAAGGTGCATCTAAAAAGGGTCACTATATGTATCAATTAATACCTGAGAAAATAAGAGAAATAACGGGTTCAGATAATTTAGTTAATCTTTATGGTATTATGATGTCCGTTAATGATGCAAACTATTGGCAATTTGACGATAGTATGCTTAGAAGTCAGGGTGATAGTATTGCAGGTAAAGAAAAAACTAAATTCAAACCAGAACCCGGTGAGGATGATGGTGAAGAAGAATTTGGTCAAGAAGAAGATAACTTAAAACCAAAGGTTAATGCTCAAGGTGTTAATTTTCCTGCATTAGTTCATGAACTTATTAAAGGAGTTTTAGAAGTTTTAGGTGGATGGGGACAAACGGGTCAATACCAAAATCCGCAAGATAGAGCAATGACTAATAAAGTTATGGAACTTGAGGATACATTGGAAAAAGAAATGTGGGATTTAAGATTAGGTCCCGCAATTTGGGATAGAATTAGAGCTTCATTCCCTGAAGAGGTTTTATTGGAAAATGGTAAAGAATTACAAAATTACCTTTTCATGAATGTTTTCCAATTACCCGCAAAAGAATTCTTGGTATTAATGAGAGAAGTGATTTCTAATTCAGATACCGGTAAGAATTTATTAACTAACATGTTAGAAGGTATTAAGAAAATGTTGAACGACGAAGAATATGAAGATGCTATGAGTCAATTCAACAATAACATCGAAGAACTTGCATCACAAACAGATGAGAATACGTTAAAAGATGAATTAAAAGATTTAGGTATCGATTTATCTGATTTAGGTGGTGATGATGAAGAAAGTGATGATGACTTTTTAAGCCAATTTAGATAATCACAATATACAGTTTAATTAAGAAAGGAGGTTTACCTCCTTTTTTTGTATTTATAGTATATGAATAGTAAATTAGAACAACTAAAAGAATATGCTCGTATCATTAAAGATACCCCATATGCGTTAAAAACGTATCTACAAACATACGATAATACGCAAAAGAAATTCGTTCCAATGAACCTATTTCCTGACCAATTACAACTAATTCAGGATTACGAAGATTACAACGAAAACATCACAAAAAAATATCGTCAGGCCGGTGTAACAACGGTAACTGCCGCATGGTTATCGAAGAAATTACAATTAGCCAAACCGGAGAATCCTGAAAGAGTTCTGATTATTGCTAATAAGAAAGATACGGCAGTGGAGATGGCTAATAAGATTAGAAACTTCTTAGACCAATGGCCTGAATGGTTAAATGTTGGATTCTCACCAGATAAAAACTCTGAAAGTAGATTTAGATTAAATAATGGTTCCGAAGTTAAAGCAGTTGCAACATCTGCGGATGCTCTTCGTGGTTTTACACCTACCGTACTTGTATTTGACGAAGCTGCGTATATCGAAGCCGGTGAAGACTTCTGGGCAGCATCTATGGCGTCCCTATCTACGGGTGGTAAGATTATTCTTATCTCAACACCAAATGGTTATGACCCAATTTATTATGGTGTGTATGACCAAGCGATTCGTGGAATAAATGATTTCCATATAACCGATTTAAGGTGGTTTAAAGACCCTCGTTATACTAAAGACTTACGATGGGTTAAATGTCAGGATATATGTCATTACATGTTAAACAGAGAGCAATACGATGACAATGAAGTTGTTCTTTATGAGTTTGATATGAATAACTATAAGGAATTGGAAGAACAAGGTTATAAACCATATTCATCTTGGTTTGAATCCATGTCCAAAAAGTTTAAATACGATAGACGTAAAATATCACAAGAATTAGAGTGTGACTTTTTAGGGTCAGGAGATGGTGTAATACCGGGATTTGTACAAGAGAATATTTCTAAGAACATGATACGTGTTCCTATTGAAAAATACATGCAAGCAACACTATGGCAATGGAAAGAACCTATTGAGGGTCATCGTTATATTATGGGTGTCGATGTTAGTAGAGGTGATAGCGAAGACTTTTCCGCAATTTGTATTGTCGATTTTGATGATAGAGAACAAGTGCTTGAATATGTTGGTAAGATACCACCGGATGACTTAGCACAAATTGCATATAAATGGGGTATAATATATGGTAACGCGTTTATTGTTATTGATATCACCGGTGGTATGGGTGTTGCAACATCAAGAAAATTACAAGAGTTAAATTATAAAAACATCTATATCGATGGCATTAATACCCAAAATATTTGGGAATACAATGCTAAAGCGCTAGAGAAAATACCGGGACTTAATTTCAATAACAAAAGAACGCAAATTGTTGCGGCATTTGAAGAACAATTAAGAAAAGGGTTTGCAGTTAGGTCAAGTAGATTATTAAATGAACTTAATACGTTTGTTTATATGAATGGAAGACCTGACCATATGAAAGGTTCACATGATGATGCTATTATGAGTATGTCAATGGCATTATACGCCGGTGATATATGTTTTAATCAGCTACAAAAAACTGAATCGGTTAATAGAGCAATGATTGAATCGTGGACCATGGCCGAAAGAACATATGAACCACAAAAATCATTTTACTCTTACGGCGGGTCGTTTGACCAAATAAGTTCTATGGGTATGGATGGTAATAATTCAATGTATGGGGGTAATACTAATCAACAAGTTGGTAGAGAAGCGTATATGGAATACTCATGGTTATTTAATGGTAGAAGAAAATAATATTTCCAATACTAATAATTTAGTTTATATTATAAAAAAAAGTATTTATATAAATGGCAGAACAGAATTATACAGTTTTTCAGAAATTGACCAAAATGTTTGGTTATCCGGGCAAGACAAGACCCGACCAAACACCGTCGTTTAGTTTCTCAAAAGACGAACTATTAAAGACCGATAGTAAAGAAGAATACGAAAAAGCGTTACTACAAGCCCAACAAAGTCAGTACATTGCTGATAAATGGGCTAAACTTGACCAATCATTATACAACCAATCGGTTTATTACGAACCAAATAGATTGGCTGCGTATTATGATTATGAATCAATGGAATTTACACCGGAGATTTCAGCGGCATTAGATATCTATGCTGAAGAATCAACAACAATGTCTGAGAAAGGTGAGATATTAACAATTTTCTCTGAATCGACAAGAGTTAAGAATATCCTTGATGATTTATTCAAAAACGTTTTAGATGTTAATACCAACTTACAAATGTGGACCAGAGGTCTTTGTAAGTATGGGGATAACTTTGTTTACTTGAAGATTGACCCTGAGAAAGGAATCATCGGATGTCAACAATTACCAAACATTGAAATTGAAAGATTAGAAGGTGCTTCAAGTAAAACTTCGGGACAAGCAAGAGATATTAAAATGCCGTCACGTGAATTAAGATTCCATTGGAAAAATAAGGATATGGAATTCCAAGCATGGGAAGTTGCACACTTTAGAATCTTAGGTGACGATAGAAAATTACCTTATGGTACATCTATGTTAGATAAGATTAGACGTATTTGGAAACAATTACTTCTTGCGGAAGATGCAATGTTAATTTATAGAACATCAAGAGCACCTGAAAGACGTATCTTTAAAATATTCGTGGGTAACATGGATGATAAAGATATTGAAGCTTATGTACAACGTGTTGCAAGTAAATTCAAGAGAGACCAAATCTCTGACCCACGTAATGGTCAGGTAGATATGAGATATAATCAAATGTCAGTTGACCAAGATTATTTTATCCCTGTACGTGACCCTGCGGCACCAAGTCCAATCGATACATTACCCGGTGCACAGAACTTAGGTGAGATTGCCGATATTGAATACATCCAAAAGAAATTACTTGCGGCTTTACGTATTCCAAAAGCATTCTTAGGTTTTGAGGAAGTTGTGGGTGAAGGAAAGAGTTTGGCTTTAATGGATATTCGTTTTGCTCGTACAATTAACAGAATTCAAAAATCTGTAATTCAAGAGTTAAATAAAATTGCATTAGTACACTTATATCTTTTAGGTTTAGAAGATGAGTTGAATAACTTCTCATTAGGTTTAACTAATCCATCAGCACAATCTGATTTATTACGTATTGAGCAATGGAAAGAAAAGATTACATTGTACAAAGATGCGACATCTGACCAATCTCAATTAGGTATTCTACCGGTATCACATACTTGGGCTAAGAAGAACATTCTTGGTATGAGTGATTCTGAGGTATTGCTTGATTTACAACAACAACGTCTTGAAAGAGCAGTTGGTTTCGAATTAATGAATACAAGTCAGTTAATCATTAAGCGTTCAGGTATCTTTGACAATGTTGACGCTAAGTATGGTATCCCTGAAGAAGAAAGAGAGAAGGTTGAAGCTGCCGGTGCCGGTGGTGAAGGAGCTGAAGGTGGAATGGGTGGTATGGATATGGGTGGCGGTGAAGCCGCACCTGCAGAAGCACCTGCTGCCGGTGGTGAACCGTTAAGTGAATCTACATCAAGAAAATCAAAAATATTAGGTATGTTGGGTGAAGAAAAAGAAGATTTTAATATCTTATTTGATATGAATAAAGCACAACAGAATATTTATGAAATAGAAACTAAAATAACAGACATATTAAACGACTAAAGATGAACAAATTTGGAGTATTAAAAAGCAAGATATTAAAGAAACTTACAGAATCTTATTCAAATAAAAATAAGAATGAAGTAAAGGATATTTTGAATACAATTAAAGAAAACAAAGATTTCAAAGAAATGTATTTGTTTTATGAGGAAATCGAAAACAAATACTTCGATGATAAAGAAATTGCTAAACTGTATGTAGAAGAAATTCAATCAGTCTTAAAAGACAAGTCAGATAAAATCGCAAGTTTCAGTAAGAATTTAAATACAAAATTAAAAGACGTAGAAATTAACGAAAACGAATTATATTCGAATTTAGATTTATTAGTACAATCAGAAAATTTAAGTAATATTGACAAAAAAATTATTGCAAAGAAAAAATTAGTAGAACATTTAACAACAAAAAAAGAAATCGTTAAAAAAGAAGAAACACAATTAGTGGAAAATGAAAATCTTTTATATGCAGTTTTAGCAAACAATTTTAATGTATTATATAACAATTCATTAAACGAATCGCAGAAAAAAGAATTACAAGGTATTTTATCTTTAACTGATGAAGACCTTGAAGTTAAAATAAGTGATTTAAAAGAATCTATTTTAGGTCAAGTAGGTAATATCCTGAATGAATCTAAAGATAATGATTTAACCGGTAAATTAACCAAAGTAAAAGACGAGGTTAATGAAATGAAACCATCGAAATTTAATTATTATCGATTAGTACAATTAAAAAATGGTCTTGTTTAATCAAGACCATTTTTTTTCTGTAGATAAACAGCTTTCAATTTCTGTTTTCTCTTAGTAACTGAGGGTTTTGTAAACTCTTGTCTTTCTCTCAATTTTTGAACAAGCTTGGTTTTTAAAACCTTACCTTTAAAAGTTCTCAAAGCACTCTCAATACTTTTTTCTTTACTTAAATCAACAATTAACATATAGAAGTTAGTTTATATTACAAATATAAATATTATTTTTTGTATTTTAATATTTTTTACGTATATTTTGAATACACCATAAAATATAAAAGAAAATGAACAATTAATGAAAATAGGTAAGTATATCCCTTTAGGGGAATACAACAACGTTAAAATCGGTTATGGTACCGTTGATTACAAAAACTTAAAAACAATCTACTTAAAGTTAAATTCGTGGGTTCAACCCGAAAATGAAACTGATGATTTTGATTCATCAATTTTTAAAACAAGAAGAAAAATAAAAGACTCAATTCATGCTTTGAGAAATCCGTTATTTAAACCTCAATGTATTGTTGATTTAGATATAAGAACTAAAGGAATCAAATTAGAGAAAAGGTCGTTTATGAATTTAGAGGTTACTTTATATGTAGATAAACAATTTGATATAAAATCA
>ERZ650310.414-NODE-414-length-12851-cov-7.220069_pt1 | contig 12851 bp, 10 predicted proteins | sample MGYA00376246_ERZ650310 | MGnify/ENA primary metagenome ERZ650310 (study PRJEB26733, sample SAMN07839286) | wastewater metagenome | biome: small river; feature: stream; material: water | place: USA: North Carolina | collected 2016-03-01 ...
GTAATATATATGTCATACACACTCACAGGAAAACTTGTCGTCGCGATTTCTTCGCGCGCCCTGTTTGATTTTGAAGAAGAGAATCGCATCTTCGAATCTACTGATGACAGTGCCTATATGAAATTGCAATTAGAGCGCCTATCTGAGGCCGCTCAAACGGGAGTTGCTTTTCCATTGGTAAAGAAGTTACTCGCTTTTAATGAAGAAGGTGAACAACGTGTCGAGGTAGTGATCCTGTCGCGCAATGATCCTGTTAGCGGCTTACGCGTGTTCCGTTCGGCCGAGCACCATGGCCTGCATTTAGAACGTGGTGTATTCACAAGAGGGCGCCCGCCTTATCACTACTTACGCTCCTTGCATGCCAACTTATTTCTCTCCGCGAATGAAGATGATGTGCGAGCCACCATTGATGCTGGCTTTCCTGCAGCTCGTGTCTATCCAGAATCTAGCAAGACCGCAGAGTCTCATCCCAATGAAATTCGTATTGCATTTGACGGAGATGCTGTTCTCTTTTCAGATGAGGCCGAACAAGTATTTCAGAGTGAGGGCTTGGTAGCCTTTGTAGATCATGAGAGCAAGAAGGCTGCAATCCCTCTTCCGCCAGGTCCATTTAAACCTTTGCTAGAAGCGCTACATCGCTTGCAACGCAGCACCAGCGAGAAGGGGATGCGCATTCGTACTGCCTTAGTGACCGCTCGCTCCGCACCTGCACATGAACGTGCCATCCGCACCTTGATGGCCTGGGGTGTTGATGTAGATGAAGCCATGTTCCTTGGCGGGCTTTCCAAAAGTGAGTTCCTGCGCGAGTTTGAGCCAGACTTTTTCTTTGATGACCAAACGGGTCACTGCCAATCTGCCGCATCAGTAGCGCCTACTGGTCATGTTGTATCTGGCGTATCCAACAAACCTAAAAGCTAATGTCCACACTTCCTCTTGGTCAAGCGACACAGTATCCCGCTCAATACGATCCCAGCTTGCTCTTTCCTATTCCGCGCTCTGAAAATCGTCTCAAGCTCAATATCAAACCTAATCAAGCCTTACCATTTGTGGGTGTTGATATTTGGAATGCCTTTGAGCTCAGCTGGTTAAATAAAAAAGGGAAGCCGCAGATTGCTTTAGCGGAATTTCAGATTCCAGCAGATTCGCCAAACATGATTGAATCCAAGTCTTTCAAGCTTTATCTGAACAGCCTCAATAGCGCCCGCTTTGAAGACGAGAATGAAGTTCGTCAAAAATTAATTGCCGATTTATCGGCAGTAGCCGGTAGCCTGATTTCTACACGCATTAATGCACCTGAAGCGGTTGCCAAAAAGGGGATGCAGGAGATGAGTGGTGTTCTGATAGACCGTCTCGATATCGAAATCGATCCGAGTCTGTCTGCTGACCCAAGCTTACTTGAAGTGAATCAATCTTTTGGGCCGATTGAGCAATGCCTAGTTTCTCATTTACTCAAATCGAATTGCCCTGTGACTGGGCAACCAGATTGGGCAAGCGTGCAAATTCGCTACCAAGGTCGCCCAATCCTAGAAGAAGGTTTACTTCGCTACCTCATCGGCTTTAGGCAACTAGGCGAGTTTCATGAGCATTGTGTTGAAACTATCTTTACCGATATCAAGCGGCAGTGCAAACCAGAGAAACTCTCCGTCTATGCTCGCTATACCCGACGTGGCGGACTGGACATTAACCCCTTCCGTACCGATCACAATGCGCCCTGGCCTGACAATACGCGCCACGCAAGGCAATAATTAAGGTTCGAGTGCTTGCTTTGGCTGTGCGATGCTGGGGCCATAGATCAGCTCAATATTTTTTTGAATGCTCGGCACCTGAGAAAAACAGTTTTTTACTAAAGCTGGATTGGCATACCACTCAGCATCGCCCTTGGCTTCATCAACAAATGATTTCATCACGATAGCGCTATCCACATCATCAAGACCTACAGCCTTGAGTTTGGTAAATCCCGAGGAGCAGGCTTTTGCCAAATTAGATCCTTCTGCTTTAGAAATACGCTGCAGTAGGCTGGGAGCAGAGCTATTTAAGATCTGCATAAAATTCTGACTCACGCCAGGCATTTGAAAGTTCAGAATATATTCAGATGAAAGATTTTCTCGACTTGCCAATCCCTCGATTTGAGAAACCGTCGGATAGAAGACACTGCGGAAAAATTGAAATCCTAGCTTCACTGTGAACAAAAGTTGTTTTTCTGCCTTAGGATCTTTTTGTAATTGCAGAATTTGTTTGTCAGTCAAACTACCAACACTTTGATCAGCTTTGTAGACCAAGATCTCAACCGCTTGAATTCCTTTGCGCAATTCAGACCAGCTCAAAGTGACGGGCACCTTAGCATCAACCATTCCCTGCAAAAGACTATTGGCTTTCTTTTGAGTCTCGCCCACTACTGAATTTCCGACAGTTGCTGAGATCCCACCAATAGCTGCTGCTGAACCTCCCGTTGCCACAATCGCAGCCGCGCCCAGCAATAATTTAGCGGATCCGATGAAATCCTGATTAGAGTCACTTGAGCTCCTGACATTGAGAACCAAAGAGAGCGCGCCTGGGTTGAATATGGAGTAGGTTCCTAGTACGGTCATTGGAACTATTGATAAAGGAGCGGTGCTCAGTGAGGCGCATTCAGAGCCACCCTCTCTGCCATCAAAAGTAGCAATCGGAATTTCTAGCTTATCGAGTTTGCCCTTGAAACCATTTGTCACCACTGATAACACGAGTTGTGTTTTATCCGATCCCCAAAAACTGCGACTTGCCATTTGTGTACAACTACTTACAGGGATCACCTCAGAGCTAATCGTGAGGTATCCATCATTACCTCGTCCATCATGCAACCAATCGGGAGGATCCCCTTTAACAAATGAGGGATTCATATCCGGAAAGAAAAAGGGGGCCGCCAGAGTGAATTGAGGCAAAACAGCAATGAAAATGGCTACACATGCCAAAAGTGGAGATTTCAGTATCCCTAGATATTTCATGGATTCATTTTAAGGTGAATATAGAAAATCTAGCGTTGGTCTGCCCCTGCAGCAAAAAGAAAACCCCAGAAAGCAAAAGCTCGCTGGGGTTAATTAATGCACAGTCAAATGACTGCTGCCATCTCAATTAAAACGGAATGTCATCATCCATTGCACCAAGGGATGCAGCATTTGAAGATGCTGGCGCAGACTGCTCAGCCGGCTTTGAGCGGCTATAGCTTTCACCACCACCATCACCACTACCGCCTACTGGCTTGCCACCAAGCATTTGCATTGTTTCTGCAACGATCTCAGTGGAATATTTTTCTTGGCCACTAGCATCAGTCCATTTACGCGTACGTAAACGACCTTCTACATAAACCTGCGAACCCTTTTTCAGATATTGGCCAGCGATCTCTGCAAGCTTTCCAAAGAATGCAACGCGGTGCCATTCTGTGGTTTCTTTCATTTCGCCAGACTGCTTATCTTTGTAGCGATCTGATGTCGCTACTGAAATGTTTGTTACGGCGTCGCCGCTTGGCATGTAACGTGTTTCTGGGTCACGCCCTACGTTACCTACGATGATGACCTTATTTACCGAAGCCATGTTGTCTCCCGAAGAAAAATACTACTGTTATTACTGCTAAAAAATAACGACTCACTTAAACTAAATCAGTGAAGCTACGGCTATATCTTTGCTGCTACATCCTTTGAATCCACTACTTTCGCAGGCAATTCGCGCATCGACCAAGCAATTATAAGCCAGCATAAAAGCAGAGCTCCACCCATAACAAAGACCGATAAATCGCCATGGCTATCCATTAAGTAACCCCCAATTACAGCACCTGTAAAGAGGCCAATCGACTGAGTAGTGTTGTAAACGCCCAATGCTGTGCCTTTAGATTCTTTGGCAAAGCGAGAGACTAATGATGGCTGCAATGCTTCAAGCAAGTTAAAGCCTACGAAGTAGATTAATAAGGCAGTAGCAATACCAGCGATGGAGTGGGTGCTTGTAAATACAAATTCTGCAGCTAGGAGCAACGCAATCGCCACTAATAAGATGGTTCTTAACTGCTGCTTCTTTTCACCAAAAATCAGAATCGGAGCCATCAAGAAAAAAGAGAGTAGCACCACTGGCAGATAAACCTGCCAATGCGATGCCAGGGGTAGGCCTGCTTGAACTAGCAGGCGAGGCACAACCAAGAACATCGCCACTTGAGTTGCATGTAATACAAACACCCCTGCATTTAAACGCATCAACTCAGGACGCAAAAACACATCCTTCAAGCTTGCTTGTTGTACCTTGGGTTCAGGCTTAGCACTTGGCAGAACGTAGTAAGCGACAAACATCGCCCCAACGCCCAGCACTGCTAAAACTACAAAAATTCCACTTAAACTAATTAAGCGATAGATTGGCGCGGCAATGACGAGCGACAAAGCAAATGAGAGCGCAATACTGCCTCCCACTAAAGCCATCGCCCGAGTACGAACTTGTTCACGCGTCAAATCAGCAACCCAGGCGGAAATCGCCGCTGAAACCGCGCCAGCGCCCATTACCCCACGACCAATAGCAATCCAGAGAAGGTCATCTTGGGCAGCGCAAATTAAGGCCCCAGCTACAAATAAGGAAAGCCCCCATATAACGACTGGTTTTCGGCCGATTCGGTCAGAAAGCCGGCCCAAGGGGATGTAAAAGCAGGCCTGCACAATATTGAAGATTCCAAGGGTTAAGCCAACCCATAGTGCGTGCTCGCCACCAGGCAATCCTCGCGCATGAATGCTGAAAACCGGCAAAAGCAGAAATAGGCCCAGCATACGGAGGCCAAAGATGCCTGCTAAGGCCAGAGTGGAGCGAAGTTCAGAAGGATTCATGGGAAAGGGCTATATTAACAAGTTACGCTAAAAAATCATGAATAACGAAATTAAGATCCGCGGTGCGCGCACGCACAACCTCAAAAACATCAATCTAGATATCCCTAGAGAGAAATTGGTCGTTTTGACCGGCCTGTCTGGCTCCGGCAAAAGTTCCCTGGCTTTTGATACCTTGTATGCCGAAGGCCAACGTCGCTACGTTGAGTCACTATCTGCCTACGCACGTCAGTTCTTGCAGTTAATGGAAAAGCCAGATGTCGATACGATCGAAGGTCTCTCCCCAGCAATCTCCATTGAGCAAAAGGCCACTAGCCACAATCCCCGATCAACCGTAGGCACAGTTACAGAAATTCATGATTACCTGCGCTTATTGTTTGCTCGTGCAGGAACCCCGCATTGCCCAGATCATGATTTGCCATTAGAGGCGCAAAGCGTATCTCAAATGGTAGATACCGTTTTAGCCATGCCCGAAGATACAAAGCTGATGATCTTGGCTCCAGTGGTGAGCGAGCGCAAAGGTGAATTCGTCGATTTATTCCAAGATCTGCAAGCACAAGGATTTGTACGCTTTCGTGTGCGATCTGGTGGCGGCACAACCAATACTGCTAAAGCGGAGATCTTTGAGGTAGATCAACTACCAACTCTCAAGAAGAACGATAAGCACTCTATTGAGGTGGTTGTTGATCGCATTAAAGTACGTCCAGACATTCAGCAACGTTTGGCAGAATCGTTTGAGACTGCATTGCGCCTTGCTGACGGCAAAGCCATGATCGTCAATATGGACACCGGCAAAGAGATGATTTTCTCTAGTAAATTTGCCTGCCCTATTTGCTCTTATTCATTACAAGAACTTGAGCCACGTCTCTTCTCATTTAATAACCCAATGGGTGCATGCCCGTCTTGTGATGGTCTTGGCCATCAATCATTCTTCGATCCAAAACGCATTGTTGCTCACCCGGATTTATCGCTAGCATCTGGCGCTATCAAAGGCTGGGATCGTCGCAATCAGTTTTACTTCAAACTCTTGCAAACACTCGCCAAACATGGCGGCTTTGATGTCGAGAAACCCTTCGAGACTTTAAATAAGAAACAACAAGATCTCATTCTGCTTGGCTCTGGTGATATCACCATTCCTTTTGAATACATCAATGAGCGTGGCAAAAATAGTATTCGCGAGCATGCATTCGAAGGAATCGTTGCGAACTTTGAAAGACGTTATCGCGAAACTGACTCAGCAACAGTTCGCGAAGAATTGTCACGTTACCAAAATGTACAAACCTGTCCAGAATGCAGTGGCAGTCGTTTGCGTAAAGAGGCACGCTTTGTCAAAGTGGGCGATGGCAAGCAGTCACGTGCTATTTACGAAATCAGCGCCCTGCCTTTAAAAGAAGCTAAAGAGTATTTTGAGTCACTCGAACTCAAAGGTGCTAAACGAGAAATCGCCGACAAGATTGTCAAAGAGATCGGTTCACGTCTGCGCTTCCTAAATGATGTCGGGCTAGACTATCTTTCATTAGAGCGAAGTGCTGACACTCTCTCAGGTGGCGAGGCACAGCGTATTCGCCTAGCGTCTCAGATTGGCTCTGGCTTGACTGGCGTGATGTATGTTTTGGATGAACCTTCTATCGGATTACACCAACGCGATAACGATCGACTCATCGGCACCCTCAAGCATTTACGTGACTTAGGTAATAGCGTTCTAGTGGTAGAGCATGATGAAGACATGATTCGCGCTTCTGACTATGTCATCGACATTGGTCCTGGTGCTGGAGTGCATGGCGGTGAAGTTGTTGCCGAAGGCACTCCTGCAGAAGTAGAGGCCAACCCTAAATCGCTGACGGGCGCCTATCTTTCTGGTCGTGAGTGGATCGCCGTTCCCGAACAACGCATTCCAGTTAATGATAAGTTTCTAGAGATTATTGGCGCGCGGGGCAATAACTTGCAATCCGTTCATGCCAAGATTCCAGTCGGCTTATTAACCTGTGTCACTGGTGTATCTGGCTCTGGTAAATCCACGCTGATTAACGACACACTGCACCATGCAGTTGCACAGCATATCTATGGCTCTAATGCAGAACCGGCAGCACACGATGCAATCAAAGGCTTAGAGAATTTTGACAAGGTTATTAGCGTCGACCAATCCCCGATTGGTAGAACGCCACGCTCTAACCCCGCTACCTACACTGGATTATTTACCCCAATCAGAGAACTCTTTTGCGGCGTACCTGCTGCACGTGAGCGAGGCTATGAAGCTGGACGTTTTTCTTTCAACGTCAAAGGTGGTCGTTGTGATGCCTGTGAAGGCGATGGCGTTATTAAAGTAGAAATGCACTTCTTGCCCGACGTGTATGTGCCTTGTGATGTTTGTCATGGCAAACGTTACAACCGTGAAACTTTAGATATTCGCTATAAAGGCAAGAATATTCATGAGGTGCTGTCGATGACCATCGAACAAGCCCATGAATTTTTTGAAGCGGTTCCGATTGTTAAACGTAAACTCAAAACCTTGCTTGATGTGGGCTTAGGCTACGTCAAGCTAGGCCAAAGCGCCACCACCTTATCTGGCGGCGAAGCTCAACGCGTCAAACTCTCGCTAGAACTTTCTAAACGCGATACTGGCAGAACCCTTTACATCCTGGATGAGCCGACTACTGGCCTGCATTTTCATGATATTCAACTACTGCTGACCGTTCTACAGACCTTGAAGAAACAGGGCAATACGATCGTCATCATTGAGCACAATTTAGATGTGATCAAAACTGCGGATTGGATTATTGACTTAGGCCCTAAAGGGGGTGCTGGTGGTGGACAGATTATTGCTACCGGTACGCCTGAGGAAGTTTCTAAAAATGAAGCTAGTTTTACTGGACATTACTTAGCACCATTATTGGTTCGTAAACAGCCCGTAGCTAGTAAAAAGAAAAAGTAATTCGCTCGGAATTAATTTGCAATCAGAGTAATTTAGATTCGGCTAAATCAGTCGCCTCTGAATTGCCTGAGAGCACCAGAATATCGTTAGCCTGTAAACGCAATTCTGGAGTCAATTCCAACTTCACATAGTCAGAGCCTCCAATTTTTCGCCTCACCGCTTGCACACTTACGCCTTCATTTTCAAGATGCAACTCCTCTAGCGTCTTGCCAATACTGGCTGACTCAGGCAACAAGGTGACAGAGTGTAAGCGCCAAGATTCATTGGACTCCGCATCATCGGCAGCGCCACGGAAGTAACCGCGTAAAAGACTGTAGCGGGCTTCACGCGCACTCGTAATTCGACGCACCACCTTACGCATGGGAACGCCCATCATCAACAAGACGTGCGATGCCATCATGAGGCTACCTTCAATTAACTCTGGCACCACCTCAGTCGCTCCGGCTGCTTGTAGCTTTGCTAAATCTGCATCATCTTTTGTGCGCACCAATATCGTCATACCTGGGCGAAGGTGTTCTACCTGATGCAGCACTTTTAAAGTTGCAGGGGTATCTGCATAGGTAATCACCACTGCCTTTGCTCTTGATAAGCCGGCAGCTACTAAATAATTTTCTCGACTGGCATCGCCATAGACCACGTTATCACCTGCAGCTGCAGCTTCTTTCACGCGATCAGGATCCATATCTAAAGCAATATAAGGTATCTTTTCTTGATCCAGCATACGGGCTAGGCTCTGTCCTGAGCGGCCGAATCCACAAATAACAACATGGTTTTCTGTGCGAACACTTTTTGCGGCTACACGAGTAAGTGCCAATGATTGCAATAGCCACTCATTACTAGAAAAGCGCATCGCAATGCGATCACTATATTGAATTAAGAAAGGTGCCCCAAACATCGAGAGCAACATCGCTGCCAACACTGCCTGACTCAAGGCGGGATCAATTAAATCCAAACCATCGATTTGATTTAAAAGAACGAAACCGAATTCACCAGCCTGCGCCAAACATAAGCCTGTTCGAATAGAAATGCCAGGACTCGAGCCAAAGGCACGTGACAACAAAGCAATTAAGCCAAACTTAAAGAATAAAGGTCCAATGAGCAAGAGCAATACGAGCATCCACTGTTGATAGATCACCTCGAAATCCAAGAGCATGCCAACGGTGATGAAGAAGAGACCTAAGAGCACATCTCTAAAGGGTTTGACGTCCTCTTCGACTTGATGGCGATAAGGCGTCTCCGCAATCAACATCCCCGCCAAGAAAGCCCCAAGCGCTAGCGACAAGCCAAAGTGTTCAGTGAGACCTGCCATGCCCAAAACAATGAGTAGCAGATTGAGCATGAATAATTCTTGGGAGCGTAACTTAGCGACTAAGCTAAACCAGCGACTCATCAAGGTTTGGCCAATTACGAAAATCAGCACTAAGGCTACCGTGATCTTGATAGACGCTGCGGTTAACGCTAAAAATAAATCGCCTGGATTTTTGCCCAAAGAGGGCAACAAAATCAATAAGAAAACTACCGCCAAATCCTGAAATAGCAAGATGCCGATGATGTTGCGTCCATGCTCAGTTTCAATTTCGGAGCGGTCGGAGATGAGTTTGGTGACAATGGCCGTTGAGGACATTGCCAGGGCACCCCCTAACGCAATAGCAGCCTGCCAGGAAATCGGGTAAATCCAGTTCATCAGTAAGCTAGCTGGAACTGCCAGCAACATGGTCAAAACGACCTGACTGCCGCCCAAACCAAATACGATAGTCCGCATAGCCCGCAGCTTGTGGAGATTAAATTCCAGGCCAATCGAGAACATCAAGAAAACTACGCCAAATTCAGCCAAATACTTCACAGTGGCGGAATCATTAGCCAAAGCAAGGGCATGCGGCCCTATTAGGACGCCAATAGCTAGATAGCCCAAAATAGGGGGTAGCCCAAAATAGCGGAAAATAACTACCCCGGCCACTCCGGAGGCCAGCAAGATGAGAGTTAACTGAAGGACTGACGGCATATACTCACCCCATGATAGCTAAGACTCGTGACCGAACCCTAAAGCTTGCGCGCGACACCCTCACCATTGAGGCTGCTGCACTGCACACAATGCGTGATCGCCTAGAAGGCGCAAACGCTGACGCCCTCGTATTGGCAGTTGATCTACTGCATTCTTGCAAAGGCCGCATCGTCGTTTCTGGAATTGGTAAATCAGGCCATATTGCCCGCAAGATTGCGGCCACCTTTGCCTCTACCGGCTCCCCTGCTTTTTTTGTACATCCCGCTGAAGCTAGTCATGGCGATCTTGGAATGGTGACTCGTGATGATGTCTTTGTTGCCCTCTCCAATTCTGGTGAAACAGATGAACTACTGACTATCGTACCGATCGTCAAGCGTACCGGTGCAAAACTGATCGCACTTACTGGTGCACCAAACTCTTCTTTGGCAAAGTTGGCAGATGCTCATTTGGACACTAGTGTTGAAAAAGAGGCTTGCCCGCTCAACCTAGCCCCAACTACCAGCACAACAGCAGCGCTCGCCATGGGCGATGCCTTAGCAGTTGCACTTTTAGATGCGCGCGGCTTTCAGGCTGAAGACTTCCAACGCTCACACCCAGGCGGACGCTTAGGTCGCAAACAACTGATGCATGTCAGTGAAGTCATGCGTAGCTTTGATGAGACTCCTAAAATTTCCATTAGCGCCTCATTAAAAGATGCGCTGCTTGAAATGACCGCTAAACGCATGGGCATGGTTGTCACACTGGATGAAAAAAATCAGGTCGCCGGAATTTTTACTGACGGTGACTTGCGTCGACTACTTGAGAAGAGCACGAATCTCGATGGACTCACATTGAAGAATGCTATCACCTCTGCCCCTCGCACAATTCCTCCTGAGTTATTAGCGGAAGAGGCGATTGAGATGATGGAAAAACATCGTATTAATCATTTAGTGGTGACTGGTCCTACAGGTGAATTGCTTGGAGCGCTCAACCTACATGATTTATTTGCCGCCAAGGTTATTTAAGTCACTTACTTTTTAATCATTTACTGACTCACTCACATGCCTAGTGCCTTTCACGTTCATAACACCAACCCTCTAAGCCAATATCCACAGGCATGGGAGCGCGCTGGAGTAGTCAAACTGCTGGTGCTGGATGTCGATGGCGTTCTCACAAATGGCCAAGTATTTATTAGCGATAACGGCAAAGAATCACTGAAAGCCTTTGATATTCAGGATGGATTGGGAATTAAACTACTAGAGAAGATCGGCATTCCAACAGCCATTATCACGGGACGCAGCTCCAAGATGGTTTTGGCGCGTTGTGAAGAGCTGGGTATTCAGCATGTTCACATGGGCGTAGATAACAAAGCATTGGTTTTGGAAAGTATCCTGCAATCACTTGGACTAAAGTCATCCGACTGCGCAGTTATGGGGGATGATTGGCCAGATTTTCAAATGATGAAGTCTGCAGGGTTAAAAGTATGTCCCGCCCAAGGACATGAAGCGGTTAAGGAAATCGCTCACTTTGTTACTCTGCGCTCTGGTGGCAGTGGCGCCGTGCGTGAAGTCTGTGACCTGATCTTAAAAGCGCAAAACCGCTACGATGAATTACTTGCTCAGGCTCGCGCTTAAGGTCTGTCGTCATGCAACTGAATGCCCAACAAATCAAACTGAGTATCTGGCGTACCTTATTACGCCTCATGCCTTTGATTTTGATGGGCACACTAACCCTTGTCACATTTTGGCTAGTCAAGAAAAATACTCCGGCAGAAAAATCCGCCATTGAACGTGTGCGCTTACATGAGCCTGATTACATTATTAATAATGGTGCACTATCGGCATTAAACGAAGCTGGAAATACCAAATATCGCGTCTTGGGTAAAAAGGTAACGCATTACGACGATGATGCATCAATCGATATTGAAACGCCTCGTATACGCCTATTCCCGCCTGAAAAATCACCTATTACCGTTAAAGCAGATACGGGCCATCTAGATGGCGACCTGACCATCCTGGATCTTATTGATAACGCTGAAATTTTTCGTCCGCCGCAAGCCGCCACAGCAACTGAGCCAGCAAGACCACGCATGCTTGCACGTTCTTCTTATTTCAAGGTACTCATCAATGATGACATTATTGAGACTGATAAACCCATTACGCTTGAGCAAGGAGTTTCTGTGATTCGCTCAACTGATGGCGGTGTATTTAACAATATTGAGCAAAGCATGGTGTTATCAGGACAGGTAAGAGGTCGCATCGAACGTGTGCAGCAAGGCGGTCAGCCATGAGTCTATTGGTCAATCGGGCAATGGCAACTATGTTGCTAGTCGCTTGTTTTATAGCTACCTCTCACGCTGAGAAAGCTGATCAAGACAAGCCAATAATTTTGGAAGCAGAAAAAGTTTCTGTGAACGACGTGCAACAAGTTTATGAACTTGACGGTGAAGTACTCTTAATTAAAGGCAGTATTTTAATTACGGGTGAAAAAGGTAATATCAAAGTCGATCCCGAGGGCTATGAATACGTTGATGTTCAGGGAAATCCTGAGTCTACTGCCAGCTTTAGACAAAGACGTGAAGGTCCAGCCAATGAGTTTATGCAGGGTCGCGGTCAAACGGTTACCTACAATGCAAAGACTGAGTTACTTACATTGACTGGAGATGCCAGCTTAAAGCGTCTTCAGAATATGCAAATGCTGGATCAATTACGTGGCTGGAAAATTGACTACGACGATGTCAAGCAGCGCTATCAAGTCTCGCCACCTGCCAATGCCAAACCTGAAGACTTGCCACTGGCTAGGGCCATCCTTTCACCCAGAAGAAAAGCTACACTAGAGAAATGACCACGGATTCCAGCAACAATCTAAACTCGGCAACCTTAAGCGCTCAGCATCTTCAAAAGCGTTATGGATCTCGTACAGTGGTGCGGGATGTATCGGTAGAGGTCAAGTGCGGCGAAGTAGTTGGGCTCTTAGGGCCGAATGGCGCTGGTAAAACAACCTCTTTTTATATGATTGTTGGCCTAGTTCCTTTAGACGGTGGCAGCATTGTTCTAGATGGCACGGATATCACCCACCTCCCCATTCATGAACGAGCACGCATGGGCTT
>ERZ650310.415-NODE-415-length-12843-cov-7.448546_pt1 | contig 12843 bp, 8 predicted proteins | sample MGYA00376246_ERZ650310 | MGnify/ENA primary metagenome ERZ650310 (study PRJEB26733, sample SAMN07839286) | wastewater metagenome | biome: small river; feature: stream; material: water | place: USA: North Carolina | collected 2016-03-01 ...
ACAAGAACTTGTATGACTTGCCACCAGAAGAAGATGCAAAGATCCCAACCGTTTGCGCAAGCTTGGAAGAGGCATTGGAAGCATTGAAGAAAGATCACGAGTTCTTGACTCGCGGTGGTGTATTCACTGAGTCCATGATTGATGCATATATCAATTTGAAGATGGAAGATGTCACACGTTTCCGTATGACTACTCATCCTATCGAATTTGATATGTACTACTCCCTGTAAGCGAAGGAGAGAACTTGAGCGCAGGTCTGTTGCGCAATTCGTTCAAGGGAGCAGCTTCGGCTGCTCCTTTTTTTCCGACATTGCTTGATCAGATGCCCAATGCCATCGTGGTATTTGAGGCTGAGACCCAACAATTGGTGTACGTGAACCCGGCTGCCGAGTCAGCTTTGGACCTCTCACGTAAATCACTTGAGGGTCAATCTGTGCACAATTTATTTGGTGATAACGAAGCATTAAAAGCCATGATTAGTGAAGTGAAGCAGGGGCACGTACTGGCGCAGCGCCAAGAAATGATCCTGCATTCCTTACCTGGCAGCATTCATCATGAGTCAATACCGGCGCACGTGGTTGTGGCGGTCCTTGAGGATCCTGCTCTCATCATGATGGAGTGGTTTCCGATTGATCAGCAGTTGCGTAGTGAGCGCGATGAACGCGTAACGCAGCAGGTTGAGGCAAACAAACAGTTGATGCGCAATTTAGCGCATGAGATTAAAAACCCATTGGGTGGAATTCGTGGAGCGGCTCAGCTGCTCGAGTTCGAATTGCCAGATAAAGGTTTGCGGGAGTACACGCAAGTCATTATTAAAGAATCAGATCGCCTGCAGACTTTGGTGGATCGCCTCTTGGCGCCACATCGCAAGGCGCATGTAATGGAATCCTTCAACGTGCACGAGGCTTTAGAGCGTGTACGCAGTTTAGTTTTGGCTGAGTTTCCAAAGGGACTCAAAATTATTCGTAATTACGATACGAGTCTGCCGGATGTATTGGGAGACCGTGAGCAGTTGATTCAGGCGACTCTGAATATTGTTCATAACGCAGCACAAGCTCTTTCTGAAGAGATTCAAAATGGTGTTGCGCAAATTGAGCTTAAGACCCGAGTGGCACGTTCTGTGACGATTGCTAAGCATCGCTATAAGTTAGCGATGGATTTGCATGTCATTGATAACGGTCCGGGCATCCCAGAAGAAATTATTGAACGCATCTTCTTCCCGCTGGTTTCGGGTAGAGAAGGGGGGAGTGGGCTTGGTCTTACTTTGGCCCAAACCTTTGTTCAGCAGCACCAGGGCTTCATTGCTTGTAATAGCCGTCCTGGTCGCACCGATTTTCATATTCAAATTCCATACCGTAGGCAGGAGAAAGCATCATGAAACCAATTTGGATCGTTGACGATGATCAATCCATTCGTTGGGTCTTAGAAAAAGCGTTATCGCGTGAGAATATTCCGCATAAGAGTTTTTCCAATCCAAATGATGTTCTGAATGCTTTGGAGAAGGAGTCTCCTCAGGTGCTTATTTCAGATATTCGCATGCCGCGCGGTAATGGCTTAGATCTATTGCAGCATGTAAAAGCTAGCCATCCGAATTTACCTGTCATCATCATGACGGCTTACTCAGATTTGGATTCAGCTGTCTCTTCATTTCAGGGTGGTGCATTTGAGTACCTCACCAAACCATTTGACGTTGAAAAAGCAGTTGAGTTAATTCATCGTGCAGTCGAGCAGGGCATTCGTAATGATTCTGGTTCTAAAGAATTAACTGCATGGCGCCAAGATGCGACTGAGATCATTGGTCAAGCGCCAGCCATGCAAGAAATCTTCCGTGCAATTGGTCGTTTGGCTCAATCCAATGCAACAGTCCTCATTACTGGCGAGTCTGGTACTGGTAAGGAGTTGGTTGCTCATGCGCTGCATAAGCACAGCCCTTGCGCTAAAGGACCATTTGTCTCTTTGAGCACATCGGCCGTACCAAAAGATTTATTAGAGTCTGAGTTATTTGGTCATGAGCGTGGCGCTTTCCCTGGTGCCCAAACCCTACGCCGCGGTCGTTTTGAGCAGGCGGATGGCGGCACTCTGTTTTTAGGTGAGGTAGGTGATCTGCCATTTGAATTACAGACTCGTTTACTGCGAGTTTTGTCAGACGGTCATTTCTATCGCATTGGTGGGCAAGATCCGATTAAGGCAAACGTTCGCATCATCGCATCGACCCATCAGAACTTGGATGCAAGAGTGGCAGCAGGCCTCTTCCGGGAGGATTTATTGCATCGCTTAAATGTCATTCGTTTGCGCATGCCATCATTGCGTGAGCGTAGTGAAGATATTCCGATGCTGGCAAGACATTTCATGCTCAGCTGCGCTAAATCATTGGGTGTTGAGCCGAAAAAGCTTTCTGATGAAGTCTTAAAAGAAATCAGCGCAATGCCATTCCCGGGTAATGTGCGCCAATTAGAGAATTTGTGCCATTGGTTAACGGTCATGACGCCCGCCAATGTGATTGGGGTTAGCGATCTACCTGCAGATATTGTTGCAGAGGCTAGCGAGCAACCTGTGATTCTTCATGGTGAATCCTCGCCAAGCAATCCTGCTGCGACTAAAGTTGCCTCAGGTGACTGGGAGAGTGGCTTAGGACGTCTTGCTGTAAAGATGCTGCAAGATGGCGATAAGGAGGTCTTTGATGCCCTTACTGCACGCTTCGAAAAGGCGGTATTACAAGCTGCGCTTGAAGTTACGCGCGGCAGAAGGGTGGAGGCCGCTCAACGTTTAGGTATTGGGCGCAATACGATTACCCGTAAGTTGCAAGAGTTGGGAATTGATGACTGATTCAGTTCGCATAGCCGCATGGAATGTGAACTCATTAAAGGTTCGCCTTCCACAAGTCCTGCGTTGGTTACAGGATCAGGAAAAAAAGCAGCAACCTATTGATGCATTGTGTTTGCAGGAGCTCAAGCTTACGGATGATAAGTATCCGCATAAGGAGCTTGAGGATGCTGGCTACTTGAGTCTGGCTGCAGGCCAAAAGACCTATAACGGCGTGGCCATCATTGTGCGCAAGGCGGCACTAGCGCCGATTGCATCTGATGTGGCAACCAGCTTTCTAAAACCCATTAGAAACATTCCAAACTTCGAAGATGAGCAGCAGAGAATCTTGGCGGCCACGATTCCTTTTGCAGGAACGCAGCCGATGAGATTGGTCTCTGCATATTTTCCAAATGGGCAATCGCCCGATAGCGATAAGTTCGTATACAAGCTCGGTTGGCTTAAGGCCTTACAAACTTGGTTAGGCGAAGAGCTCCAGCAGAACTCGCGTTTAGCTTTGCTAGGGGACTTCAATATTGCGCCTACTGATGCTGATGTGCATGATCCCTCTAAGTGGATCGGGCAGAACTTAGTTTCCCCGGAGGAGCGTCAAGCCTTTCAAGATTTGGTTGAATTAGGCTTAACAGACTCTTTCAGAATGTTTGAGCAGCCGCCCAAAACCTTTAGTTGGTGGGACTATCGCATGATGGGTTTCAGAAGAAATGCCGGTATGCGCATCGATCACATCCTTCTCAGCGAATCACTTAAAGAAAAGTGCAGTGCTAGCATAGTCGATAAAGAACCCAGAACCTGGGAGCAGCCTTCTGACCATGCCCCAGTAATCGCCACGATTAAAAAAGTTTAGATAGCTCTAATTTCTGTTTGGCTTGGTGTTTAATATAGGTTTAAGAACCTAATTTCATCATATCCATGAAAAAAATCACTCGTCTCTCAGTTTTGGCGCTCAGTACCGCCTTTGGAGTTTTATCAACCGCTGTACTCGCTGATCCTCCAGTGCAGCCTTTTTATGCGGCCGTGATGAAGATGGCCCCCGAAGGTAAATTGGGGCAAGTGATCAAGCAGGAAAAAATAGACACTTCCGTCAAAGGCGCTCAAGCCTGGAAGATTGCTTATATTTCATCTGATGTACAAGGGCGTAAAACCATTTCAACTGGCTTAGTAGTTGCGCCAGTGGGGCAGGCTCCTGCAGGAGGTCGTCCAGTGATGACGTGGGCACATGGCACAACCGGTGCAGCGCAAAATTGTGGCCCATCTCAAGTTCTTGATCCCGTGGTCCCCTTAAATGAATACTTCTTGGTGGGTGGAAATTCTTGGACAGATTATGGAATTCCAGCAGTCGAAGAATTTATTAAAGAAGGTTATGTAATCGTTGCAACGGATTACCAAGGCTTAGGCGGCGGCGGAAGACATCAATATGGCGTTGCAGCTACCAATGGTATAGATACACTCAACGCGGCGCGGGCAGCTGTCTCCATGAAAGAAACAGGCGCCAATAAAAAGACCTTGGTTTATGGTTGGTCTCAAGGCGGTGGAGCAGCTATTGCCTTAGCGGGCATGCCTGAATACATTAAGCAAACAGGTACTGCAGCTGATAACTTGGATATTGTTGGTTTTGTGGCTTTAGCACCGCAAGATATTTCGATTCTTGCGCCAACAGGAAAGCTTGATCAGGCTGCTGCTGATAAGTACTTCCAGGGTTTGCTAAAGATGTTCTCTGATAACGTCTTTAATTTCACCCATGCAACGATGTATTTCTGGGGATCCCAGGCTGCCTTTCCTAATTTGAAGCTATCCGACGTATTTACCGACGAAGGTATAAAGGTAGCCAATGATATCTACAGTAATAAGTGCATGCATGCAGCTAGTGACACATTTAACTTTAACTATGGATCAAACTTCACTAGCTTAATAAAGGCAACCCCCACCAATACTATTGCTTGGGCGCAGTCAATGTTGAAGGGTGGTGTGCCTGTTGTAAAACCTGTTGCACCAGTACAGATTTACTTTGGATCAAAAGATACCGCTGTTCCTCCGATGATGCACAAGCTCTACCAAGATCAAGTTTGCAAACTTGGGGGCAATGTTGGAAGAATGCAGTTGCCTGGCGAGCAATCTCACTTTACGACTCCTGGATCATCTAAGCCATTCTATTTGTCTTGGGTTAAGGATCGCATAGCCGGCAAGCCGCTAGAGAATGCTTGCCCAAAAAACTAACTCTGTAATTAATTCAAAATGAACGCTTGACATTCATAGGTCAAGAAGCAGAAAAACCACCCTAGGGTGGTTTTTCTATTTGCATAATCCAGTAAATTAATTAAGCCAAGCCACCATGCCTGAGAAGGGCATCAATACTCGGCTCTCTACCTCTAAAGGCTTTGAAGGATTCAGCAGCCGGACGGCTACCACCCACCTCCAAGATCTCTTCGCGATAACGGGTACCCGTCTTTTGATCCAGGACGCTGCCAGTGAGTTTTGCCGCTTCTTCAAAGGCTGAGTAGACGTCAGCAGATAAAACTTCCGCCCATTTGTAGCTGTAATAACCTGCTGCATATCCACCCGCAAAAATATGACTAAAGGTATTGATCCAGCGAGAGATAGCGGGCTGCGGAATGACATTAAATTGATCAGCTATCGCTCTCGATAGGTCGAGTACCGCTTGATTTTTTGCATTCTTGGTGTCCAAGCTAGAGTGCAAGCGCCAGTCGGTTAATGACATCACAATTTGGCGCAGGGTCATATAGCCATTTTGGAAATTCTTGGCAGCCAAGATTTTTTCAAAGAGCTCACGCGGCAGCGGTTTGCCAGTTTCAGCATGCGCAGTCATCTTTTCTAAGACCTCCCATTCCCAGCAGAAGTTTTCCATAAACTGACTTGGTAGTTCAACTGCATCCCACTCAACACCGTTGATCCCGGAAACGCCCAGCGCGCTCACTTGGGTCAAGAGGTGATGCAGCCCGTGCCCGCTTTCATGGAAGAGGGTGATCACATCATCATGGGTAATAGTTGGCTGGCGTAAAACGCCATCAACCTTCACTGGTGGTGCAAAGTTACAAACTAAATAAGCCACTGGTACTTGGATTTCTCCATTAGGCAATACTCTGCGACCGCGGGCATCATCCATCCAGGCGCCACCACGCTTGCCGGGGCGAGCATAGGGGTCGAGATAGAAATAGGCCACGATATTTCCCGCACCATTCTTCACTGAGAAAGATTGCACATCAGCATGCCATGTAGGCAGGTTAGCTGCTTCAATTTTTACGCCAAACAAAGTTTGGATCACTTGGAAGAGTCCATCCAATACTTTGGGTAATGGGAAATACTGTTTCAATTCATTTTCTGAGAACGAGTAACGCTCTTGCTTCAATCGCTCAGAAGCAAATGCAACATCCCATGGTTCCAAGCCATCTGCAATTGAAAGTTCATTTTTGGCAAACTCGGAAAGCTCTTGCCAATCCTTGAGTGCAAATGGTTTTGCCTTCTGGGCAAAATTGGTTAAAAAGGAATCAACTTCCTCAACGCTATTGGCCATCTTTGGCGCCAAGCTCAGTGCGGCATAGTTTTTGAAACCCAGCATCCGCGCCTCTTCATCGCGCAGTCTGAGTTGCTCAAGCATATTTTGTGTGTTGTCCCAATCCAGCTTGCCCTTAGCGTACTGTGGCGCTAGCTCTGAAGCCCTTGTGACATAGGCTTCATACATCAAGCGGCGTAAGGCACGATTTTCTGAGTACTGCATGACTGGATAGTAAGAAGGGAAGTGTAGTGTGAATGCCCAGCCCTGTAGATTCTTTTGCTGAGCAGTATCTGCGGCAGCTGCAACAACATCCTCAGGTAGACCCACTAGTTCAGCCTTATCCGTTACAAGATGTACAAAGCCATCGGTTGCATCTAAGACATGATCAGAAAAGGCTTTGCCTAAGGTTGCTTGCTCATCCTGGATTTGGGCAAAACGCGGCTTGTCTGCATCACTCAGCTCTGCGCCGCCAAGGCGAAAATCTCGTAAGGAGTTTTCAATCACTTTCTTTTGGGCAGAACTCAGTTTTGCAAAGTCAGGGGACTTGCTGAGTTCTTTAAATTTTTTATAGAGGTCTAAATTTTGGCCAAGACTCGAAAAGAAAGCGGTCACCTTGGGCAACATTGCGCCATAGGCGGCTCGTAATTCTGGTGTATCGGCAACACTGTTGAGATGAGAGATCACACCCCAGGATCTGCCTAAAGACTCGGTAGCATCTTCTAGTGGCTCAGCTAATGCATCCCAGGATGGCGCTGTATTTGGATTTACTGCAACATCCACTGCGTCCTGTGCATGCTTCAATAGATATTCAATTGCAGGGGCAATGTGCTCAGGCTTTACTTCAGAGTAGGCGGCAATACCTCTTCCGAAAGTAACAAGAGGATTATTTTGTAAGTCTGCGGGTAGGGTATTGGTGAGGGATGTAGTCATCCCTCTAGCTTAATGGACTGGGAGCAATTTTGCCAAAAGTCCCAGTCAAATCCTTAGTGTGAACTTAGTTAATGCTTTGCCGCCTTTTCAGCTGCTTCTAAGGTATTCATCAGCAGCATAGTGATGGTCATGGGGCCGACGCCACCAGGAACGGGGGTGATCCAGCCAGCAACATACTTGGCAGTATCAAAATCAACGTCACCACAAAGCTTGCCATCTGGCAGGCGATTAATGCCAACGTCAATTACTACCGCACCATTTTTGACCATATCACCCGAGATCATCTTGGGTTTGCCGGTAGCAACTACCAAGATATCTGCATCCTTTGTATGGTGCGCCAGGTCACGTGTCTTGCTATTGCAGATAGTGACGGTTGCACCAGCCTGAAGTAGCAACATAGCCATTGGTTTCCCCACAATATTGGATGCACCAACGATCACAGCGCGGGCGCCGCGAATCGGGTATTCAATGCTCTCTAAAATCTTCATACAGCCATAAGGTGTGCATGGCTTGAATTCCGGCTGGCCAACCATCAATGCACCGGCATTCGCAACGTGAAAGCCATCCACGTCTTTCTCGGGAGAAATTGCTTCAAGTACACGTTCAGATGCAATGTGCTCAGGTAATGGCAGTTGCACCAAGATTCCATGAATAGCAGGGTCTGCATTCAGGGTGGCAATGCGAGCTAACAATTCTTCTTCACCCAGTTCAGCAGAGTAGCGCTCTAAAACAGAATGAAAGCCAACATCTTCACAAGCTTTGACTTTATTGCGTACATACACTGCGCTGGCAGGGTTGTCGCCAACTACGATGACAGCTAAGCCGGGGCGAGTGCCTTTAGCGGTAACGATTGCACCACGGGCTGCAATCTCTGTACGAAGCTTTTTAGAAAGTGCGTTTCCGTCTAATAATTGAGCTGGCATCTCAAGACCCTGATATTAATTAGGTTGTGGATCAGATAAAGCCAGGCGGAGCAGGTCTGCCACGGTATTGACGTTGAGCTTTTCCATGATGTTCGCGCGGTGTGCTTCAACAGTCTTGATGGAGATGCCAAGGTCATCAGCAATTTGTTTGTTTAAGCGACCAGCAACAATACGCTCGAGCACTTGGCGTTCACGACCAGTAAGTTTGCTGAGTAGGCTTTGAGTAATTTTGCGTTGGCTTGCTTGCGAGTAATCAATGCGAGCTTTAGCAAGCATGCGATCTACCAAGCCGCAGAGATCATTTTCTTTAAATGGTTTTTCAATGAAGTCTACTGCGCCACGCTTCATAGTGGATACCGCCATAGAAACATCACCGTGACCTGTGATGAAGGCTACTGGCATTGGCAAATTTTCAGCAGTTAAGCGCTCTTGTAATTCAAGGCCTGACATGCCAGGCATGCGCACATCCAAAATGGCGCAAGAGATAGTGGACTTATCAGTGCTTTGCAAAGACTGCAAGAAACGTTCAGCGCTTGCATGGCAACGCACAACATAGCCATTGCTTTCTAAAAGCCAAGTGAGGGAATCTCTAACTGCTTCATCATCATCAACAACATAGACAACTTCAGCTTGGTTTGGTTTTGCAGTAGCACTTAAGTTCATATCAGTTCTCGCGAGGTAAACCTATAAATTCAATGTTAAGTATTGGCCTTGGTTTCAGGGGATTCCAAGGGTAGAAGTATTGTAAAGGTGCAGCCAGCCAGCTTGGTCTGTTCTGAGTCTGTGACATTGGTGGCCCAAAGCCTGCCGTGGTGGGATTCAATAATGGAGCGGCAGATATTGAGCCCCATGCCCATACCATCGGATTTGGTGCTAAAAAACGGCTCAAACATGTGTTCCAGGACGTTTTCGGGTATTCCGCCCCCGCCGTCTGTGACCTGAATTCTGAGCATGGCGGGGAAAATGCTGGTGTCTAAATCGGCAGTAATCTTCACTGCAGGAGCTGACCAGCGTGAGGAGAGGGGGTAGGCCTCACGAACGCTATCAAGCGCATTTTTCAGCAGATTGACCACCACCTGCAAAATTAGAACTGGATCTAGATTAACTACTGGAAGATTTTCAGCAATCTCCGAAGTGATGCTGAGACGGTGACGATGCGCCTCAATTTCAACCAGGCCAACTGCGTCATTAATGATTTCAGTAATACATGCTGCTTTACGCTGAGGTTCACTACGCTTTACGAAGCCTCGAATCCGTTGAATGATCGTTCCGGCGCGGTGGGCTTGTTCAGAGGCTTTGGCTAGTGCTGGCAAGATTTCTTTGATAATCGCACGATCGAGATTGCCCTCTAAGCGTTTAGCTACTCCATTGCAGTAATTTGAAATTGCTGAGAGTGGTTGATTCAACTCGTGAGCCAATGAAGAGGCCATCTCACCCATGGTGGTGAGACGACTGGTGAACTGCATACGTTCTTGTTGTTGTTGCACTAAATCATCAGCTTCTTTACGCGCAGTGATGTCGGTAGCAATTAATAATTGTGCAAGGTGACCGTCAACCCATGGAATAAAGCGCCGTCTGACCTCAAACCACTTATTGCTGCCATCAGTCAATTGCACCTCTTCTGACTCTGATTCTTGATAAAGAAAGGAGGTCGGGATGCCATCGCGGATGTAGTCTTGAAGATCCTGCGCGATATTATGCAAGGTCGCAATTTGATTATCTTGGTGGGCTAATTGAAAGTGCCCTTTAGAATCGTTGCCAAAATTTTCTCGGTAAAAGCGGTTTGCAAATAATAGCTCATCAGTTTCCAGGGAGACAACAGACACTGCTGCATCTAGACTTTCTAAAACGGTGGTGAATCGTTCTTGTGATGCAGCTAATTCTTCGCGAATCTTTTTTGGCTCTGAAATATCGATTAGGGAAGTTACCCAGCCAGTTTGTTTGCCCTTTTCATTAATCAAGGGCGCAATGAAGGTGCGGGTCTGAATCATCGTTCCATCGCGTTTTAGGATCGCACCCTCAATACCAATTTTCATACTTCCACTGATATTGGATTGAAGGGCTCGATTCATTTTCTCCACCAGCTCGTCTCTTCGGCTATCTGGCCAAAATGGAAAAGGTGGGGTCAGGCCCATTAATTCTTCGGAGCTCCAGCCGGTCATTTCGCAAAAGGCTCGATTGACATAGGTGATTCGTTTTTCCATATCGTGAGCACGAATGCCCACTGGGGTGGAGTTCTCCATCGCATTACGAAAACTGGTTTCTGTGCGCAGACTTGCTTCAGCTTCCTGACGCACTTGCATTTGCTTGAGGACAGACCATAAGCTCCAAACCACGAAGATGCTCAATCCCAATACAACACCAATCAACATCCTGAAAGTGAGATTCGTGGGTGGGGGATAGGTATCAATCCGCAAAGTGATATTCGGGCTTAATACTCCGATATCCAAGCTGGTCTGATTGCTAAAAGCCCTTTTAGGAGTCCCTTTATCAGAGGAGATAGCCAGAACTTTTTCATTGTCGGTAATAAGGGTAAAGCGGTAGTAGGACTTGAGCTCTCCAGGAATGACATCCAAAATCCCTTGGGTGGTGTAGAGCGCCGCCAAGTAACCCACAATTTCTCCGCTGACTATATTGGGCACCACTTGCCAGAAAACAATTTTTCTCTCTGCGTTGATTGGCTCATCGCCTGGAAGATTCAACGAGATAAACGGACTAAAGGCTGCTCGACCGGTTACTCTACTCAACTCAATAGTGGAAGCAAGACCAGCGTTAACGGGTTGATCATTTTGAGTCTTGGTAATCCAATCTGATTTGCCTGTTTCATTTGGCGCCGCCCATTCACGCTGAGCTTGGTTGTTTAGCCAAATGATTTTGACTATTTCATGATTGTTGATAACTAAATCTTCTGCCTGTTCCCTAGCGATTTGCTTGAATTTAACTTGATCTTCACTTGCTGAAACTTCGCGATTGATTGTGGTTAATGCATCGAGATTGCTGGCAAACCGAGATTGAATGCGTTGCTTGGCAAAAGATAACTCTCTAAATAGCGCTGCTTCCTGTTGAGTCTTTTCTTGTAAGTGCAGTGTGCCCAAAATAACGCCCATGACCGCAGTAAAAATAACAATTGCAATCAGAGGGGTGTAAACAAGCCTAAATCCGCGTATTTTGCGGAGCCATTTCAATGGCCGAAGGAAAAGGTTAGTAGAGGCTGATACTTTCATGAATACAAAGCATTTTGCCCTATTGCGACCCCTGAAACGGTATTTCTGGTCTAAGTAGCCATTCTTATTTGCACCGCAATAAATTACCACATTATGAGAAATATTATCATTATGTGGAAAATTGCTTGTTTACACCCATATACCTTCCTAGAATATTGCCTATAGAGTTAATGACAAATAAGCACTATTTAACGGAGACTAAAGATGGCAGCGGTTCCAGACCAAGTATTAGGCAAACAGAACGCTCAGGACGCTGATCCGGGTGAGACTCAAGAATGGTTGCAGGCGCTCGATGGCGTGATTCGCAATGAGGGGCCAGAAAGAGCTGCCTATCTTATTGATCAACAAATTTCTCATGCGCGTGTAAACGGGGTAGTTCAGCCATTTCATGCTGAGACTCCTTACATCAATACGATTCCCGTTGAAAACCAAGCGCGCTTGCCTGGTGATCAGAACGTAGAGCACCGTATTCGTTCTTACACTCGTTGGAATGCCATGGCGATGGTCTTGCGCGCTAATAAAGATACCAACGTTGGTGGACACATTTCTTCTTTCCAGTCAGCGGCGACTTTATACGACGTAGGCTTTAATCACTTCTGGCATGCGCCGTCTCCTGAGCATGGTGGTGATTTGATATTTGTACAAGGTCACTCAGCTCCAGGTGTATATGCACGCGCTTACATGTTGGGTCGCCTCGAAGAGGGTCAGCTCAACAACTTCCGTCAAGAAGTGGGCGGCAAAGGAATCTCTAGTTATCCGCATCCTTGGTTGATGCCAGACTTCTGGCAGTTCCCAACAGTATCGATGGGCTTGGGTCCGATCATGGCGATTTACCAAGCGCGCTTTATGAAGTACCTAACAGATCGTGGTTTTATCCAAGAGCAGGGCCGTAAGGTTTGGGCATTCTTGGGTGATGGTGAAACCGATGAGCCTGAATCTTTGGGTGCCATTGGTATGGCTGGTCGTGAAAAACTCGACAACCTGATTTTTGTTATTAACTGTAACTTGCAGCGCTTAGATGGACCAGTGCGCGGTAACGGAAAAATTATTCAAGAGCTTGAGAGTGAGTTCCGTGGCTCAGGCTGGAATGTCATCAAGGTAGTGTGGGGCGGCCAATGGGACGCTTTGTTCGCTCGTGATAAAAAAGGCATCTTGATGCAGCGTTTGGGTGAGATCGTTGATGGTCAATACCAGACAATGAAGTCTAAGAATGGCGCCTATGTTCGCGAGATCGTTTTCAACACTCCAGAATTAAAAGCTTTAGTCAGCGACTGGAGCGATGATGAGATTTGGCAGCTGAATCGTGGCGGCCACGATCCTCATAAGGTATTTGCAGCATTTCATGCAGCTGTAAATCATAAAGAGCAGCCTACAGTAATCTTGGCTCACACTATTAAGGGTTACGGTATGGGTGGCTCTGGCGAGGCAATGA